>OMBL01000899.1_pt1 | contig 11768 bp, 13 predicted proteins | sample 1644871 | NCBI WGS metagenome assembly OMBL01 (sample SAMEA103958115, study PRJEB25191) | human gut metagenome | biome: human-associated habitat [ENVO:00009003]; feature: intestine environment [ENVO:2100002]; material: feces | place: Germany | collected 2013/2015
ATGCCCGGCCTGATCCCGGAAGATGAAGCCATCGTGGCCGAAGCACAGGCCATGATCGAAGCTGCCATCGCAAAGCTGTAAAATTGAAGCAGCGCCCCTCTCCGTCTCTTTTCAGAGGGGAGAGCGGGCGCTTGTTTTTGGAGGGACGTTTTATGATCTGTGATACCCTGCAGCACCTGACGCGCTACAAGGGCCTTTGCAAAAATCTCGATACGGCCATTGATTACCTGCTGACCCACGATCCTGCCAGCCTGCCGCTGGGCCGCACCGAGGTGGATGGCGAGGAAGTTTTTATCAACACGATGGATGCCACGCTCCATTCGGACGATGGCTACCACCCGGAATATCACAAAAAGTATGCTGACCTGCAGCTCGATATCACCGGCAGCGAGGGCTGGGGCTTTACCACGAACCCCGGCAGGGAGATCGGCGATTTTACCGGCGACTGCGGTTTTCAGGACAGCGCCAGTGTCGTGACCGGTGCACTGGGTGAGGGACGCTTTGTGCTGTTCTTCCCCACAGAGCTGCACAAACCCGGCCTTGTACAGCACGGCTGTGTGGGCGTGCGCAAGGCTGTTGTAAAGATTCGGATGGAGGATTGAACGATGGATAAGGAAAAGCTGTTTGCTCAGATCAAGGGCGGTCTGATCGTCTCCTGTCAGGCACTGGAGACCGAGCCCCTGTACACGAAAGAGGGCGGCGTGATGCCGCTGATGGCAAAAGCCGCCGCCATGAGCGGCGCTGTGGGCATCCGCGCCAACACCGTGCGGGACATTACCCAGATCAAGCAGGTGGTGGACCTGCCGGTCATCGGCATCATCAAAAAGGATTACCCCGGCACGCCCATGTACATCACCGTTACCATGAAGGAAGTGGACGAGCTGGTGGCCTGCGGGGTAGACATTCTTGCCGTGCAGGGCACCGGTGCCCTGCGCCCGGACGGCTCCACTTCTGCCCAGTTCATCCGCGCCATCAAGGCAAAGTACCCCGACCAGCTGGTCATGGCCGACTGCGACAACTTTGAGAACGCCATGGCCTGCGCCGAAGCCGGTGCCGACTTTGTGGGCACCACCATGCGCGGCTACACCCCGGAGACCAAGGGCATTGACGATATCGACTTTGATTTTGTCCATAAGCTGGCCGCAGAGTGCCCGGCAAAGGTCATTGCCGAGGGCCACATCCACTACCCAGAGCAGGCGGTCAAGGCGCTGGAAGCCGGTGCATTCGCACTGGTGGTGGGCGGTGCCATCACCCGCCCGGCAGAGATCACGGCCCGCTTTACCGGCGCCATCAACGCCGCAAAAAAGTAAAATGGAGTGTGCCGGATGAAACAGTATTTTGGCATTGATATCGGCGGCACTGCCGTCAAGCTGGGCATCGTGGACGAGACCGGCAGGGTGCTGCTCAAGGGCGAAGAGAGCGTCAGTTTTGACGGCTACCAGACGCCTGTTCTCACCACCGTGCGCAGGGCCGCAAAGGAGTTTTTGACTGCAAATTCCATCCCGGTGGAAAGTCTTGCGGGCATCGGCGTTTCGGCCACCGGTCAGATCGACAGCCGCAAGGGCATCGTGGCCGGTACCTGCGGCAACTTTCCCAATTACATCGGCAGTCCTATCAAGGCTGCGCTGGAAGAGGACTTCGGCCTGCCCGTCACTGTGGCCAACGACGCCAACTGCATGACGCTGGGTGAAGTGTGGGTCGGTGCCGCACAGGGCTGTACGGACGTCATCGGCGTGACACTGGGCACCGGCGTGGGCGGCGGCATCCTGACCGGGGGCCGTCTGCTGGAGGGCGCGCGGGGCCTTGGCGGTGAGCTGGGCCACTACCGCACCCACGCGCTGGACGGTGTGGACTGCACCTGCGGCGCAAAGGGCTGCTGGGAACGCTACGCCGCCACCACCGCGCTGGTGCGCGCCGCACAGGAAAAAGACCCGGCATGGAAGGATGGCCGCGCCATCTTTGCTGCTGCAGAAGCAGGCAACGAGACCGTGCTGGCTCTGCTGGATGCATGGACGGACGAGATCGCACAGGGCCTTGCCGGCATGGTGCACATCTTCAACCCGCAGCTCATCCTGATCGGCGGCGGCGTGAGCGCGCAGCAGAAACTGCTGATCGAACCCATTGCCGCAAAGGTAAAAGCATCGGTCATGCCCGCCTTTGCAGAGGGGCTGGAAGTGCGTGCCGCTCAGCTGCACAACGACGCCGGTATGGTGGGCGCAGTGTACTACTTCCGACAGACCATGGAAAAGGAGTAATCATATATGAAAACACATATCCTCTGTCTGGGTGATTCCAACACCCACGGCTACTGTGCCGACCCCAACGACTGCGCCGACCACGGCATCCGCTTCAATGAAGAGGAGCGCTGGACCTGCCGCCTGCAGAAGGCGCTGGGCGAGGAATATCTTGTGACGGAAGAGGGCCTTTCCGGCCGCACCACCGTGTTTGTGGACCCCATCCACGAATCCATGGATGCCCTCAGCGTCATCTATGCCCTGCTCAAGAGCCATGAGGTCATCGACCTGCTTATCATCATGCTGGGCACGAATGACGTCAAAGAGCGCTTTGGTGCCAACGCCGCCTGCATCGCTGCGGGCATGGAGCGGCTGATCCTCAAAGCCAAGAGCGTGGACTGCTGGGGCACCAAGCAGCCCAACATTCTGGTGGTGGCACCTCCTCCCATCGGTGCAGGCTTCCACGACGCCGTGATGGGCGATGGCTGTGTGGAAAAATCTGCCGGTGTGGCCGGGCAGCTCCGCATCATCTGCGAGCGGCAGGGCGTACACTTCCTGGACGCAAAGGACTGCGAGTTCAATCAGGTGGACTTCATGCACCTGACCCGCAAGGGCCACGCACAGCTGGCGGAGCTGCTGGCAAAAGAAGTGCCAGGCCTGATCTGAGCACGATTTTAAAAGCTCCGCTCTGAGCATCTTTAGCAGAAATTATTAGAGCAATACCGGACAGACTGCGGTCTGTCCGGTATTGCATTTTTCACGAAAGGGATCGTGACCGCAAACAGCATCGGCTCAATTCATCTTGTAAATACCGTTAAAATCGGCTATACTTTCCGCAGAAAGATCCACTGAAAGGAACTGTGCCATGCCTGAACTTTTAAAAGCGCCTGTCACCCCTGCCCAGCAGGCAAGAGATGCCCTTCTCGGTGCCCTTGTGGGGCTTGCCCGGGCCACCACCAGCGAGCCAAAAACGGACGACACCGACGAGGTGCTGAACGCCGGTCTTCGTCTTGCCGCACAGCCGGATGCACCGGAGGAAAAGCTGCACCGGATGCTGGAGACCGTACACACCGAAAAGCACCGCGTTGCCCCGGGCTGTGCCTCCTGCGCCATGCCCTGCGGCAACACGAACGATTACGACCTTGCCCGCCTGTGGGCCGCACCGGAAACGATCCGCACCCTCAAACTGCAAATGCTTTCCGCCGCATTCGCACTGGCCCAAAAGCGCCCGCAGGGGCAGGCGCAGACCGCCGTTTATCAGCTGCTGTTCACCCTTGCAGAGGACTGGGATGCGGAGCTTCTTCTGCCCGTAGTGCAGCACGCGCAAAAGCTTTGCCGGGAGTAAATCGGCACCCGGAAACCGCGTTTTTAACCCGAAAGGTTTGTACTTTTCGGCTTCCTCGGAGGTGCTGTGAAAAGTCTGCCTTTTTCTGTGCTTTGGCGGCATTTGCACGGCACTGCGTCCGCAAAAAGCATTCCGGACAGTTTGTTTCCCGATTTCCTGCCTTTTTCCGAAAGTTTTTTGCAAAAAAGACTTTACAAACCATTTCCAAAAACATATTATATAAGTAATATATTTCATGGAGCCAATGCTGTGCAACCCATTGTGCAGCATCCAAATACGATCAAGGAGGGGTTCATCTATGCCCGAAAAGAAAAAGACCGCAGCGGCTGCTCCTGCTGTGGAAGCTCCTGCCGCTGAGGCCAAGGAGACGAAGGAGACCAAGACCCGCAAATCCGCCAAGGCCTCTGCACGCCGCGGCCGTCCCCCGCTTGCACCGGAGCTGTACGTGGAGTTCAGCGGCAAGCAGTACAACGTGACCGATATCATTGACCGCGCCAAGGCCGATTACCGTGCCACCCACAAGGTGGGCGTGCAGTCCTGCAAGGTCTATATCAAGCCTGAGGAAGGTGCCGCCTACTACGTCATCAATAAAGTTTCCGGCAAGCTGGAGCTGTAATTTTCACCTTGCTTTTTCCGGCCTGCGGCGATGCACTCCGCACCTGTTTCGCTGCGGGCCTTCCGTTCCCACAAATGGCTCCATTTCAATTGCAAAAGCAGCCCTGCACCATCACGATGCAGGGCTGCTTTTTTGATGTATTATACCCCAAACCACTTTTTCCAGAACGGGTGGTTCCGGATCTCAGGGTCCGGGTCCGGGATCTCAAACACATAGCGCTCCGTGGCATTGATGACCGTCGTCCCGCCGCGGACGCACACGCGCGGCAGCTTGGCATCATAGTTCAGGTGCACATGCCCATGTACGAACCACTGCGGCTCGTATTCGTCCATCAGATCGTTGAAGCATTCAAACCCCTTGTGGGCGCGGTCTGTATTATCATTCAGACCCGCTGCCGGCGAATGGGTCAGCAGCAGATCGATGCCGCCCACCTGATGAGCCCTGCGCGAGAGCTTGTGCGCACGGCGGCGCATTTCCCGTTCTGTATACTGAAAGCTGTCCTCCCGGTTGTTGTAGCGGATGCTGCCGCCCAGCCCCATGATGCGCAGGCCCTTCCACACATAAACGCTGTCGTCTACACAGATGCAGCCGCCGGGCTCATTTTCGCGGTAGCTGCCGTCGTGGTTGCCGTGGACATACAAAATAGGGGCTGCTGTAAAGTTTGTAAGGTATTCCAGATACTTCTGCGGCAGGTCTCCACAGGAAAGGATCAGGTCGATCCCCTCCAGATGTTCCCGGGTACCGTAATCCCACAGCGCTTTGGAGGGCACATCCGAAATTGCAAGAATTTTCACTTCAGGTTTGCTCCATTCTCTCTCGGCCGCGGGCCGCTTATTTTACAAATCCTTTCAGGGTATTGATGCCGTTGATGGACATCAGCGTATGGGTTTTGACATCCAGCTCATCGTAGTGGGGCAGTCCGCCTTCCACGCATTCGTCCAGCCAGTCCATCTCCATCAACTCCTTGGGGCTGTAGAGGGTGGCTTCCGGCGAGTGCAGCACATGCCCCTGCGCGAACAGGTCTTCCGGGAAGATGCGCAGATCATCCTCGTGCAGCATCTTTTCCATCAGATCCAGCAGCTGCAGGGTGCCTGCGGGCAGGTCTTTGCTGTAATCGATCTCCTCTGCACCGCTGCGCATGCCCCACCAGTAATTCACCGCCCGGGCACCGGCAGCATCACTGTCCCATGCACCGTCAAAAATGGAACGCACGATCTCGATATAAAACGTATCCCACCGCCACACGGGCAGGCCCAGCGGCTGCAAACTGCCGTCCGGCATGCGGCGCACAAGGCCGTAATCCCGGTGGGTGCCTTCCGGCTCGCGGTTATCGCGGGCATAGAAGATCTCCACATCCTGCCGGTCGGAGAAATCCAGCGGGTGCGCCGGGTCCTGCAGGCAGGCCCAGCGCAGCACCACTTTTGCCTCCGGGCGCACGGTCTTCAGGCCCTGCGCAAAGGCATTTACTGCCGCCGGGATGCCATACACCGGGTTTGCCGCCACATAACCCACGCGGTCGGTCCTTGCCATCACGCCGGCCAGCATTCCCAGCAGATAGGTCACTTCATACGTGCGGGGATAGTAGGTGCGCACCAGCGGATGCGGCGCGTTGAGCGAACAGTTCAGGATGCGGGTCTTGGGGTGCTGGGCCGCCACCTTCAGGCAGGCGGTATGCATCCGGGCACTTGAGGTGAACACCACGTCGGCATTGTCGTGGGCCACATCCTCCAGCACCTGCTCCGCGTCCACCTCGGGCTCGATGTTCTCTTTGCGGGTGATGAATACCCGGTCCGGGAACGCCTGCTGCAACGCTTCGATGCCCTTGTCGTGGGCGCGCACCCATGCGCTGTTTTCGGCGTTGTGCTCGTGCAGGAACACCACCTTCAGCTCGCTGGGCTTTGTAAAGATGTTCAGCTTTGCCAGCAGCGGTTCGCCGGGGCCCTGCTTCGGCTCCAGCGAAAGGGCCACGGCCTGCGGCTCGGTGAGCACCTTCACCTCATCCCACAGCTTTTCCAGATTCTGCTTCATCTGGCTGGGCGTGCTCTCGCAGGCGTCCGCGTAACGGTAGACCGACAGATACACCAGCATGGCATCGCCGGCAGTCAGATTCAGTCCGCCGCCGCCCAGAGCCAGAAACTGCTGGCGGAACATGGTATAGAAGGAGGAAAAGCTCAGCCGGTCATCATCCGTCCAGCTTTCACCGCTGGCCTTGCACACCAGCGTCTGCAGTTTTGCGTAACCCCCCAGACGGGAGAAATGCACATCGTTGACCTTGGAGAGCTTGTAAAAATCCAGAAATTCGTAGTAGATACGGTTTTCCAGACTGTCGTTTCGTTCCGGGACGAGCCGCGTGACCGTGCCCGCGATCCTGACCGCATCAAAATACTTGAGCACCGATACCCGCTTGTTGCCTTCCTGCACATAGAATTTGTTCAGGAACTCGTAGGCGATGATGGGGGTGTGGATGCCCTCGTCCAAATGCGCATCGCAGAGGTTCGACCACTTGCCTGCAAACTCGGTGTCCGGCTCCAGCAGGGGCATAAAGTTCGGTGCAAAGGCGGTGTGACGGCCGCTGGTCTTTGTGCCGACGATGCTTTCCGCCGGGATCTCCACAAGGCCCAGCGGCTCCTGCGCCACAATGTTCACATTGACCAGAATATCGTCCAGCACCGCCAGATACGGCGACTGGCCGCGCGCCACGCAGGCGCGGTAAGCACGCTGGCCGCTCTTCAGTGCGTTCTTGTAATCTTCCAGCATAGTTGCTCCTTTTTTCAGCTGCAATGCGCTGCAGCCAGCTGCTGCAGCGTCCTGCTTCAGTATACCATGAAATTTGATTTTATGGGAGGATTTTCCGTACAAAAGAGTTGATTTATCCTGCACTTTCAGGTACGATAATAGAAAGTAATTGATGATAGGAGCAGCTCACCCATGCAGACCGAACAGATCCCCGTTCTCAAGGCCGACGAATACCCCGGCGGCATCTGGTATTACGAGCCCCATACATACCAGCCCTACCGCTATGTGCTGGGCCGTGTGGGCCGGCACCCGCTGGTGTGCATCGGCATCAACCCCAGCACCGCACAGCCCGGCGCACTGGACCCCACCCTGAAAAGTGTGGAGCGTCTTGCCGCCGCCAACGGCTTTGACAGCTGGATCATGTTCAATGTATATCCCCAACGCGCCACCGACCCAAATGATATGGACCGCGTGCCGGACCGCGCCCTGTGCGACGAAAATCTGCGCTGGCTCCGGGCAGTTCTGGCCCAGACCGAGCCCACCATGTGGGCGGCATGGGGCACCCTGATCGAAAAGCGGGACTACCTGCCCGGCCTGATGCGGGAGATGGTGGCCCTGACAAGGGAGCGGGACATCCCGTGGGTCACCTTTGGCAAGCGCAGCAAAAAGGGGCACCCGCACCACCCGCTGTACCTGCGCAAGGATTCCACCCCGGAGCCATTTGATGTGGAAAACTATCTGGATACCTGCTTTTGACCTGTTGCCTGTTGTAAAAATTCCGACCTGATGCGGAGGGATCTGTTTTGACTGCAGAACATTATCACGCCCTGCACAGCTGGATGGATGCCCACCCCGCTGTCAGCCGCTGTGTGGTGGCGCTGGACCGCTGGCTGCCGCTTATCCCCTTTGTATGCTACCCCGTGCTGCTCTGCCTGCTGAATATCCGGCTGTTCCATCTGCTGGGCAGTCAGGCTGCTCTGGACTTTATGGTGACCATTGCGCGCGCGGTGTTCGTACCGGGGTTCACCTTCTGGGGCGGCACCATCCTGCGCGATAAGCTCAATCTGCCCCGCCCCTATGAGCAGCCCGGCTTTGAGCCCTTGCGCCGCAAGGAAACAAAGGGACATTCCTTTCCCTCCCGTCATGCGTTGAGCGCCGCCGTGCTGGCCATGGTGTGGATGTACTTCTACCCAAAAGCCGGCTGGGCGATGGTGGGCATCACCGTGCTCATCTGCATCGGCCGGGTGCTGACCGGCGTGCATCACATCCGGGATGTCGTCGGCGGAGCCGTGCTGGGTTTTGCACTGGGCTATGCGGGCATGTGGCTGCTTTAAAGGCCGGGTCTGGCAGGTTTTGAAAAAAGAAAAAAGAATTTTGCATTTTATGCTTGACAGAATGGGGGCCATATGGTATTATACTTCTCGCAGCGTGTGCCGACACACAGCTGCCGCCATAAAGGAACCCAATGGGATAACAACGTGCGCCCGTAGCTCAGGTGGATAGAGCAACTGCCTTCTAAGCAGTGGGCCGGGGGTTCGAGTCCCTTCGGGCGCATCTATGTGGTGCCCATAGCGTAGTCGGTTAACGCGCCAGATTGTGGATCTGGAGACCGTGGGTTCGAGTCCCACTGGGCACCCCACCAAAAAATCCGCTGATGCTCTGCATCGGCGGATTTTTTTATTTGGCGGGGTGCCCAGTGGGACGAGAACAAGGCGGCTCTGACGCGTCAGCGGCAGAGCAACCAACAGCCCAGTGGGCTGTTGGTTAGCCTGCGGGTCCCAATCAGTAGGAATGTCTACCGTGGGAGAACTCTCTCCGGCGGGCGTGCCCGGTGGGACTCTGCCCCCGCGCCAATATTTTCTGCTAAAAAAGCATGTGCAGGCCCTTTGGAAAACTGTGGTTTCCCGGGGTCTGCACATGCTTTTTTGTTCAGCGCTTTTTCTTTATTGCAGTCAGCGCTTCATCTGCTGCAGGATCTGTGCGATCTCTGCACTGGAATAGCCATCCCTGCGCAGCGCACTGCTGATGCTGGTATCGTTTTTGCCCTGACTGCGCATCAGCATCGCCATGTAGGGCACCGTCACGTTCCGAGAGGTGTCGCTGCCCAGACGGGTGGCGCTGCTTGTGCTGCGGTTGGCCGTACCGGAAGAGCTGCCGCTGCCCGCGCTGCCGGAAGCCGCCGTGCCGGATGCTGCACTGCCCGCCCGGCTGGCCTTCTTGGCCGCATTGTTCTTTTTCAGGTTCCACTCGCCCATTGCAATGTTCAGCTTCTGGCTGGTGACGTCGTTGTTGAATTTCTGCTGATTGAGCTTGTCCTGATATTCCCGCTCGCTGGCCTCATTTTCATAGAGCTGCTGCTTCAGGCTGTCCTGATACTGCCGCTCCTGCAGCTGCTGGTTCCACTGGGTGTCGGCACGGTCTGCCTCGTACTGGCGGTTGCCGGAATAGATGTTGTAGCCGGTGTTCAGCAGTCCACTGACCATGGAACCCAGACCCGTGGTGCCGCTGAGGGCGATCTGCACCGCATCGCCCAGTACACCCAGTGCAGTCACCACATTGTTGAACGTCTGCTGGCGCCGTGCTGCCTGCTGCTGCTCCTGTGCGCTGTAGTAGTCGTGCAGCGTGCCCAGCTGGTTCAGGTAGTCCTGATACTGTCCGTAGTCCTGCGCATATGCATTGTTGTAGGCTTCGCCCTTCTGCCGCAGCTGGGTGTAGTAGTCCGACAGCCGGTCGTTGTACAGCTGCTGCGCATCCTGCTCACTGCTGTTCAGCTGGTCCAGCTGGCTCACCAGCTCGTTGCCGCCGCTGGTATAGGTGTCCAGCGCCAGACTGTACAGCGTAGGGATGGCACTGCTCAGCGCGCCGATCTGCTGCTGGTATGCCTGCTGCGCCACACTTGCGGCATAGCTGGAGCCGTAGCCTCCGGTCAGTGCTGCCGCCTGTGCCGCAGCATCCGCACTGGCGTTGTGGGCGTTCTGCAGATAGTTCTGCTCGTACTGACGGTAGAGCGGGTCTTTGGTGTAGCTGTACTGGAAGCTCCCGCGCTGCAGCAGCTGGCCCAGAAGCTGATCGATCTTATCCTGATAGCGGCTCTCGTAGTCGTCGGGGCGGTTCGTCTGCCATTCCTTCAGGGCATTCTCTGCACTCGTCACCGTCTGGCTGGGCTTATAGCTGGCATTTGCCAGTGCATTTTCCACCTCCGAGCGGCTGCCCAGTCCCGCAGCCGAATAACCGCTCTGCGCCGCCGACAGACCATTTTCCTCCGTCTGTGCCTGCACCGCAGCAAGCGCTTCGTCCTGTTTCTTTTTGTTTGCCATAAAAACTCCTTTTCTTACAGAGCCTGCAGTCTGGTACGCAGTTCCTCTGACATGTTTTCGGTATCCAGATTGCTCAGCACATATTGCAGCTGTTCCTGCAGCTGGTACAGGTAGCTGCGCAGTGCGCGGGCGTCCTCCGGGTCCATGTTCTCACTGAGCTTGGGCAGACCGATCTTATTGATGCCCATTACGCTTGCCATTTTTCACACCTCCCCGCCTGTAATGCCGCCTTTGGCAGCGGCCACCGTTTTTGCAATGCTGCGCAGGGTGATCTGTCCCCTGCCCTTCAGGCGCAGCCGCAACGTACCGTGCCGCCGGGGAACGAACGGCATATCGTAGCTCCGGCGCACATTCTGCGCCGCCAGCTCTGCCACCGTTTCCCAGGGGCCTCCGTCATAGCTTGCCGCCACCGTCACCGTGCTGCCACATTCGGCATCCAGCCGCAGCGTCAGCCGGGAAAGATACCGGTCCTCTGCACCGTCCAGACCAATGTCTCCCGTGACCAGTTCAAAGTTCAGCTTTTCCTCCACGCCGTCCGTGCTCTGCCAGTCGGTCTCGCGGCTGGGGTCTGCGGCCCACAGGGCCTGACCGTCCCACAGGTAAAGCTGTCCGCCGGTGCTGGTCATTTCGTAGGAGCAGACATCCTCCTCGCTCCAGAGCGCACGTTCCGTATCATAGACCAGCAGCCTTGCCACACCTTCCCCCGCTGCCGCGCGGGCAATGTGCAGGTAATATCGGCCATCCAACGCGCCACCCACTGCGCTCTGTACATTGGAAAGGCGTCCCGAATCCAGCACACCGGACACCTTGGTGGGGATGCTGCCGTCCCATGCCATCACGCCGTCCGGCGAAAGATAATACAGCGTCTCATTCAGCACGCACAGGCTGCGGGCCGCGTTTTTAGCCACACCCCTGCAGCGCAGAGATGTGAGCTGAAAGTCCGAGGGCTTGGAGCCGTAGAGCTTGTGCAGGGTGTTCTCTTTAAAAAACAGCGCATAGCCCATGCAGGTGGCCGCTCCGGTAAACGCCCCATCGCTGCCCACCGTGACGGCATAGCTGTCCGCTGCGATGCCCCGGTAGGAGAACCAGTTGGTGGGGTCGCCCAGTTTACAGGCATAGATCACGTTTTCCTTGCTGCTGCAGCCCCACACCCGGTTGTCGCACTCGGTGATGTAGTCCAGATCCGGCACGCGGCGTTCCATCCGCACCGGCGTGCTCACCGCAAAGCTGCGGGTCTCTTTGCCGTCCAGACTGGTCCACCGGGCACTGTCCGCGCCCTGCACCAGTGTGCCGTAAAAGCATTCACCCTTCGGTGTCACCTTCACCCGCAGGCCGTTTTCCAGCAGATCATACACCACCAGATCGCCGTTCAGTTCTTCCCACATCCCTGCCTGCTGCGCCGCCGTGCCCGACACCGTCACGGTGTCCCACTGGGCAAACAGCTTCTGTGCGCCTGCTGCCGTGATGCGGCAATAGTCCAGCGGCACTGCCGTCCAGTTGCCAGAGGATGCGCTGTACAC
>OMBL01000905.1_pt1 | contig 11729 bp, 12 predicted proteins | sample 1644871 | NCBI WGS metagenome assembly OMBL01 (sample SAMEA103958115, study PRJEB25191) | human gut metagenome | biome: human-associated habitat [ENVO:00009003]; feature: intestine environment [ENVO:2100002]; material: feces | place: Germany | collected 2013/2015
GAGCCAAGGAGGTGCAAGAAGCCTACATGCGCATCTATGCTTTCGACTACAAGAAAGCATGCTGCAATCCTAATGATTTCGAAGTTAAGAAGTTGGACTAAAAAACAACAAACTAAATCAGTATTAGTTATGAGAAAGCTTATTTCTTTTGTATTAGCTTTTTGGTTGTGTAACATGTTTTGCTTTGCACAGATAGCCAAGAAACCAACGATTATGATTTTGCCAAGTGACAATTGGTGTAATCAGCGATACTTTATGACTAATTTTTCCGATCAAGGGAATGTGGTAAAGGTTGCAAACTACCAGCAGGCTTTTCTTGAGGATACGGAATTGGGACAGGTTATCAGCAAGGTTGGTCAAGTGCTTACTGATCAGGGGTATAGCCTAAAAGATGCCGAGCAAGAAATCAAAAGCATCAGTATGAAAACCGCTGAAGATAATGTAACGACTAGTAAAAAGAGTGGAGCCTCGCTTGTAGAATCTCCTCTTGATCAACTGAAGCGTAGAGTAAAGTCTGACGTTATCATTCAGCTATGGTGGCAGGTGAATCGTACAGGAAATGGTAATTCGGCGTCTTTTACACTTGAAGCCTTCGATGCCTATACCAATAAGCGTATAGCTACATCTACTGGCATCACCAAACCTTCTTCAGAGATGATACCTGTCTTATTAGCTAAAGCGGTAAAGGAAAATATTAAGCCTTTTGATAGCCAAATGGATGATTGGTTTGCCGACCAAAGTAAACGTGGTAGGGAAATCAGTCTTACCATAAGGTGTTGGGATAGTTGGGACAAAGATTTAGAGGAGGAATATAATGGTGAGGAATTGACTGACTGCATACAGGATTGGCTGCAGAAGAACTGTGTGAATGGAACATTCAATCTGAGTGACGGAGCAGAGTCGCTTGCCCAGTTTGAACAGGTGCGTATCCCATTGCTTGATGATAAAGGCAGGGCTATGGATGCCAGGGCGTTTGCTACAAAGTTGAGAAAATATTTGCAACAGCCTCCTTTCAATATTACTTCTAAGGTGATGGTGAGAGGTTTGGGTGAAGCTATTGTCGTACTTGGTGAGAAATAACAAGATGAGAAGGTTAGTCATTTTATTTGTGTTGATGATGTCGATGGCTACATTTGCTCAGACATCTGATGAGGGGCGAATCTCCATACAAGCAATGATGCCCGATGGTGTGATTTCTGTAGAGGCAAGCAAAAACTTGGTGACACGTATGCAGCGAATGCTTGTAGGCAATGGCTATGGTGATAATGGCTATGTAGAGCGGTTTGTGTTGACTGCCAAAGTGGATATTACGAGCAAGGATATCGTTCCTTCGACTCCTGCAAGAGTATCCGAAAAAATGGAAGTTACATTCTTTGTGGGTGATATTGTTGAGAACAAACTCTATGCGTCTTGTACTGTGTCTTTACAAGGAATTGGAACGAATGAAAACAAAGCTTTGATTAGTGCGTTTAGCAAATTGAATCCTAATCAGAAAGATTTTTCCGAAATGTTGGATACGGCAAAGGGCAAGATTGTTGATTTTTATACGAATCATTGCGCGGAAGAGATAAGTAAGGCCCGTACGATGGCTTCTGTTGGTAATTATGATGAGGCAATCTCTCGTATGATGGCAGTACCTAATGTTTGTGCCGATTGTTACGACAAATGCCAAGTGGCTGCTACAAGTTTCTATCAGCAGAAAATAGATGCTTATGGATTGCAGCAGTTGAATAAGGCTCGCAATGCTTGGATGAAAAGTCAAGATGCATATGGTGCCAATGAGGTCGCCCAATATCTTAATGTCATTTCTCCGTATAGTTCTTGTTACCAAGATGTGGAAAAGTTACGTAAGGAAGTAGCTTCCAAGTTGAATGCAGACGAATTGCGTGAGTGGAACTTTCAAAGCAAGCAATATGAAGATAGCCAGACATATAAAAAAAGTATAGTTAAGGCTTGTCGTGATGTAGGCATGGCTTGGGCTAACAATCAACCAAAGAGTATTGCTAAAACCATTATTCGAGGATGGTGGTAAATTTAAATAATTTCAAAAAGAATCATATGAAAAGAATATTATTTTTTATAGTGTTGTTTATGTCTTTTACTGTTAGTTTTGCTAAGGATAAGGAAGTTGAATTAACGGTTCAAGGTCAAGGTAATACCAAGGAAGAGGCAGTAGTAAATGCTTTGCAGAATGCTCTAGCTCAAGTTAATGGAACATTCATGTCTTCGAATTCTACTATTACAAATGATGATTTGGTTGCATCTGATGCTGCAATTTCTTTTGGAAAAGTAACGGATTATAATATTTTAAATCAATATGTTGCGAATAAAATCGTTTATGTGACAGTAAAAGCTAGAGTTCTGCTGACAAAGAATCAGAAAATTCAAAAGAGTAAAGGTGTCCATAATTCTTTTAATGGCGCAGAGTTTTTAGATAAATCGAAAAAAAAAAGCGTGGATAAGATAAATAAGATTATATGTGAATTGAATAAAATCAATGAACAAATTGCTTTGGAAAATCTTCTAAAGGTAGTTAAAGAAACTTTACCTTATACGTATGATTTGAAAGAAAGTGGTTCTGAAAATCCATGCTTAGAAGGGGATAATTATGTCTTTGATAAACAAATTACTTTTGTCTTTAATGATAATTTCAATAATTTGAAGAAAATGATAGAAGTAACTTTAAATAATATAGGCTTTGATAATAAAAAAGATGCAGAAGCCTATGAAAAAGAAGGATATAGAACTTATCCATTTAATATGGAAACCAAGCAGGGAAAAACGGATAAAAAGCGTGTTAGGAATGCTTGGGTTGGAGGTTTCTTGGGGGTTGCTGCTGGAATTGCTTTGGGGCAAACTTTGGGACAAAATGATAAAGAACGCAAACGTTTTGCTGATGCGGGAACTGCAGTTGGTATAGCAATGTCGCAAACACCCAATTTCTTTTATTCTACTCGTTATTTTAGAACAGATGTTCGTAAATGGATAATTCTTTACAAAATTAATGTAAATAAAGAATTATATAACTTTTATATAAAGGAGTATCCCTCAGGTCTGTTGTCAAAAATTAATCGAGATGGAACTTGCGTAGGGAGAATTCAGAGTGCAACAAAAACAGCAGACTTAATAAAAAGTGGAAAGATGGCTGTAGATTTGTCTAAGAGTGAACTTACTAAGAGTATTCAGGATGTTGCTAATGTAGATAATATGTCAACTATTGAATTTGAGAAAAATGCAGGATGGAAAATTCGCTATGTAGTCCCTAAGGGAGAAATGAGAAGTTTTCGTGGTTATGAACTGATTAAGAATAATTAAACTTCTTAAGATTGATTTATTTTATACGGACCATTGCGCGGAAGGATATGTAAGGTTCGTACGATGGCTTCTGTTGGCAATTATGACGAAGCTATCTCTCGCATGATGGCTGTCCCTAATGTTTGTGCTGATTGTTATACTCAATGCCAAGCAACTGTGACAAATTTCTATCAGCAAAAAATAGATGCTTATGGCTTGCAGTAGTAGAATAAGGCTCGCAATGCTTGGATGAAAAGCCAAGATGCCGATGGTGCCAATGAGGTCGCCCAATATCTTAATGCCATTTCTCCTTATAGTTCATGCTATCAAGATGTGGAAAAATTACGCAAAGATGTGGTTTCCAAACTGAAAACAGACGAATTGCGTGAGTGGAACTTCCAACAGAAGCAATATGAAGATAGTCTGGATTATAAAAGAAGTATAGTTAAGGCTTGTCGTGAAGTCGGTATGGCTTGGGCTAACAATCAACCTCAAAGTATAGTAAAGAATATCATCCGTGGGTGGTGGTGATATATGTGATTTGGTTTATTTACATTAAAATATAAAATTATGATGAAAATGAAGAATTTATTGCTGATTTGTTTGATGCTAACATTGGTTGTATCAAATGTATTTTCACAATCAGACTCTAATGGAGCAACTGATGATGTAACATTGGTGGTTTCTGGTGATGGTGCCAACAAGGAGGAAGCTACTAAAGTAGCGTTAAGAAGTGCGATAGAACAAGTGTATGGCACATTTGTGTCTGCAAACACTTCTATTGTAAATGATGAGTTGACGAAGGACGAAATCGTGACAATATCGTCTGGAAATATTAAGTCATATGAAGAAATAGAGTCATTGTCTACAGACAATAAGACAATTGTTACCTTGCAAGCAACTGTGAGCATTTCTAAATTGGTAAGCTATGCAAAGTCTAAAGGTGCATCTGCAGAATTTGCAGGTTCTACATTTGGTATGAACATGAAGATGAAAGAGTTGAATCGCAAAAATGAGTTGGCTGCTTTAGACAATCTGTTGGTGCAAGTAAAGGCTTTTTTGCCGAGCTTTTTTGAACGTGAAATGGTATTGGCTGAGCCTAAACTACCTGATGATGATTTCGAACGTCTAAATACTTTGGACTATTGTGCTGAACGTTTCTATCGTTATGCTAAAGGAGATGCTACGGTTGTAAATCGTAAGCAAGAAACGGTTCGAAGTCAATTGGCGCAGTGGTTGAAATCGAATTCTTATCTTGTAACTATGAAGATAACGTATACTGCAAATGATGACACCGAACAATTATTGGAATACATTTTGAAAACTCTCAATGCTATTTCTTTGTCTTCTGAAGATTTGGGGGAATATCAAAAGGATGGCTTGAAATGGTCAACCTATAATTTCATGAAGAATAATTTCTACTTCAGAAATTCAATTACAGACATTAATGCTTGGAACCGTAATTTGGTACATGCCTTCTATGATTATTTTACTGGGTTTGAAATAATGGACAATTTGGGAAACAAGTCATATTTTGAAGGTTATGATGAAAAGTTCAAGGCTATGCATGATTCTGATTTCTCAAAATTCAGTGACTTTATCGTTTGGGATCAAACGGGCAGGCATAGTTACGTACTCAAAGGACATGGCTTATTGGCTCCATTTTTCAAGCTTGAAGATAATTTGATAGGACCATATACGTATTGGAACAAAAATTCACAGACGTCAGGGAATATGAATACTTACGAATATTCAATGATTCCAGATGATATAAGTAAGGCGTATGATTCAATCGGAAATCTACAATATGTTTCGTTTCAAATGGAAACTTGGCCAGAGATGACAATTGGCTTTTTAATCCCTGCAAACGATATTGCTAAGTATTCAAAATTTGAAATACAAGATAGACGTTGATATGGATCAGTTTTTAGGAAAATTATCTCTTTATGATATAATTGTCATGATAATTCCAGGAGGAGCAATTCTTTTGTTCTTCTTGGATTATTATGGTGTAGAGTTGGTGTCTATCGGTTCCAACGATATAAGTTTGTTGACCGTTTTAGGAGCAGTTGTAGCCTCTTATATAATAGGAATGGGTAACCATGTAATAGCAAAGAAACTTTGGGGAGTATTCCGTAACAATTGTTTTCTTTTATCTTATAGCTTGAAAAAGGCGAAAAACGAATATACAAAGAAGTTGAATTCTCTGATAGAGAATGTCAATTTAGATTGTTGTAAATTAGACTTGCAATCAAAAATATTATTGGAAGACAAATATTATGAAGCTTATAGTTATGTGTTGGAAGAAAGTTGTTATGATGGTATTCCAATAATAGAAGGTCAAGTTGCTTTTTTACAAAGTATGGTGATTCCCGGACTACTTATACTAATGCTATTGTCAAAATATGATTCAACTCCTCTTTTGTTAGGTGGAATTCTTCTGTTTTTATTATTGTTTTATTTGATATTTGATAGAATAATATTGATTCATAAGCTTGTTTGGGAATATTATGAATATACAAAACGCATAAAAGAAGTTAAGCAATGAGGAATTTATTGATTTTATTATTTGTAATGATGTCCTTGGGGACGTATGCCCAAGGATATTCCAGCGACAAGGTGGCTTTTACCAATTTCCTTGTTCGTATGTATAACAATGCCCCTTTTGAGGGTGTGCGTGCGGTGAATGATTACGACAATGCTTACTTGATTTCTGTGTTGGCATTGGAGCCTGCTAAGTATAAGAACAACGAAAGTATTATCAATCGTGTTGCATCTGTGAAGGCTATGGCGCAAGCTTCTCAATACTTGAATGGCTCTAAGACCACACATGATATGATAATTCATACTACGGAAAAGTCAGATGGTACTTCTGATACGGAAATCCTAGAGAACATCCATCAGAATTCTGTAGGGTATGTTAAAGCAATGGAGTTGTTGACGAATTTTGTACGGAGTGATGGTAAACAAGTCTTTATCTTTGCTTCAAAGTTGAATAATAATAAATAATAGTCTTATGAAAAAACTTTTATTAATAGGTCTCGTTCTTTTCACATTTTGCTCATGTGCTACGAATTACCCACAGATGGTAAAAGACCGAGTAGAGCAGTATCAGAATGAAGGTAAGGTGATTCTTAGTCAGTCTAATGACGATACTGGCAAGAAGCACTATGTAGTTTATGGAGACATAGATAAACAAACTATTGTTGTTGATACTTTAGGTGAAAATGTATTTACGATTCAATTAGGCAAAAAAACGCTGAAAACACTAACTCCTAATGTTATCGAAGACGATGGACTTAGTGTCTCTTTTGAACAGCAAGAAGGTGATTTTAATCAACTTGATGTTCAACTATCAAAAGATGGCGATTTTATTTTAGGTTCTGTTCCTACAGAGTTTATGGTATATGAAGACAAGTATATAGTTTTGGGTAAAGATTATCCTAATATTATCTTTTTGAACAAGAATGACGCTTATTATGATCTGGGTGGTTCTTGCAAGGTAGATGAAGATGGAAATCTAGATGTAACTCTTACTGCTATGTTTACAGGTATATTGCCTGATAATTGGCAAGATTATACTGGAGAACCTGAAATATACCCAGATTTATATATTGATAGAGAGCATGAAGATTTCCTGTATAAATTAACTATAGCTCCTAATGGTAAAATAATAAAGAAAGGGGAGACAGCCACTTGTGGTGGAGTACAAATTCCTGTAGAGGCTTTTGGGGCTTGGTCTACGCTACGACTTTATATTCAAAAAATTGTGTATGGCGGATAGTCTTACGAAAGGAATCGAACCTGAGTATGGAAGAGGATTTAGTGAGCGGCTATAAACCCACATTGCAGTCACTCTCTATGTAACTCCTTGATTTCCAATATCAGGATTTTTTGAAGTCTGATTTGGGCGTAACATGGATTATCTTTTCCCGTGCGGTTTTGGGTTAATGTAGAGCAAATCATAGGCGGCGGAGAGTTTACTCTTGCCTGTAATCTTTAGATATAACCGTAATGGGGTTAATCTGCAGTTGGTAAATAGCAATCCAACAAGTACCCAACAAGTACCCAACAAGTATTGGAACTTGTCGGAATATTGAAGGATGGAGAGTATTCTGTTAGAGAAATTATGTCTTTTTTAATGTTGAAGGATAGGGTGAATTTCTTGTATAAATACTTAACACCAGCATTGGAAGAAGGATTGGTTTCCATGAAATATCCTGATAATCCAAAGCACCCAAAGCAGAAGTATATGCTAACAGAAAAAGGACGAAAGATATAGGAAAAAATAGTATGAATAGCAACATTTTCTTTCAGCCTTTCGTTGGCAAGGATTATGCCAACGGGGGGATATTCGGCAAGCGAATCATGATATTGGGCGAGAGCCATTATTGTGATGAGAGTTAATCATCCTTCCGTAGGCTACTCCTGGGACTATTGGTACAAGGTGATACAAAGATTTTTGAGAAATAGTTGAAACCTGTGACATCATTTGACACACATGACCTGTACCTTTGTATAAGATAAGCTGCACTCGGTAATTTGAAAGCAAGCTTTCATTGTGCTCGTTTGCATAATCTTTGCCCCTTGAAAGTAAATGATTTGCTGTTTCGGCTGAAAAGCAGGGACAGCCATATAAAATGAACTTAAAAACAGAATGCTTATGAGCAAGGTATTTCAAGTAAAGCCTAAGCGCCTCAAGCGCTCTAATGGCACAGTCCTCACTCCCGATATGGTAGTGACAGTAACAACCATGCAGCACACCGCCACCCCTTTTTACAATGGAGCCAAGGAGGTGCAGGAAGCCTACATGCGCATCTATGCTTTCGACTATAAGAAAGCATGCTGCAATCCGAATGATTTTGAATTTATAAAGTTGGACTAAACAATATTATTATGGAAACATTTGATTTGGCAACAAGTAATAGAATGGACATGACGAAGAAGTATGTCCTAAGCTATATTGATATAACGCCAATGAGTATAAAGTATAGATTAATAATCAAAGTAGCATTATTATGTTTTTCAATTTTGATAGGCTTATCATCCTGTAGCTTAAATTCTTCTTCTGAAGAACCATATTTAACTCCAGAGATTGCTATTAATCAACTTGCTGAATTATCGCCAACAGAGGGAGCTCAGTTTTTTGTGAATAATAGAGAACAATATCCGTTCCTTGATACATTATATGTTGATAACATAGTCCCCATTGTTGGGCAGTGTAGCTTTGATACCATAAATGCAGTTAAAAAATGCGTGGAAAAGACACCAGCAGATGATGCTTTATCTCCTTATTATAATGAAACAAGAGAAGATTATCTTGCCGGTCTTAACCAAGAGATTAAAGAGAATGCAATCTCTCAGAAGAAAGCATTTGTTGATTACATAGTTCCTGCAATGCAGGTTGAGATAGACTCATTGCTAGAGGTTGATATGAGTGAGGTGATGAGCAAGTATTCTGGCGGCTTTATGAATTGGAGAAAACTTAAATTTTGGTTTGGAACAGGAAGTGATGATTTTGAAAAAATATGGAATGAGAATATTGATAACGATAAGTATACAGAATGTGTCGCAAAATATATCAATACATATCTAGATTCATTGGCTGTACAAAGAAATAACTATTATAATGATATTATAGAAAATGGCGATTTTGAGAGCGAAACACGCATCAGCCAAGCAACAATGGATTTGTTGTTGGCAAAAAAATGTGTGCGTGAAGTAAAGAAGTTTACAGAAAAGGAAAAAGATGAGATGACTACGTCTTTCTTAAAGGATTGGGTGGCTCCTACAATATTAGGAGCTTTCTCTGGTGGAGTAGGTACAGTCGTTTCATGGGCATATGATGCTGGCAATTTTCTTTATGATGTAAAGGTTACATTAGATGATATTAAATCACAAAAACTTGATTTTGAAGAAGTTATAAAGTATGCTTGTATGGAAAATATAGGATTCCAAATACGTCAGGCATATTTGAAATATTATACAGAACGAGTGTTTAGAAATATCGATGAGAATAGCGATAAGTTGTATAATATAATATCTGAAAATCTATGAAAAAGTTTATTCTAAAAATAATTCTTATATCTATTTTAATGGTCTTGCCATATTCTTCTTTTGCACAAAAACAATTGGTAAAGACGGTCTATAAAGGAACTAAAGGACTGTTTGGAACCGAGGCAAAAGTCCTTACAAAGGAAGGTGTAGAGGCTGCAAACAAATCAATGCTGAAAGATGCCTTTAAGTCAGGTACAGAGGAAATAGGCAAGAATTATGTTCAGAAAGCATCGGCAAAGCAGCTTGTAAGAAGTGCTGTACGCAAGAATCTATTGAAAGAAATAGAAGAAAAAGAACTAGGCTCGCTTCTTCGTTATGGCATGATTGGAGCAAAAAAGGAAATTGCTCATACAGAGAAGTCGGCGGTGAAGGTTTTGTTAAAGAAAGGTTCTTATGACGAGAGCTACAATCAGGGTGTTCAAAAGTTGGTCAAAGAAGTTTCTGCTAAGGAGAAGAAAATGGCCACAAAACTTGTAGCTGAAGAATATTCGACTCTTTTAAAAAAGTATGGTTCTCATTTGTCTAAAAAAAAATATACAAAATTACTTTCCGAGATGTCCAATAATAAAGCTTTGGCGCAGTTAATAAAAGAAAACCCGAAGCTAAATATAATGAGATGGGAGAAATCGCAAAGAAAAACAGTTGATTTGTCTAAAATTGTACGCACTAACAAGGGAAACTTACCGCCTAACTATAAATATGCGGGTTCTACATTTTATGCAAATCCAGCTCTTAATCCTGAATTGGAAAAAAAATTGATTGATAATGGTGGTAAAATAAATTTAAATGGAACGATAGTTACAAGAGAAGAACTCATAAAGTTGGATAAAAAGTATCCTGGTGGAGTAACTTATGGAGATAATGGTTTGCCTGATTTTACCAAGGCTGCTAAAACTTATCCTGATGGAACTCCTGTAATAGAAGAAATTAAAGGTGGATTGACAAAAAGTAGCAAAAAAGATAGAGATTTAGCTACAAAACAGTTGGGGGACAAAGGTATCACTTGGGACCTTGGGTCGTATACGTGGCATCATATAGAAGGTACTAATAAGTTGGTATTGGTAGATTGGTATTATCATGCTTTATGTAAACATGCCGGTGGTAGAGCAATCTCTAAAATTTAATTTTGTTGCATAGTATACAGCTCCAGTGAAATGCCCTAAGTGTGGTGGATGGCATACCTATCCACCCGGCTTTTTTAGGCTTGAGTAAATGTTTCTATCTTTGTAACTGATTGATAGGTAATGTTTTGTGTTATTGTGGTACCTGTTTCTAGGTGACGCAATAACGAAGTCTGGTGAAGTTTACATATTGTAGAAAGGTAAATGCACTAATTTTGTCAATGATACTGGCAAACACAACCATTCAATACTTTTTTCTTGATGTTCTGTCACCATTTGACATCTCTATATAGTTATTTCGCAGCCGAAATCAAATGTATAACAATATAAGGTAATGTAACAATGGAAAAGAACATCAGGAAAAGAGTGTGTTGGTTGGCTGCGGTATTGAGTGCCGTGCTGGTAGTATTATTTGGCTATTGGTTCTTCTTGAACCCTCATGGCTATTGGCAAAAGCAGAAAGAAGCTGAAAGGGAAGAGTATTCTGAAAGAAGGATGATTTGGCGAAAATCGGAGACTATGACCATGCAACGGATGCTGCAAGACCTGACTTTGCTGGCAAATGGAGATTCTGTCTTGGTCTGCGAGGCTTGCTACCTTACGCTTCCTGCTTATCGTGATTTCATTCATGGAACTGCTCAACCAAAAAGAATTGCATGGGTGAATCTGAGGTATAGATATGTTCTGTATCTTACAAAGGGCAGAGAGAAAATGGAGCAGGAGGCAAGGGATAGAAATTATAAGTCTATCGTCTTTTGGTCGGAGCGTCGCCTTGAGGTTCAGAAAGATTCTACCAAGGATTATCGCAAGGAAAAGCCCCTTCAGATTGAAATGGAACAGAACGCTTTTTACCCGGCTTTAGGAAAGCCATCGGATGAGGCTTTCGAGAAGTGGATGAGGGAATATAAATCGGTATTTACGTTCCCAAAGATAAACAATTCCAAACGCTGGGTTAAGATGCCATTCTTAGAATAACGTATACTCTAAATATTATTACTATGGACAAATTAGAAATATACAAGAACATCAAGACAATTGCTGATGAGCTCTGTAAGGAGAACAAGACGTATCTTCGTGCAGATTTGGCTTTTGAGCTAAAAAAGTATGGTATAGCTTCCGATTCTTCGGAGGTGAGTAAGTTGGTATTTGATGCCTACAGATATTTCCATGATAACAGCAATATCGCCATTGCTTTTGTTTCAAACCTCAAATCCGCAACTACGCGCCTAATATGATACAGAAGCGAAAAGAATCTGC
>OMBL01000924.1_pt1 | contig 11589 bp, 9 predicted proteins | sample 1644871 | NCBI WGS metagenome assembly OMBL01 (sample SAMEA103958115, study PRJEB25191) | human gut metagenome | biome: human-associated habitat [ENVO:00009003]; feature: intestine environment [ENVO:2100002]; material: feces | place: Germany | collected 2013/2015
CTACAGGTCTGATTATTCTTTCCCACCGTCCGGTTATATTCTTATGTTCATCAAGCTTTACAGCTCCTATCTGTATAATCTCAAATGGCATTTCTTCTATAGAATATTCTTTTCCTCTGTAGCTCTGATTCCATTCAAGGTCTAACACTATATAATTCATAACCAATTCCCTTCACAGTAAATTATTGATATTTATTTTGTATATCTTTGGCAATAGGAGCAAGCTGGGATACAAGGTTATTCATATCCTCAAACATAGAACTCTTGGTTGTTCCTAAGTCGTTGGCACGCTCAATATGTGCAAGCACCTTCTGTAACTGCTGTTCCTGGTCATCAAAGCAGTCTTTAACATCTGAAAGTCTTTTTTCAGAAGACTGTGTAACCTCGCCTATCTCCTCCTGAACCTCCTTAGCTGCATCTGCTGCTTTTATAATCTGTTCAAATACTCCATATGCTGCATCTGCATCTTCAACATTCTTTCCAAATACTGACTGTGATTCCTCAATATTATTATTAAGCTGTGTTGTACCCCTTTCTACCTCAGAGATACTTCCCTCAACTGTGCTTACAAGTGTCTTTATCTCCTCTGCAAGGTTCTTGACCTCGTTGGCAACAACCGCAAAGCCCCTTCCCTGCTCTCCTGCTCTTGCCGCCTCAATAGAAGCATTGAGTGCAAGCATATTAGTCTGATTCGCAATTGCTATAATCTGCTGCATACAATCTTTAATCTGCTGTACTGAACACCTGCAAATGCACTCTTTATCTCATCAAAACTCCTGCTTACTTCTTTTGAACTATTCTTTAATTCATCTACCTTTTTCTGTGCCTCTCCTACAGAGTCAACAATTTCATTTTTTACACCGTCAAAGCTTGTTGCAATCTGACCTACATCAGCAAATACAGATGATAATTCCTGTACCTGGTCTTTTAATCTTTCATTCTCTTTAGTTGCAAGCACAAATGCTTTCTGTATATCTGCCATCTCATCAAGTGATTCTACTTCCCTCTCTGCAAGCTGTTTCTGATATTCAATAATACTGTCTGCAACGTGTATGACTGGGTGCATATCTAAAGTTTCTTCTTGTGCCGATATAACATTTTCTTTCTGTGTTTTTAATTTTCTGCCAAACATATAATATCCTCCTCTTTACGATATTTGCTGTCATTTTATGAGTATTAAATTTACTTCATTTGCAAAATGGACTTTAAACAGTAACATTTATTCAAATACTACACAAGTCATTGTCTGGTTAACAAACTGCTGGTTGTAATGCTCCCCATAACCTATAAGACCAGCGTGGTCTCCTAATACGGACATAGACTTAAGATATGTTTCAAAATAATGCTCCTGTGAGAAGAGTAAATATCTGAATACACAATTAATAGAAAATACACCTGATATGTGTGTAAAATCTTTCTTTATCTGATTAATAGTATTTTCAACAACATGGGATATATCCTGTAATTCGAGTAATGTAAGAACATCAGAATCATTAACCTGGCGATAACACTCAAGCTTATCTCCAACAACTTCTTTAATAGATATTATACATATATCCTGACCATTCATCTTACCTAATGGATTCTTAAATGTCTGTGTCGCCATCTCCTTATCACCAATATTTAATATATCCTGATATACTTTTCTGGCTGGTCTTCCATTAAGCTCTCCTATAAGATACTTACTTCGGTCAGTCTTAGATGCAATAAAACGGCAAGCTGGAACCTGCTTATATATATTTTCCTTATAAACCTTAATCTTACCATCATTATTACGAATAAGTGCATATGCATCAGCATCAGCATAGATCTTTCCATTAACTGATACTTTTCCTCCATCACCAGTTCCACCTACAAGTGATATATGCTTCTTTCCAAGAACACTGTAGATTGTAGTAAGCACACACGCATCATTACCTGAACAAAAGTCAATACATATTGTATTATTCTGTGATGCGGCAACCTTATTAATATCTTCCTCAAGTCTCCCAATATACTTTACAGGCATAGTCGAAGCCTGCTCAAGTACATTAGTCACTACACTTAAATTCCCCTCCATAGCAATAACTGCTACGCCATTATCCGCTACAACCGTCTGTCCTCCGTAGCTTCCTCCAATACAGCCAATGCTTGGAACACCTGGAAAATACCTTTCCAGCTCTTCTACATGCTGCTCAAACTGCTCATTATTAGACATCAATAATAATAATTTTGGTGCAGTAATCTCACTTATAGCCTGTGCGAGATTACCACTCTTATCTACTCTGTATATCTGTTTCACGTTGTTCACCTTTCAAATAATTTTGATAATATTTTAGCGTAATTATAGTACAGCTTATTTAAGAATTCAACTATCTTGATTTTAAGACTTACGAATTACACTCCTGCAAACATATACCATTCTCCTTTGTCAGCTTAGACTTCCCCGATATTTTTTCATTATGCCATAATTTTGTGCGGTTTTCAGCACATATAAAGTTCCGCAAGGAACTTTTAAGATGAGCACTTTTGTGCTCGTTATACCATAATGTTATGGCAATTATATTATTTATATTTTTCACTTATTGCCGATTCGATAGTATAATAACTGTCGAAATAAAAATATAAGAAAGGTCGGATATTTATGATAGAAAAAACAATATTTCCACGAGAAGAAAAAGCTGAGGTTTTATTTAATAAAATCTTAAGCGATAAGTGGGCATATAACAAGCTTTTTCAGACATTCTGTGATAATTTATTTTGCAATGACGATTCTGGTACTGATCTTTCGCCACTACAATTTACCGAGGCATTATTTAACTGCTACACTAACAAGGATTTATCTGCATTTCTTATGGCTATAAGCCAGAACACACTGTTTGACTTACTGAGAAATTCTTTTCTTATTCCATATCGCTTCAATGCTGACGGAAAACAAAATCCAATTATTATGACTGACGATAATGGTATTCTCTTACCAGAATATAAGAATACTGTTCACGAAAAAGACTATCAGCATTTTTATAACATTTACCAAAATCTTCATAATAATAAGAATATCTTTCTTGCCAAAGCCTACAGATACAGTCATATATATGGCGATGACCCATCTATTATTGAACAGCAGATTATTGAAGAAAATACAGGCATACTGCTTATCCGTGAGCTTCCTGACACAGTAAAACTTAAAGAAACTGAAGCCGAAGCCTACAGTGCTGTATGGGACCTTATGCTTGAACTTGAGAAAAATCTTCCTATGGCGTATATCTTCTATGGTCAGGACTCATATATAGATAATAACAAGCATTTTGATGAGTTGGGAATATTCCTTCCTAATTCTATCTTTTTGAAAAATCTTGAAAATCACGTTAAGAAAGCTGAGGAGATTATATATGCCAAAGACTAATTATATAGATATTATGGAAAAAAATCATATGGAGATACCTTGGCACGACTATACCAATGCTGACAGCAATGCACTGATTTCCGATGCTGACCTTATCGAAAAGGCTTCTGTTATCGGACGTGTCGGCTTGATTATGCTCTCGTGTGGTACTGGTGCGTGGCGTGTGCGTACATCTATGAACAGACTTTCCAAGGAGCTTGGCGTAACCTGTACTGTTGATGTTGGACTTATGTCTATTGAATTTAACTGTTTTGATGGAAATGACTGCGTATCCCAGTCACTCAGCATAGCTAATACAGGTGTCAACACATCAAAGCTTTACCGTATGGAGCAGTTTGTCGATAACTTTCCAAACGAAGAAGCTCATCTTACCGGTGAAATAATTCATAAACGTCTTGATGAAATTGAACAGATACATACCCTGTATTCACCGGTCAAGCTTGGACTTGCCGCCGCTCTTGCGTGCTGTGCGTTCACATTTCTTCTTGGTGGCGGACCTATTGAAATGCTTTTCGCTTTTATCGCCGCCGGTGCAGGTAATCTGATAAGAACCAAGCTTATTAAACACCATTTTACTTTGTTTTTAAATATAGCTGCTTCTATATCAGCTTCGTGTCTTATATATGCAATACTGCTTAAACTTGCCATTCTGCTGTTTAACATACCGTCAGTACACGAAGCCGGATATATATGCTCTATGCTCTTTATAATACCCGGATTTCCATTTATTACAAGTGGAATTGACCTTGCCAAGCTTGACATTCGTTCAGGTATTGAAAGACTTACTTATTCAGCAATCATAGTTCTTGTGGCAACTGTATTTGCGTGGATTATGGCATTAATTCTTCATTTACAACCTGAGGAATTCTCCAGCCTGAATATTGGCAATATAACTCATCTTATTTTAAGATTAACTGCAAGCTTCTGCGGTGTATTTGGATTTTCAATTATGTTTAACAGCTCTATTCCAATGGCGGCAACCACTGCTGTTATTGGTGCTATTGCCAACACACTCCGTCTTGAACTTGTTGACTTTACTGCAATACCTGCTGCCGCTGCCGCATTTATCGGAGCTGTAACTGCTGGACTGCTTGCTTCATTTATAAAAAAATATAATGGTTATCCACGTATATCATTAACCGTGCCTTCCATTGTTATTATGGTTCCTGGACTTTACCTGTACCGTGCAATATATAACTTTGGAATTATGTCACTGACAGAAGCGGTTTCGTGGTTCACCTCCGCAGTTATGATAATAATAGCACTTCCACTTGGACTTATATTTGCAAGAATTATAACTGACCGCACCTTCCGTTATTGTACATAATAATATAATAACAGCCGCCAGCTTTATTGTAATATGCTCCTGTCAGGTAAACATATTATTATACTGGTGGCTGTTATCATATTATTAATTATCCGTCTGTTGCTTAAAATATTCCTCAAATAACCTGTCAATCTCTTTCCACCCTTCGCACCTCACAAATCTGTCATCAGGAAGTTCTTCGTGTATGTTCCAAGGGCGGTTAAACACTGCCACCTTACAATTATCAAAATGCATAACGTGCTCAAAAGCTGACGGCGAATCCTCTATTGCAAAATCAAATGTCATATTATAAAGCTGCTCTAAAGTCATATTATATGCATAGTCCTGTTTACTGGTTTCACGACCATATTTATCAACACAGTATAATGGAACTCTTTTAAGATTGTGTTCATCAAGCCATTTTCGTGATGGCTCATACGAATTAAAAGGTCTTCCCGTGATAATATAGATTTCGTGGCCTTCATCAACCCATTTATTAATAGTATCTGCTGCCCCTGTAGTTTCCTCATAATTTAACAGATTCTCTGGCAGATGCCCTGCTATCATCATCTCTTCATACTGTTCATCACTCAAATCAAAAGTCTTTTTCAGATTAAAAAACTGCACTTCACGGTAAGGCACATCAATTCCGAATAACTCTTTTGCAAGTTTTGTAAAATGTTTTGCTGTTTCACATAATACATCATCAAAATCTATATATACTTTCATTAGTATTTTTCCTTTCATCTGCACTTACCGTCATCTTCATCTCCTTCAGTTAATTATGTTTTTCTACCAGATGATATATTCTCTGATTGTCAGAAAGAGATTCCCTCATGCAGCCAGCTATACTTTTTAGAATAACTTGAATCTTTTCACGCGTTCATTCATCTTATCTGCACCCTCTGCGAGGTTAATACTTATTGCTGTATTCTCTTCTGAAGATGCTGCAGTACCCTGTACCACACCTGAAAGCTGTTCTATTCCCTGTCCAATCTGTTCTAATGACTCTGCCTGAGTGTTAGCTTTCTCCATTGTGTTCTGTGCCATTTCTGCAAAAGAATTCATATCTGAAATAATCTGGTTAAAAGCTTCTGCTGTTGTTATTGTAATTTCATTTCCTTTTTGAATTTCAACTAAAGTCTTATCAATTAATTCTCTTGTATTAACCGCTGAATTAGCACTATCTGCTGCAAGCTTTCCAATCTGGTCTGCAACTACCGCAAATCCCTTTCCTGCTTCACCTGCCCTTGCAGCTTCAATAGAAGCATTAAGTGCTAACAGATTAGTCTGGGAAGCAATATCTTCAATATCGGTAATAATATTACCTATTTCCTTGGATATTTCTGTAATATGTTCCATCTCTGTCAGTAAAACATTCATTTTTTCTTTTTCTTCGTTTGCTTTGTTTGCAGAAGCCTTTACACGTTCAGATGCGTTCTTTGTTTCACTTGCTGTATCCACTGCAAGGTCAACAACTGTATCTATCGTTGCATTCAGTTCCTGGATAACTCCTGCCTGCTCTGTTGCACCATCTGCTAACGACTTCGATGCACTTTCTACTTCTTTCGCATTATGTGTAACCTGTTCTGCAATACTGCTTATCTCTGACAATGTACTGTTAAAACGCTTTAAAATATACAGAAGCGAATCCTTTAATTCTGAAAAATCACCCAGAAACGGTGTAATATCATCACCATTTCTTGTTAAATCACCCTGTGCTATGAATTTAACCTCCCGTGAAATCTCGCTTACATAATCTGAAAGTATATTCATAGCTTCCTTAAGCTTTGTAATTGTTTCACCAAACTCATCATCAGATTCATATGTAAGCATATCCACGTTAGACAGCTCACCCTTTCTAAGGCTGGCAACTGCCTCATCAATCTGACGTACTGGTTCTGTAATTGAGTCTGATATTATCTTTCCTATAATTGTTGCAATCACTGCAATCGCTAATCCTGTTATGATAATGACAATAAAAATAATTATTGTACATATATTAGCAATTACTTTTGCCGTATCTAATTCCGCCTGAAAATCATCGCGTACTGAATTTAACTTTTCTACAAATTCCTTATTACTTTCATACATGCTTCCAATCATAAGATTAGCAGCATCAGCCTGTTTGCCTTCTCTACTAAGCTTATATATTTTATCTGAGGCTGACCTGTAATCCTCCCATGCAGAGCTTGCCTTTTCATAATCAGCTTTACCTGCCTGTGCTTTCTTATTTGAATTAATTATTTTCTCTAACTTAGAAGATATATCCTTTATCTGATTCTCCATATCATTAGTTTCTTTTTCACAGGCTGCCATAGCTGCTGTATCTGTTTCTACAAGATGCTGATACTGTTTGATTCTATATTTAGCAGTTATTGTTTGTAATTCCTGCAGACACTCAAGTGAAGGAGACCACACTTCCGTAATACTATGTATAGTCGAACGAATCACTAATGTTGATACAAGTGCCACCAATACAAAAAAAGCTGTCATCACTAATACCGCCATCCGGTATACCTGCAATTTCGCTGAAACTTTTAAATTACCTATCCATTTTCTTAACTTTGCCATATAATTTCCCTTTCTTTTGTTTTTATTTGTTTAATAAATTTTTCTGAATCACATTACAAAAAACCGGGTAAAAACCTCATATACCCAGTCTCATAATTATTGTCCATCTGACATTGATAAAACTATCACAATTCAATTTTAAATGCAATAGAAATTTATACTTATTGATGTAGTTTTTGTATGATTTTTTTAAGAATGGATTTAGTTCCCTGTGCCCCCTTTTATTTTTTCGGTGTTCCAACTACTCATTTATATATTTTTATGGTGCTCACAATCACCATAAAATAAAAAATGCAACAATGAATTTTCACAATCATTGTTGCAAGAAATTAATGTTCCCTGCGGGAATCGAACCCACAACTAGCGCTTAGGAGGCGCTCGTTATATCCATTTAACTAAGAGAACAAGCTCCGTATCAGGGCTTTTCAGCCTTCAGGCTACGGTAACCATTTTTATTATGTGAGCTTAACGCCACTTATTTAATTATATCACATCTGTCCATTTCAGGCAAATATTTTAATTATTAAACTTAACACTTCCCTGCAGCCATATCTGCCCCTTAAATCTCCTGCCAACAGCGGGTTCTCCAAGCAGATGAGCCTGGTTAATGGCAACAGTCATATTAAGATCATTACATTCGATAACCATTATATATATTTTCTCTTTGGTGTAATGATTAATCTCCTCAGACAACTCAAGTATCTCGCCGACTACCTGATACTGGTCGCACTCAACACCACAAGGCATAAATGAAGAATCAACTATTGAAAATACATCTTCCTTTACAATTCTGTGTGAAAGCTCATTGTATGTATCTATATCTTCTATTGTCAGGCTCTCTATTGCCGACTCGTCACCCTTCTTAGCCGCCTGTATAAGTCTTTGTCTGTCGTCCTTCTCCTTCTTCATTCTGACAGAATCTGACTTATTATTTCTTGTTGGAAGCATAATTATTCCGCCAAGTGACAATGCCGTAAGGCTTACCATTTTATTCTTTATTGGAATTTTATATACATAGCTTCTCGAATCTATATCGTAATCTTTCTGGTTAAGACCTTTTTCATCACAAATGTAATCCAGATAATCCATTACATTTTGCAGATAAAATATAAGGGTAACACCTGTCTTTGACTCATCACATACAACTGCATAGGATTCCTTATCCAGATGTCTTTCTATTGTAATCTCATCATTATCACATCTTGTTCTTCCAATAACAAATGGAAAATAATATTCATATATGAATTCTTTATCTTTAAATCTTCCGTATATGTACAAACCTGTAGACTCGCTTATTCTTACTATGACCGCACCACGGTTAAGCTCATTATTCTTTATAACAAGCCCCTTCTCCAAACTGTCCAGAATACCTGCGTGTATCATCTGCTCTTCAAAGTCCGAATCCACCTGCTCAAATCCTATAGCCTTTATATATAAATTCATAACAATCCTTCATTCCTGTATTACTCAGTATCTACAATAAACAGTGTAAGATACTCCATAAGATCTTTTTCCACCTCATCTTCATATAAAGATCCATCTGAATGTTTTAACATTTTAATTACCGGTCTGTCAGTAAACTTCTTATTCTGCCTTACAACAATGCCCGTTTCACCCTCACTTGTAATAACCTTAATTCCAACAGGATATACTGCTACTGTTTCAAGAAGCTTCTCTGCTATTGTTGCATCATATTTCAATCCCTGATTAGCTTTAATATACTCAATAGCCTCATATATCTTGAGCTTAGGATTACCCACACCACTTATAAGACTGTCAAAATCATCGCATAAAGATACAAGCTTAACTTCCATTTTCAGTTTATCTCCTTTATGAGAAAATGGATATCCCTTGCCGTCTATTCTTTCGTGATGTAAAAGTATTATTTCTTTAGCTATATCCGGTATCCAATCCTCGTCCTGAACAGAACTATACCCAAATATAGTATGCTTCTTATATTCTATTGCATCTTTAGTATTCATATATGTTTCATTGGTGTTCATATATGGTGTCTTAATGTATCTTAAACCTATGTCGTGAAGCATCGCTCCCATGGATACATTTTTAACCTGCTTATCACTCATTTTAAGTCTTAACGCCATAATTGTAGATAATGAACACACGTTGATACAGTGTGTATACATATCTGTTGATAAATTTCTTATCTCTGTTATATTGTTAATAACCTCTGGCTCTGAAAGCACAGATTCAATAATTCGTTCAGCCTCTAAACCTAATATTTTCAAATCCTGATTATGCTTGTAAATGTGTTTCTCAAGGACATTTTTAACAACTTTCCTCGAATTATTAGTCGTTTCTTCAACTTTATAGATATGTCTGTAATAACTATTACCACTATGCGATTTAGCTTTGCTATTGGATTCATTACTATCTATGTCCGATTTATTCAATTCATTATCGTGTAAGTTCTCTGCATTATGGCTGTCATTATTCACATTATCGCTGTCATTTTTATTATTGCTTTTATCTTGATAATAATCACTTTCACCACCATTATTATCGGTGTTACTGATGCCATCTTCGCTTACATTTTCTATTTCTTTATTGTAATTATTATCATTATCTATCCCTGTGCCATTACTATTATCAGAATAAATGTCATCGTCTTCACCCAGCTTATCATCTGTTCCAATAATTATATGACCATATTCACCAGGGTCAATTATTTCATCAGGATATTCTTTAATGCTTAGACTTTGTATTCCCAAATTCCTAATTCTGTTAATCAATTCTGAATTCAATACAACATCTGCATGTATAAGTACTGTGCCACTATCTGTCACTATAGGAAGGGCTGTTATCTCATTTCCCTTAAGATTTTTTACCTTAACCTGTTTCATACATACTCCATTTCCAGCATCTAAACTATCATAATAAACATCTAATATTATAAAGATAACACAAATTAATCTATATATCAAATAATATATAACAATTAAAAATATCCTGTATTGACGACAAATTATATGCACCTATATCATACTTTCCAGTACATATAATTCATCATCAACGCAGGATAACAATTATGTTAAATGTGTTTAACTAATTAACTTATTAAATTAAATACCTTGTGAAACCAAATATGTTATTAAATCAAATGTCTTGTCAGACTATATCTCTTGTTAAATTATATTTTGTTTCTTAATATTTAATTACTTGCTAAGTTCTGTCTTTCCACCCATATATGGCTGGAGTGCCTTTGGAATTCTAACGCTTCCATCAGCCTGAAGATTGTTCTCAAGGAATGCGATTAACATTCTTGGAGGTGCAACACAAGTGTTATTCAATGTGTGTGCAAAATACTTGTTCTTGTCTGGACCCTGTACTCTTATCTTTAATCTTCTTGCCTGAGCATCACCTAAGTTAGAGCATGAACCAACTTCGAAATACTTCTTCTGTCTTGGTGACCAAGCTTCTACGTCAATTGACTTAACCTTAAGATCAGCTAAATCACCTGAACAACATTCAAGTGTTCTAACCGGTATATCAAGGGAACGGAACATATCAACTGTATTCTGCCATAACTTATCAAACCACATTTTGCTGTCTTCTGGCTTACATACAACGATCATTTCCTGCTTCTCAAACTGATGAATTCTATATACACCTCTCTCTTCAATACCATGAGCACCTTTTTCTTTTCTGAAACAAGGTGAATAGCTTGTAAGTGTCTTTGGAAGCTCTTCCTCTGGTGTAATTGTATCAATAAATTTACCAATCATTGAATGTTCACTTGTACCTATAAGGTAAAGGTCTTCGCCTTCAATCTTGTACATCATTGCATCCATTTCATCAAAGCTCATAACGCCTGTAACAACATTACTTCTTATCATATATGGAGGAATACAATATGTGAAACCTCTGTCAATCATAAAATCTCTTGCATAAGAAATTACTGCTGAGTGAAGTCTTGCAATATCGCCCATAAGATAATAGAAACCATTACCTGCAACCTTTCCAGCCGCATCAAGGTCAATACCATTAAACTTCTGCATAATCTCTGTATGATAAGGTATTTCAAAATCTGGAACTACTGGTTCACCGAACTTTTCAATCTCTACATTTTCACTGTCATCTTTACCTATTGGTACTGTTGGATCAATAATGTTAGGAATTGTCATCATAATCTTAGTAACTTTTTCATTAAGTTCTGTTTCTTTTGCTTCTAGTTCCTTTAATCTGTCAGCATCAGTATTAACCTGAGCCTTAACAGCCTCAGCTTCTTCCTTCTTTCCCTGTGCCATTAAAGCACCAATCTGCTTAGAAAGCTTGTTTCTGTTAGCTCTTAACTCATCAGCTTCTG
>OMBL01000929.1_pt1 | contig 11562 bp, 9 predicted proteins | sample 1644871 | NCBI WGS metagenome assembly OMBL01 (sample SAMEA103958115, study PRJEB25191) | human gut metagenome | biome: human-associated habitat [ENVO:00009003]; feature: intestine environment [ENVO:2100002]; material: feces | place: Germany | collected 2013/2015
TTGCGTGAGCGCTTGAAAAAGCACAAATAAAGCAAACGAACCGCCCCGGTTTCCGAAGCAGGAAGCCGGGGCGGTTTTTTGCACAAAGAAGAAAGCTCTTTTTCGGAGCTTTGATGAATTTGAGCGGTGCCGTTGACAGCAGAAAGGCAGAGACGTATCTTTGAAACGGAAATCAGAGTATGGCAGGATGAAAATGCCGACCGGATGAGAATGGAACGGACGGGCTGTTTTTCATTTCCGGAGATAAAGCCATGAAAGTACGGATTATGGGACATGTCGTCTGCTATGCTTACTACATGGGATACACGACCCATCAGGAAAGGAGCAAAAATGAGACGGATGCTGGATCGATCCCGGCTTCTGGCCGGCAAAACGGACCCGGAAAATAGCAATCTGTGGCTGCCGCTCTGGATGCACCTGCGGGATACGGCAGAGATCATGGAGCTTCTGGTGCGGAAATGGCTGCCCGACAGCGTAAAAAAGGCATCCGGATTGGAAGAGGAAGAATTGGTGCAGCTGGCTCGCTTTTTGGGCTGGGGGCACGATCTGGGTAAGGCGATTTTAATCTTCCAGAGCACGATCATGCAGTGCTTGCCCGAGGCGAAACAACGGCTGGAACGCCTGACACCGCTGAGCTGCCAGAAACTGAACCGGTGCGAAACGCCCCATGCCCGGGCGAGTGAAGCAATTTTGAGAAAACTGGGGTGCCCTGACGGGATCGCTTCGGTCGCGGGTGCCCATCATGGCAAGCCGCAGGACGGCACAGAAGTTGACAAACAGTTTACATGCTGGGAAGTCAACTACTACCCGGAAGAGCAAAAGGGCATCTGGGAGGGCTTTTGGAACGAATTGCTTCAAGAGGCACTGCAGGACAGCGGCTATTCCGGGGTAGACGCGCTGCCGGTGCTCAACCAGCCCGAAGAGATTTTGCTGACGGGGCTTTTGATCATGGCGGACTGGATCGCCAGCAACACGGATTATTTCCCGCTGATCCCTGTGGAAGAGACGGGCAGTGAGGAGATTTATCCGGAACGTGCGGATCGGGCGTGGCGCGAATGGGATAAACAGGAGACTGCTTCACCTTGGGCGGCGCAGACCACCATTGCAGAGCCGGAGGAGTTTGCAAAGCGGTTTGGCTTTGCGCCCAATGCGGTGCAGCAGGCGGCTATGGAAGCCGCCAACACCATGGATGCACCGGGCATTTTGATCCTGGAAGCACAGATGGGCGTGGGCAAGACCGAGGCGGCGCTGGCGGCAGCAGAAATTCTGGCGGCACGCTTTAGAGCGGGCGGCATCTTCTTTGGCCTGCCCACGCAGGCAACGGCAAACGGGCTTTTTCCGCGTCTGCTGCAATGGGCAGAAAATCAGCCTGATGACCTGCCCAGATCGATCCGGCTTGCGCACGGCATGGCGGAACTGAACGAAGAGTATATCCGCCTGCAGCATCAGGTCGTGCCGGTGGAGGACGACTGGGACGCCCCGGAAGCAGAAGAGCAGCGGGTGCAGGTGCATCAGTGGTTCCGGGGCAGCAAGCAGGCACTGCTGGCAAACTTTGTCATCGGCACGGTAGACCAGCTGCTGATGGCGGCACTGTGCCAGAAGCATGTGATGCTGCGCCATCTGGGCCTTGCGGGCAAAGTGGTGATCGTGGATGAATGTCATGCTTACGATGCGTACATGAACCGCTATCTGGACCGTGCGCTGGAATGGCTGGGCTGGTACAAGGTGCCGGTGATCCTGCTGTCGGCCACGCTGCCCGCCCGGCGGCGTGCAGAGCTGATCGAGGCTTACCAGCAAAAGCGCTGCCCCGGCCCGGATGCGCCGTGGAAAACCAGCTGCGGCTATCCGCTGCTGACATGGACGGACGGTGCACAGGTGCAGCAAAAGACCATCCCGCTGGATACGACCGCCCGGAATGTGCAGACGGTGCGCCTGACAACGGAAGAACTGCCCGATTTCCTGTCCCAGAAAATGCAGGCTGGCGGCTGCGCGGGCGTCATCGTCAATACGGTGCGCAAAGCGCAGGAGGTGGCGCAGCGGCTGCGTCAGGTGCTGCCCGAAAAGGAAGTGCAGGTGTTCCATGCGCAGTTCCTGATGCCAGACCGCGCCGCGCGGGAACAAGAGCTGATGCGGCGCATCGGTAAGCGCTCCACCGCTGCAGAGCGTGATGGGCTGATCGTGGTAGGTACGCAGGTATTAGAGCAGTCGTTGGATGTGGATTTCGATGTGATGGTTACAGAGCTTTGCCCGATGGATCTGCTCTTACAGCGCATCGGCCGTCTGCAGCGCCACCCAGATCGGTCTCGTCCGCAGCCGCTGCAAACAGCGGTCTGTGCTGTGCTGGATACGGGCACAGAGGAATTTGACAGGGGCAGTGAGGCGGTGTACGGTCAGTGGCTGCTCCGGCGCACCCGGGCATGCCTTCCGGAGAACATCTGCCTGCCCGAAGATATCTCGCCGCTGGTGCAGAAAGTCTACGGCTGGGAACAGGCCGATGCCCTGCCTGAAACGGAACGGAGTGAGGGTATGTGCAAAGCCTACGAGTTTGCGCAGGCCCAGCGCAAAGAGCGGGCGCAGGCGTATCTTGTGCCGCAGCCCAAAGTGCACAAAAGATTCAAACAACTCAATACCTTGGATGGCTGGATGCAGAATGTGAGTGCACATTCTGATGCAGCTGCCCGGGCGGCAGTGCGGGACGGCGACCCCTCGGTGGAGGTGTTGGTGATGCAGCGACGGACGGATGGAAGCATCCACTTCCTGCCGTGGCAGGAAAACGGCAGAGCGGTCGCATCCGACCAGCCGCCGCAGCCCGAAGACGCTTTGCAGATCGCCCGGCAGAAGCTGCGGCTCCCGGCGGTGTTCGGCAAAGCGTGGAAGGTGGACGAGGTCATCCGGGAACTGGAAGCGGACAACCGCAGCGGCCTTGCGGCGTGGCAGCTGTCGCCGCTGCTGCACGGAGAGCTGGTGTTGCTGCTGGACGAAAACCTGACCGCCCATCTTGCGGGCATGGAGCTTTGCTATGACCGTGAAAACGGCCTGACCTACCAAAAGGAGGAAACGGATGAAGGAGATCGAATTTAACCTGTTGACGGAGCCGTGGGTCCGGGTCCGTCGGCCAGACAATACGGTGCAGGAAGTTTCTTTGACGGATGCACTGCTCCATGCGCAGGATTATGTGGATCTGGCAGGCGAAATGCCCACGCAGGACGCCGCCATGCTGCGGCTGCTGCTGGCGGTGCTGTTTACCGTGTTTTCCCGCGTGAATGTGGAAGGTGAGCCAGAACCGTTTGAAGAAGAGGATGATGCTCTGGCTCGCTGGGGAGACCTGTGGCAGCTGGGGCATTTCCCGGAGCAGCCGCTGCGGGACTATCTGGAACAGTGGAAAGACCGCTTCTGGCTGTTCCACCCGACACATCCCTTCTGGCAGGTGCCGGGGGCTGAAATCGGGACAGCCTGCAGCGCGGCGATGCTCAACGGCGAAATGATAGAGAGCAAAAATAAACTCCGACTCTTTCCGTTGTATGCAGGGCAGAGCAAGGAGCGGCTGAGCTACCCGCAAGCCGCCCGGTGGCTGCTGTCCGTGAACGGCTTTGATGATACGTCTTTGAAGCCGAAAGAAAAGAATCTGCCATCTATAAGTGTTGGCTGGCTGGGGAGTCTTGGCTATATTCAGGCGCTGGGGAACAACCTGTACGAAACATTGATGCTGAATCTTACCCTGCTGAAGGATGGCCGGGAATACTGGAGTGAAAACCGCCCGTGCTGGGAACTGGAGACCCCAAGGAGCGCAGAGCGCACGAAAATCCCCTGCCCGGACGACCCGGCACAGCTGCTGACCCTGCAATCCCGACGGCTTCTGCTGCACAGGACAGAGGGAATGGTGGATGGCTACTTTGCATTGGGAGGCGATTTCTTCTCCAAAGAAAATGCTTTTGCGGAGCAGATGACCGTCTGGCGCAACGCTGCCAAAAAGAACGAGCCGGCGGTGTTTGTGCCCTGCCGCCATGACCCGGCCCGGCAGTTCTGGCGGGAGTTTCCGGCGGTGTTTTGTCAGGACAGTGGCCACCGCCCCGGCGTGGTACGCTGGACTGAGAAGCTGCAGGAACAGCGGCTGGGAATCCTGGACTCCCGGCGGAAGGTCCATTTCCGCATCGTTGGAGTGCTTTACGCCACCCAGAACCACATCGAAGATATCTTCAGCGACAGCCTGACCTTTCAGGCAGGGCTGTTGGACGAACTGAGCTGCAAATGGCAGGAGCGCATCGTAAGAGAGATCAATAACTGCGAAAAAGCAGCACAGTGTGTGGGGTATCTGGCGCAGGATATCGCCATTGCGGCCGGGAACAAAAATGAAAATGTCGGCGGCTCTGTCCGTGCACAGTTCTACTTTGCGGTGGACCAGCCCTTCCGCCAGTGGCTGCAGGCGATCGACCCAGAGAGGGACGACCCGGACGAGACCGTTCTGCGCTGGCAGGCACAGGCGCACAGCATCGCGGAGAAGCAGGGGAAACAGATGGTGATGGAGGCCGGAAATGCCGCCCTGAAAGGGCACCGCATTGTGGTGGACAAGGGCAAAAAAACAGAGCGCACCATCCTGTATACCTCGCCAAGGGCCTATAACTGTTTTCGCGCAAAGCTTTGGGAGATTTATCCCAAAACAGAATCATAAAGGGGGAATTGGATGAAAACACAGGACGTCAGAATCTATACGGCGCAGAGGCTGCACTGGCTTTGGGCCCTGCCGGATAACCAGCGGCGGGCTGAGCTGGCAAAGCTGCGGCGGGGCGTTGGACGCAAGCCCGGCGATCTGCCGGAGCTGTGGGGGAGTTTTCTGCGGGGAATGCCGGAAGACTTTCAGGGCCGCTGCGGCCCTTCCCGCGCAGAGTGGGCGGTCTACCTTGCCCTGACCCTGTACGCCGTGCATCAGCAGGGAAACGACCGCCCCATGAACCGCCCGGGCAATACGCTGGGCCGGGCGGTGCGCCAGCTGGCAGAGCGGAACACCCCTGCCGGACAGGATTGGACCGAAGTCAGCGTGCTGCGGCGGTTCAATGCGCTGGCCACCGCAGAAGAGATCACCGAGATCAGCCACCATCTGCGGGGGATGATCCAGCTGCTGAGCGCCGCAAAGGATGGCGGCATCCCGTTGGACTATCCGCAGCTTGCGGCAGATCTGTATGAATTACAATGCACCGACCCGCGGTATGCGCAGGTCCCCGCCAACGTCCGTCTGCGGTGGGGACAGGACCTGTACCGTGACTCGAAGCCTGCACCGGAAGAGAATGAAAAGGAGAATTGACCATGAACAAGCGCCTGTATGTTGATTTCCACATTTTGCAGACCGTACCGCCCAGCTGCATCAACCGGGACGACACCGGCAGCCCCAAAACAGCCGTGTACGGCGGTGTGACCCGTGCCCGGGTATCCTCACAGGCGTGGAAGCACGCCATGCGCGCTGCCTTTGCGGATGACGCCCGGCTGGACGTGGGCAAGCGCACCAAAAAGGTTGCAGAATTGGTAAAAGAGCAGATCCTTGCACTGGCTCCGGAAGCGGATGCGGACAAGCTGGCAAAGAAAGCACTGGAGAATGCGGGCATCAAGAGCGATGATAAAGGCACCAAAGCCCTGTTCTTCATGAGCTCTGCGCAGGCAAAGGCATTGGCAGAGCTGGCTGTGGCGGGCAGCACCGACAAAAAAGAATACCAGAAGGCGCTGAAAGCAGCTCCTTCAATGGATATGGCGCTGTTTGGCCGCATGGTGGCAGATGACCCCTCCCTGAAATATGATGCCGCTGCGCAGGTGGCCCACAGCATCTCTACCCATGCCGTGCAGAACGAGTACGATTACTTTACCGCAGTGGACGATTGTCAGGCAGAGGACAATGCCGGTGCAGGCCATCTGGGCACGGTGGAGTACAACTCCTCCACCCTGTACCGCTATGCCACGGTAAACGTGATGGAGCTGGCCGGGCAGCTGGGTGCAGAGCAGGCAGCGGAAACGGTGCGGGCCTTTGGCGAAGCGTTTCTGTTCTCCATGCCCACCGGCAAACAGAACAGCTTTGCAAACCGCACTCTGCCGGATGCAGTGTATGTGACCATCCGGGAAGATCAGCCGGTGAACCTGTGCGGCGCATTCGAGCGTGCCGTGCCCCGCAGTACGCAGGGGTATGCCGAACCTTCCAAGGCAGCGCTGGCACAGTATGCACAGCAGATGTACAGCAGCTTTGCCGAGGCCCCGGCCCAGAGCTTTACCGTGGGCAGCGGTCTGGAGGCGCTGGCTCCGGCACAGACGGCAAAGGCCATGCTGGATGCGCTGGAAAAGGCTGTCCGGGATGCGCTTGCCGGAAATGAGGTGGGGTAATGGCAACGCTGTTGCTTCGGCTGGCAGCGCCTTTGCAGGCGTGGGGCTCGGACTCCAAATTTGAGACCCGCAAAACCAATCGGGAACCCACCAAGAGCGGCGTCATCGGCCTTTTGGCGGCGGCTCTGGGGCTGCGGCGGGACGAGAGTGAAGCGCTGGCCCGGTTGGCACAGCTGCGGTTCGGCATCCGCGTGGAGCGGGAAGGACAGCTGCTGGTGGACTACCACATCGCAAAGACGCAGGACCAAAAGACCTCTTATGTGACCTACCGCCACTATCTGCAGGATGCCGTGTTTCTGGCTGGGATCGAAAGCGAAGACACCGCCCTTTTGCAGCAGCTTCAGCAGGCGCTGCTGCACCCGGCCTTTCCGCTGTATCTGGGCCGCCGTTCCTGCCCGCCCACACTGCCGCTTTGTCTGGGACTACGGCAATGTTCTTTGCAGGAAGCACTGCAGACAGAACCGCCTCTGTGTCCGGGGCGGCATTGGCGGTTGGTGCTGGACGCCGACCCGCTGGAGCCGGGCACGGCTGTGCAGCGGGATGTGCCGGTCAGCTTTGACCCGCGCCATCGGCAGTACGGCTACCGTTCGGCGCGGGAGCTCTGGCAGACCATGCCGGACAGCCCGGAAAAGACGGAGCATGACCCGTTCCGGGAATTGTAAAGGGGGCGAGAGAATGTATTTATCACGGGTAGAGCTCGATCCCACCCGCCGCAGCACCATGGCTGCACTGGCGGCACCGCAGAAATTGCACGGCGCAGTGGAAAGCGCCTTTACGGGGGAGCGCCGCCGCAGGCTGTGGCGGCTGGATCGTCTGGGAGAGCGGCTGTATCTGCTGCTGCTCAGCGAGGATGTGCCGGAGCTGTCCGGTGTGGTGGAGCAGTTCGGCACCGGAGCGGCTGCGGAGACCCGCAGCTACGACCCGCTTTTGCAGCGGGTGGAGCCGGGCAGCAGCTGGCAGTTCCGGCTGACCGCAAACCCCACCAAATGCTGCAAAGACCCCAAGGCACCCGCAGAGCGGGGAACTGTGGCGGCGCACTGCTCGACAAAGTATCAGAAGCAGTGGCTGCTGGACCGCGCCGCAAAGCATGGCTTTGCTTTGCGGGAAGAGGAATTTACCGTGACCCGGGTGCAGTGGCAGCACTTTGCCAAGCACGGCACCCGGCCTGTGACCCTGCTGGCAGTGACCTACGAGGGTGTTTTGCAGGTGACCGACTCAGAGCAGTTCCGGGCACTGCTGTGTCAGGGCATGGGACGCGGCAAGGCCTACGGCCTTGGGCTGATGACCGTCATGCGCGGAGGAAACTGAGATGGACGAGATGCCGGGCATGATCCGGCCGGACCTGCAGGCACTGCCGCAGGTGAAGGATCGGATCTTTTCCCCGCACATGCGGGGGTGATCCCCGCAGGTCTGCGCTGGTAACGGTCTTTGTGCCCTTTTCCCCGCACATGCGGGGGTGATCCCGAGCCGCAGTTTATTGCCGACTTCCTTGTGAACTTTTCCCCGCATACGCGGGGGTGATCCTACCATTGCCGATATGCCCGGCGACTGTTATACCTTTTCCCCGCACATGCGGGGGTGATCCGGTGACCATAAGCCAGCGCCACGGAGCGCCCGTCTTTTCCCCGCATGTGCGGGGGTGATCCCATCCTGCACATTATGAACCGGGAGCGATCAGGCTTTTCCCCGCATACGCGGGGGTGATCCCTGACCGATGAGCACTACGCCGAGCTGACCGGCTTTTCCCCGCATACGCGGGGGTGATCCCGGTATGCTGGAAGCCAGCCAGACCTTCAGCGGCTTTTCCCCGCACATGCGGGGGTGATCCCTTGTGGATGCGCACCAGATCCCATGCGTTCAGCTTTTCCCCGCATACGCGGGGGTGATCCCGACCTCAAACTTTGGGGCGAGGCCATGACCGACTTTTCCCCGCATACGCGGGGGTGATCCTTTCTGTCTGATCTCCAGCGGCAGCATGTCGAACTTTTCCCCGCATACGCGGGGGTGATCCCTGCCCAACGCCGAGGAAAAAGTCATCGGCAGCCTTTTCCCCGCATGTGCGGGGTTTGCGAGAAGGAGTCACGGGCAGTGCCGCTGCGGATGCTTTTTTGTCGGCTGCAGATCCTTTGCGGGCCGGCCCTCTGACGCAGGCTGGGCAGAACGTTTTTTATCATTCCGCTGAAATTGCACAAGAAAATTCCGGTTCCGTTCACAAAGAGACGGCTGCACAGTGCTATACTTTTACCAGATCATTCCTTCTGAAAGGAGCCTGTTCTCTTTATGAGCCAACCCACCTCTGACGCACCTTCCCGCAAAAAGACGACATTTTCGCTGCTGGTGCTCGCCGCACTCACCGGCATCATCGTGCTGCTGTTCAAGGACCACTGGGCCGAGATCACCGCAGCACTTTCGCAGCTGTCCGCATGGCAGGTGCTGGTGGTGCTGGCCATCGGCCTCAGCTATCCGCTGCTGGAAGGGTGCGTGGCGTGGGTCATCGTGCGCAGCCGCATTCCGGGTTTCAGGCTCCGGCAGGGCATCGATACCGCGTGGTGCGGCATCTTTGGCAATGTGGTCACACTGGGCGCAGGCGCCGTGCCGGTGCAGACCTGGTATCTCCACCGCTGCGGCCTGCCGGTGGGCCCGGGTGTGGGCCTGATGACCCTGCAGTACGTGTTCCACAAAACCACCGTGCTGCTGTATGCCACGGTGATGCTGCTGTTGCAGCACAGGTGGCTTGCCGCCAACACCACCGGTGTGATGAATTATCTGCCCATGGCATACGCTGTAGTGGCGGCCATCATTGTGGTGCTGGTGCTGGTGTGCGTATCGCCGCTGGTGCAGGACCTTGCCCGCTGGCTGATGCGTCTGCTGCCCAAAACGGAAAAATGGCAGCAGCGCCGCGCCGACTGGCAGCAGCAGCTGGATGTTCTGGGCGAGGAGAGCCGCCGCCTGCTGGCGGATAAGCCCCGCTGCGCTGAAATTCTGGCATTGCAGGCGGTCAAGCTGTTCGGGCTGTTCTGCCTGCCCTACCTGTGCATCCGGTTCATGGGGCTTTCCCCGCTGGGGTTCTGGCAGGTGCAGCTGCTCACCAGCCTGATGCTGTTTTTGTCCAATGCTCTGCCCAATGTGGCCGGTATGGGCTCCATCGAGACGGCATTCCTGCTGGTGTTCGGCAGCTTTCTGGAGCGGGGCGAGGTGATGAGCGTGATGATGCTCTACCGCATCGCCAGCTATTATGTGGTGTTCGCCGCCAGTGCCGTGGGCTTCTTCTTTGCCCAGCGGCATCTGGGCCAAATGGGAGCGAAGCTGCCAAAGGAGGCATGACTCTTATGAAGGAAAAAGGCATTCTGTCCCGGTTCGGCATCGTTTTGCTCATCCTGCTGGCGCTGGTGCTCATCCTTCCCTCTGCCCGGATCGATCTTGCATCCGGGATCAAGGCCAGCACACAGGCCAGTGTCCGGGTGGAGCACATTCAGAACTTTGCCCGCTCTGCAGAGATGGACGTTCAGCTGCTCTCTGCCGACGACCCGGCCTATCAGCAGATCGCAAACGTGCTCTCCGGCCTTACCTGCGTCAAGCGGTTCAACCAGCGGTATTCCTCCTACAGCCACGAATACCCGGTGGACTCCGTTACCGTGAGCTATTACGATGCGGATGAAAACAACCGCCTGCTGGTCACGGTCTACTCCGACGGCACCGCCATCGTGAACAGCCAGTTCGTGAAGATCAAAACACCCAAAGGCGGCGCGGAAGAAGTGTACCGTCAGCTGGCGGAGATCGTGAAGTAAACCCTCTCAGTCATCGCTGCGCGATGCCAGCTCCCCCGAAAGGGGGAGCTTCTTTGCATCCGGGCATCTGGGCATCTGGCTTAAACGTTTTTCTTCAAACCAAAAGTAGTATCTCTCCGTACTTGCGCATGAAGCTCGCCCTTCGGGAGAGCTGCCGCCGCAGGCGGCTGAGAGGGTCGTTTCCCTTATAAAAACAAAAATCGGGGCACGCAGGTGGTCAAGCTGCATGTCCCGTTTTTGTTTTTCTTTTGCACTCTGTGCGGTACCAATCACACCGAATGCCGCGCATCGAGCCGTGGGAGCAAACTAAAACCACAGCTCACTTGAAAAAAGAGAATGGAATGGAGGAATTGGCGTTTGCGCAGCAATGAAAGCCCCAGTGGGGCTTTTAAGCCACAAAGCGGTCTTGCGTAAGCAAGATGGAGTGGCCTCGCCACGACAAACTTGGGGATCACCTGACACAGCTCCGCAGCTCTGCCATGGCGGATCCGGTTTTCGCAGAAGCCCTTGCAGAGGCTCCCGCTTTTCTGGTGCAACGTAGTCCGGCATATCGGTTAGATTTGCCTAACCTCGTTGCGAGAACAGAATACCATAGCCGGTTAGTCTTGTCAACCCTTATTTTGCGATTTTTTTCGCAAAAGGGGTGCGCCGCCGGGATTTCGGCGCTTTTTCTACATTCTGCCCAAAGAAAGCCCCTTGCTTTGGCAGAAAACCCACTTGTTTTCTATTGCATTTTAAAGTGGTTCTTGCTATTATAATAACGCAAGATTTTGTGGGCAGGTTTTCATTTTTGTCTACACCTTGTAGTCGGGGCTGCCGCAGTCGGCAGTTCAAGACCGTTTTGCCCCCAGAAAGCCGCCATACAGAGCGGTTTTTCAAAGGCTCATTAGTTAGAAAACGCTAACTGCGTAATGGAGCAAGGAGGTTCCAATGATCAATTTTGAACAGTGGGAAGGCTTTGAGGGCCGCATCTGGAAAGAGGAAGTCAATGTCCGCGACTTCATCCAGAAGAACTACACCCCGTACGACGGCGACGAAAGCTTTCTGGCCGGCCCCACCGAGGCGACCGACAAGCTGTGGGGTGCCCTGCAGAAGCTGCAGAAGGCCGAGCGCGCCAAGGGCGGCGTGCTGGACATGGAGACCGAAGTCGTCAGCAGCCTGACTGCTTACGGCCCCGGCTATATCGACGAAAGCCTGAAGGATCTGGAGCAGATCGTCGGCCTGCAGACCGACAAGCCCCTGAAGCGCGCCTTCATGCCCTACGGCGGCATCAAGATGGCGGAGCAGGCCTGCACCACCTACGGCTACCAGCCCAGCGAGGAGCTGCACAAGATCTTTACCGATTACACCCGCACCCACAACCAGGCCGTTTTCGACGCTTACACCCCGGAGATGAAGAAAGCACGCCACACCC
>OMBL01000931.1_pt1 | contig 11516 bp, 8 predicted proteins | sample 1644871 | NCBI WGS metagenome assembly OMBL01 (sample SAMEA103958115, study PRJEB25191) | human gut metagenome | biome: human-associated habitat [ENVO:00009003]; feature: intestine environment [ENVO:2100002]; material: feces | place: Germany | collected 2013/2015
TGGGAAAACACCCCTGGCAATAGGCGGAGAGGACAAGTTCCGGCGTTAATCTGTCATTCATCTGATATGGTTCAGCAGTTTGCCCAGGGCGGGGGAGTTCAGCGCCTTGCGGTCCGGAGATGCCATGGGCAGCCCGTGGATTTTGTCCAGCGGCACGAATTCCTCTCCTTCCCTGAGGAGAGGCGTATCCGTCACATGGTGGATGTAGCGGGTCACCCTGTAGCGGGTAATGCTGTAGGTCTGTTTCAGGACATGGGGTAGGGAAAGGGTGTGGTCGTCCTCCCTCTGGGGGAAGCGGTACATGCCGGCATGACGCTTGCCTTCCGGGCATTTGGCCAGCAGGACGGATTTGCCGCGGATGTAAAGAATGTCGTGGTGCTCCACCCGGGTGACTTGCGGCTTGGGATTTTTGACGGGAAGCGTTTCCGGCCGTTCCGCGGAGCAGAAGGGGCGCACGGGGCACAGCAGGCAGTCCGGAGAACTGATGCTGCAGCAGGTTTGCCCCAGTTCCATGATGGCTGAATTGAATTCACGGGCATGTTCCGGGTCCACCAGGCTTTCCGCGCGGCTCCACAGGTATTTTTGGCCTTCCGTGGAATCCACGGGAACGGAATAATTGTCAATGCGGGCCAGGACGCGCGCGACATTGGCGTCTACAATGGGAGCCGCCTTGTTGAAGGAGCGCTCCCGACGTGTAGGGGCCGATGCCCGGCAGGCGTTTCAACCCTTCCGCGTTGTCCGGGAACCGTCCTCCGAACTTGTTGACGATTTCCCTGGCGATGGCCTGGAGGGAGCGCACGCGGCGGTAATAGCCCAGTCCTTCCCAGGAGCGCAGGGCCGTCTGCTCGTCCACGGCGGCCAGATGGCCCGGGGTGGGGAACTGGCGCATCCACCTGTCATATCTTCCCAGAACGGTGGGAATGGTCGTCTGCTGCAACATCAGCTCGGAAACCAGGATGTGCCACGGATCCGTTGTCCGCCTCCACGGGTAGTCTTTCCCTTCGCGCCTGAACCATTCTACCAGCGCGTTCCGGAAAGCATGGACGTTAAAATGGGGGGGGGCGTCAGTCATGTTTTTGTTCAAGAGCCCGGCGCATGGCGGAAATATCCGGTTTGACGCCGAACCAGCGTTCAAAGGAGAGGGCCCCCTGGTGAACCAGCATGGAAAGGCCGTTGGAAACTCTGGCGCCCTGAAAGCGGGCTTCCATCTGGAAGGCATCGTCATGCGTCTGTAAATCGTAAACCAGATGGTGGGCGGAAAGCAGTGCGGGAGGCACGGGGGAAGGGTCCGTAGGTTTCAGGCCGAGGGAGGTGGCGTTGACAATCAGGTCCGCATCCTCCACGGCGGCATTGAAACGGGGAGTATTGTTCTGGTGGGCCGCCAGGCGGTCGGAGGCTCCTTCCAGCCTGTGTTCGTCAATGAAAAAGGAACTCAGCCTGTTTTTAAGCTCCTGAAGCTTTTCTTCCGATCTTCCGGCCAGCGTCAGCCGTTCACAGCGCTGCATGGCGCAGGTGTAGGCCAAGGCTAGCCCGGCTCCGCCGCAGGAACCCAGAAGGGCCACTTTCAAATCGCGCAAATCCACGGAAAATTCTTCCCGGATGGCGCGGGCGAAACCCGGGCCGTCCGTGTTGAAGCCGGAGACGGAACCGTCCTTTTGAAAGACGAGCGTATTGACGGAACCGGTGACGCGGGAAAGAGCGTCCGTGTCACTGCACAGGGAACAGGCAGCCTGCTTGTGGGGCACCGTCACGTTGGCCCCCGTGAATCCCCTTTCCCTGAGGAGCCGCACCACCTCCCCGAATTCTTCCGGAGAAGCCTGTATACGGATATAACGGGCGCGAATGCCCGCCGCGTCCAGCGCGGCCTGCTGCATGGCGGGAGATTTGGAATGGGCAATGGGAAACCCGATCACGGCCAGCTTGGCGGGAACGGATTCCCCGGCGTCAAACGGATGTCCTTCATCCAGAAGGTCAGCCAGGGTATAGTAGGGTTTCATGGAAAATAAAGGTGCGGCTTCAGGCGTATGCGGCGGACTATGAATGAAATGCTGCCGGATTTCAAGGCAAACGCCTATCATTCCTTTTCCCCGCGCGGCGGTTTCCGTTCGCTTTTTCCGGAAAGTTCATGCTGGACGGGGGCCGGGAAGACCGGAAAATCGTCTCTCCCGGAAAAAATACCTTTTCCGTAAATTCACCGGGCGGAACCCGGCAGCAGCCGGATTCCGCCCGGAAAGAGCGGGTCTGGAATGATCTGGTTACCGTTTATTCCCCGCAGCCGCCGTCCTTGTATCCGCAGGAGCGGCAGGATTTGCATTTGCCGTCCTGGACATAGGCCAGGGAGTGGCACTGCGGGCAGAGGGAGGCGCCGTTGAGCATCGTTCCTTCCGGAACCTTTCCGGCGGGAATTTCCGGCAGGGCCGGAGTAGCGGGATGCGCCGGAGCGGTGATGATGCGGGGGGGCAGCACGCTTACCGTCGTATCCGGAGCCTGGCCCGGAAGGCTGACGCTGGGGATGGAGAACACGTCCCGCAGGCGGTAGCCGTTGCTTTCCGGGAAAAGCCACGCCAGAATCTTGGCAATTAAATCCACCACGGAAGCGCAGGAGCGGATTTCCGTGCAGGTGTCCGCCTCCGTATCATCCCCCACGCGGCAGAACCCGGAGGGCTCGAAGGAGTAATTGCGGAATCCCTTAACCACTTCCTTGAGAGGCACGCCGAACTGAAGGGCGGTGGAGAGGAGCTTGCAGTAAGCTTCAAACATGCCGGAGGCGAAGGAGCCGACTTGTCCCAGGCGTCCGAAAACTTCCCCGCAGGTGCCGTCCGCATAGACGCCTACCGTCAGGTAGCCCGTCAGCTGGCCGCCTACGGAGAATTTGACGGTCTGGCCCAGACGGCGGCCGGGCAGCTTGCGCTGGCGCGGCTTGGATGCCTCCGCGATGATTTCGTCAATGGCGTCTGAGCCGGCATTCACCAGCTGTTCCCAGACGTGGTTGGCCTTGAACATGCGCGTTTCCGGGGTATCCACCACGTAAACGGCATTCGCCTTGGAGCCGGCGCGGAAGATGGCGATGCACTTCACGCCCAGTTCGTGGGACATGATGAGGGAATCGTAAATATCCTGCACGCCGGCGGAGACGGGCATGTTGACCGTCTTGGAGCACGCGCCGGAGATGAAGGGCTGGAGGGCGCCCAGCATCAGCACATGGCCGGCGGGGGAAATGGCACGGATGCCGTTGCCGTTGGTGGCGGCGCAGTCAAAGACCGGCAGGTCCTTCTTATTCAGCCACGGTATGGATTCAATATGGGCGGCTCCGTTGACTACGGCGAGTTCATCCGCCGTCAGCACGGCCATGTTGGCCGGGTTGCTGATATAGGCCACTTTTTCCTGAATTTCACTGCGGGATTCCGTGCCGGAGAGCAGGCGGCGCCACGCGAGGCGCACGGGGCCGGCTTGGTCATTGCAGGGGTCCACAATGAGCTGGTTCACGACGGAATCCATATTCCCCTGGAACGCGGAAATCAGGCCGTCCAGGCCCGCCACTTCCAGAGCGGCTTCATTGACGAAGTCTTCCGGGTAACCCAGGGAGCGGAGGCCTTCCAGGGCCAGGCGGTTGAACATCTTCAGGGAGCCTCCGCCCGCCAGCTGCTTCCATTTCACCAGCGTGTAATCCGGCTCAATGGAAGTGGTGCCTTCATCATAGCAGCCAAGCGGGGCGGAAATGGTGCCCGTGGGCGCCATCACGGAAACAAACGCGTTGCGGTGCGCCGTGGCCTTGATCACCTTCGCCCACATGTCGGAAGCGGCTTCCGCCAGCTTGGCCGCGGGGGCGATGCGCTCCCTGTTCATCATGGTGGGGGCCTTGAAGCTCTTGAGGTAGGCATGCAGGGCATAGGAGGCGGTGAGCCCCTGCGCTTCCGGCAGGATCCCTCCGGCATTGGAGATGATGCTCTCAATCAGGTCGTCCAGCGTCTTGGAATCCTTCTGGGAGGGCAGGGTGCTTGCCAGTTTCTGGGCTGCGTTGTGCAGGCGCAGCACGGCGAGCAGGTCTTTCTTGCTGGCGGGGTATTCCACGTAGGAGCCCAGTTCCGCGCCCATTTCCGCGGAGGCCGTCCAGCAGGCCGCCGTCAGGGCGCTGCAAAGCTGGGAGGCAATCCAGCGGCCTTCGTCGGAATCGTAAGGCACGCCCAGGGCCATCAGGGAGCCGCCCACGTTGGCGAAGCCGATGCCTGTGGTGCGGTACTTGTAGGTGCCCTCCGCGATTTCTTCAATCGGGAAGCCGCCGCGTTCCACATTCAGGTCCGCGCAGACCATGGCCAGGCGGGCGGCGTGGGTCAGGGCGTCCGCATCAAAAACGGGCTTGCCGTCCTCTCCCTTGATCAGGAAGCGGTAGGCGTTGAAGGAGGAAAGGTTGCAGCTCGTATTGTTCAGGAAGACGTATTCCGAGCAGGGATTGGACGTAGTGATGGTGCCGATGGACTTGACGGGGTTCCACAGGTTGATCACGTCGTTATTGTGCACGCCGGGTTCCCCGTTGTCCCAGATGGACTGGGCCATGGCTTCCAGAAGTTCCTGGGCGCGGAATGTCTGTTCAATGTGGGCCGGATTCGTGACCCAGCGCGTGTAGGTATTGCCGTTGTTGGCGAGCGCCTGCCAGAAATCCCCCTTCAGGGAAACGGAATGGTTCGCGTTCTGGTGGGAGAGCGTTTCCCCGTACAGCAGGGCATCCATGTGCGGGTCAAAACTGTTCCGGGTGGCCAGGGGCAGGGAAAGAATGACGCGGGCGGCAGCCTTTTCCGCCGGAGTGCCGGCAACCAGCTTGGTCTCCGCAATCTGCTTGAGCTCCACGTGCACGTTGTGTTCGCGCAGGATAACCTTGGCGATGTCTTCCTGGCGGTTCTTCGTATTGATGAATTCGAAAATATCCGGATGGTCGCTGAACATCAGGACCATGCGTGCGGCGCGGCGCGTCTTGCCTCCGGATTTGATGGCGCCGGCCATGCGGTCCCAGCCGCGGTCGAAGGAGATGGGGCCGGAGGACCGGCCCTTGCCGCTGATGGGCTCCTTGGAGGACCGGAGGGTGGACAGGTTGATGCCCACGCCGGAACCGGACGCGAAAATACGGCCTTCCGTCGTCAGGTGGTCCAGAATATCCTCCATGCTGTCTCCCACTTCCGTCAGGAAACAGGCGGAACACTGGGGATATTCATACGTGGACTGGACCGTGAAGGTTTTCAGATTGTTCTTGGTCCCCTTGGTATGGTAGGCCTTGTTGCCGTGGCCTGTATAGCTTTCCCTCAGGTCCGGGCGTCCCCAGCGCCACTGCTCCCAGTGGCCGATGTTGAACCAGACGGGGGAATTGGGCGCCCATATCTGCTGTACCAGCATGGCCTTGATTTCCTCATTGAAAATTTCCGCGTCTTCCAGCGTGGCGAAGTAACCTTCTTCCCATCCCCATACGGTATAGGTATTGGAAATGCGGTCGTAAATATTGCGGAAGCTGTCTTCATATTCCAGGGAGCCAGGTTCGCTGCCGAAAAGGTATTTGTCCGCCGTGATTTTGACGGCGTTGTCATCCCAGTGGGCGGGAGCTTCCAGACCCAGACGCTCGTAAATGGTCTTGCCGGTTTTCCAATCCATAATGCGGACGTCACGGCGCGTCCAGTCCACTTCATCATAGGGGTGGACTTCATTGTGTGAAAATCTTCTGGTGAATTTCAATCCGCCCAGCAGGTCTTTCCTCTGGGGGAGGATAATTTCTTGGCCTGTGCGCAGTTTGAGTATGGTTTGCGAGTTGTCTGTGGTCATTGGCTTGCGAAGTAGAAAGATTTGGGAACAATCCCGTAAGGCTTGCGCTTCGTCGTGGGGCGGCGGCGCGTAGCGTGTGCATTATCTACTGAAAAATAATCCTGATGAAAAGGAAATATTGTACAGTATTTTTTTATATACGCTATATATTGTGTTGTTTGTCCTGTTTTCTAGAAAAATTTCTCCTGTCTTGCGTGATTTTTTCTGTCTTCCGCATGCTTCTTTTTTTGTTTGGCGAAGGGGGGGCGGCTGGGCGTTTTGGCTCTTCCCCGGAAACGGGCTTTTCATGAAAAACCCTGGTAATAAGAGTACATTAACGGCGCCGGGAAAGCGGAAGAACACAGTCTTTCTGCAAATACGCAACAATGGATACCGATTGTTGCTAATGAGTAAATGATGCTGGTTTGTGGCGGAAAAAGCCCTCCGATGCCCCTCAGTTTGTTTTTACCTGTCATATGCCATGGGGCCATTTTTCCGCTTCTCAGGCAGAGAGACGTCTAGGCGGAATCCCGGAGCCCGTTTCCAAGGGCATGAAGCGACCAATTCCGGAGTTTGGAACGAATATTTTCCTGCTGCGGGCGTCGCTGGTTCAAAGGAGGGCCGCCCCGGTTTGTTCAGGGAAAAGAGCGGGTACGGAAGAGGCCTTTCCCCCCTCCCCTAAATGGACTTGATGAACGGGCTGCAGCGCGTTAATCTAACGGCCATGAGATTGGCTACCCTGATCTGGCTGGCCGGCATTGCATGTTGCGTGCCGGGCATGGCCGCCGAACCCCAGCAGAAGGAACAGACCGCCGCGGAAAAAGCGGACCGCCCGGCTGAACGCGCTTGACGTTACTGTTTCCCTGAAGCAGCACCAGGCTTTCCTGATTTACACCTGCGCGCTGGATATCCCCAGGGGAATCAGGGGGAAAACCATTTCCGTAGGCGTGCCGTTCCAGTACGAACCGCCTGATGAACAGGCCAATGCCGCCAGGCAGGAACCCATACGCAGCCTTCCTTTTACGAAAGCGGTGCAGGACGTCGTCACATCCGTGGATGATCTGAAATGTGATTTTTCCCTGGTGGAGGGGCGGCATCTACAGGCGGACGCTCCCTCCATGTTTCCCATTGCCGGCATAACTCACTGGCTGGTGGCCCAGGTTCCCAACAAGGCGGGAATCCATGTTCTTGCCTTCCAGTTCTCCGTTCCTTATACGCAGGACGTTGCCATTACGCCGGAACCGAAGGTCCACATGGGGGAACCGCGCCTGACGCTGCTTACCTCTCCGGTAATGACCTGGACGGGGGGCACCCCCAGGGCGGTGGTCAATGTGTACAGCTCGGAGATGACCAACCAGTCCGTCAAGCTGGATCCCTCTGCGGATGCCAAATCCATCGTGACGACGCCCAAAGGCGTTTATACTTGGTCTCTGCTGGGAGCGGACGGCAGGCCCTATGCTCCATCCGTGGTGCTGACTCCGGGCCCCGGTTGGGTGCTGGACAAGGATGGGGGGATTACCGTCCGCGGAGAAAAAGGCGTTTTGACGGACCAGTACGATGTAACGGCCAGCTCCACACTGGACAGGGACCCTTACGGGGCTCCATGTTCACCGGACAACCTGAAAAAAAGTTCCGGCTATTGGGCGGAAAGCGTTTCCGGGGACGGCCAGGGGGAAACCCTGGAAATCAAGCTCAGGAAACCCGGCCGGCTGCTGGGCATCATGCTAGAGACCGGCATTTCCCCGGTAACCAACCCGGAAAAGGATTCGGAAGCCCGGAGGCACCCGAATATTGCCTATTCCATGTTCAGCCGCCCCAAAAGCATCCAGGTGACGCTGAATGGAAATTATACTTTTGACGCCACGCTGCGGGATGACTGGACTCCGCAGATCGTTGTGCCTCCGTACTACAGGCAGCCTGTGCACACCATCAAAATCAGGATGAATTCCATTTATCGCGGAACCGGGACATCGGACACCTACATCGGCATCCTTAAGCCGATTGTACAGTAAAGGACTGTCCGGGCTCTTTTTTTGGGAAACGGAAGGGACGTTTTCGCGGGGATTCAGACGGAACAGGGGAAAAAATCCCATTTCAGTGGCGGAACAGGGAACTGCCCGTGCGGCCCCTGGGATAACGGCGGAAGGGAAGCGTGAGCAGGTACATCAGCGCCAGCGCAGGAACCTGCATCCACAGCAGGTACCAGGGCCATGGCCCTAGAAAGTCCAGCACGGAACCTCCGGCGGGCGTGGCCACGGTAAACCCGTAATTGGTTCCCAGGAGCATGTTGACGGGATGGATAACGGCCAGATACGCGTTCGCCAGCAAAAAAGCCCACAGGAAGTCCCATCGCGCCGGTTTCCATTTCAGCGCCAGAGGCAGGTAGAGCGCCGTGATGACTGTCACGCCGTGGGACAGGAAAAAGGCAACATACGTCCATGAGGGGAAATCATGGGCCACGGAAGGAGTCACCAGCCCCTGGAGGGTGGCGCACAGCACGCAGTAATAGGCCACGGAGCGCAGCCGCCGGGAGGGTATCCACAGGCTCAGGGCGCACACCACCTGCATGACGGAGCAGAAATGCAGGGGAAGCATCCATGTCCAGTTCTTCTCCGGTTCATCGGCCAGCATGGCGGCCAGGTCGGGAACCAGGCTGAACAGGCAGGCCGCCCCCAGCCAGAAGGTAGTGCGGTTTCTGACGGTTTTCTTGTAGGACTGCCCCAGCTCCAGGATGCAGGTTCCCGCCGCCAGGAGTGCGGCCAGGGCCGCCCAGTGGGAAACACCTGCGAATTCCAGTGGAGGGACGCCATTCATGCAACCTTCACCATAACAGAAAGAGGGGGGAGAGGGCAACGCAGAAAAGCGGGATGGGTTTCAGACTTGCAAATTCGCCTTCTCCGGGCATACTTGCCTGCGGATGAAACAGGGCTTGTTCATATTGGTCTGCGGTTTGCTGGCGGCCGGTCTGACCGGGTGCGACGATTCCAGTGAACGCCGCGCCCGTTATGCGGAAAAAAAGCCCGCTCCGCGTCCTCTGGAAAGGACGTTTGACCCTCCCAAAAAAGTCCTCCCGCCCGCAAAACCCAAGAAAAAGGCCCCCGTATGGATGGATTACAAGGGAGAGGACATGCGGCAGCTTACGGAACTTTCCGGCCGCAAGGTACTCCTTGTTTTTTACGCTTCATGGAGCCGTCCGGCCATGGATTACGTCCAGGCGGTAAAATCTTATGCCGAATCGCAGGACGGCAAGGCGTTTGCCGTGCTGATTGATGCGGACGCCTATCCGGACATAGCCCGCAAATATGGCCTGGAAGCCGTTCCTCTGACGGTTCTGTATCTGGAAGGAATGAAGCTGAAGGATATGGTTGGCGGCATTACTGCGCCGCGCCTGAACGAACTGATTGAGCAGACGATACGGGTGCAATAACAGGGATTGGCTGCGGCAGCTTCTGCGCGGTGCGGAGGACGGTGGATTCCCTGTAGATGAACCTTCTGTTTGTTGTGCTTTTTTGCTCCGTACCTGAAAGGACTTCCCTTTCCCCCGGAGAATTCCGTTCCAGGAGGCATGGATTTTATGTGAACGCTGAAAAACCTGGGCGGCAAGCCGGTAAAACCGGAGCAGGGAAAGGGCGGCGTCATTCTCCTGTGTTTCTATGACGGCCGTTCCGCCCGCCACAGCATGCGAAGAGAGACGGCCCTTCCTTCATTCGGAATTTGGAAGGAAACGGGGGATGGCGTTCCTCTTCCGGGAAAGGGCTGCTTTTCTTGCCGCATGAAAAAGCCGGCTCACGGGAACGTGAACCGGCGCGGAAAAAAGAGTTGATAAATACTGAAAAAATCAGGCTCCCAGGTTGAACGCCTTATGCACTACCCGGGCCGCTTCCTCAATATCGGATTCGTCCACCATCACGGCAATCTTGATTTCCGAGGTGGAAATCATGCCGATCTTGATGTTGGCGTCCGCCAGGGCCTTGAAAGCGGTGGCTCCTACGCCGGAATGGGAACGCATGCCGATGCCGACCAGGGAAAGCTTGGCCAGTCCCGCTTCCGTTTCCACTTTGACGGTGGAGCCGAGGGCGGCCATGACCGGTTTGAGGGCGGCCTGGGCGCGGCCCAGTTCGTTGGAGGGCATCGTAAAGGACTGGCGGACATAGCCGTCATGGGCAGTATTGGCCAGAATCATATCCAGGTTGATTTCCGCTTCTGCCAGGGCGCCCAGTATCTGGGCCGTGTAGCCGATCTGGTCCGGAATGCCGGTAATGGTAACGCGGGCCTGGTTGCGGTCAATGGAAATGCCGCGGATGACGACGGCTTCCATGGAGGGGGTTTCTTCTTGCACGATTGTACCGGGGTTGTTGTTCATGGAGTTGCGAACTTCAAAGACGACGCCGAATTTTTTGGCGAATTCCACGGAACGCGACTGCATCACCTTGGACCCGTTGGAAGCCATTTCCAGCATTTCGTCATATGAAAGAGTTTGTATTTTCTTGGCGTCCTTGACCACGCGGGGGTCACAGGTATAGACGCCGTCCACATCTGTGAAAATCTGGCACACGTCCGCTTTCAGGGCGGCCGCGATGGCGATGGCGGAGAGATCGGAACCGCCGCGGCCCAGCGTCTGGACCATTCCTTCTTCCGTAACCCCCTGGAAGCCGGCGCAGATCAGGATGTTGCCTTCCAGCAGGTACTTGTTCATCAGCGTTGGGTCAATGTTGTGGATGCGCCCCCGCGTGTGGCTGCCGAAGGTGGTGATCCCGGCCTGCGCCCCCGTGAAGGACACGGCTTTTTCTCCCAGTTCATGCAGAGCCATGCAGAGCAGGGCGATGGACTGCTGTTCGCCGGTGGCCATCAGCACGTCAAGTTCGCGTTCGCAAGGGGTTTCAGACAATTCCCTGGCAAGGCCGATCAGCTTGTCCGTCACGCCGCTCATGGCGGAAACGACGGCGACCACCTGGTTGCCTTCCCTGGCGGTTTCATGGATGCGGCGCGCTACATTGCGGATGCGGTCAATGGTGCCGACGGAGCTGCCCCCGAATTTTTGAACGATAAGAGCCATGTAACAGGATGATATGTAGGTTAGGATTGAGGAAGAAGATGTTCTATGCGCAGGACGCGGGGTTCCGCCGCCACGCAGGAAATGCGGGTTATTTCCTCCAGCGCCTTCTGAAGCTGGCCCCACGGGCAGGAGTGGAGGATGAAAACGAGGTCGTTCCAGGGGGCTCCGCCCTCATCAATATGGCTGGGGAGGGAAGAGGTGGCGGAAATGCCGATGCCGAAGGTGGCCAGAATGCGGGCTATTTCCGCAATGACGCCCGGCTGGTCCACCACCTGGAAGCGGACGTAATACGGAGTGACCGTATCATTAATGTGCATGATCCCGCAGGCCTTGGCATAGGGATTGAAGCCCGTATGGTATTCCGGATAGCGGCTTTCCCGCATGGCGGTGATGACGTCGCTGATGACGGCGGAGGCTGTGGGGTTCTTGCCCGCTCCGCGGCCGTAAAACAGCGTTTCCCCCACAATATCCCCGTTGACGGAAATGGCGTTGAACACGCCGTTCACGGAAGCCAGGATATGCCAGTCATGGACAAAACAGGGCTGGACGCGCAGTTCCAGGGCGTCTTCCTGCCCCTCATGGTACCGGATGACGACAAGGAGCTTGATGGTATAGCCCAGTTTTTTGGCAAACTCGAAATCCCGGCTGGTGATGTTCTCAATGCCTCTGACGTAAA
>OMBL01000934.1_pt1 | contig 11485 bp, 7 predicted proteins | sample 1644871 | NCBI WGS metagenome assembly OMBL01 (sample SAMEA103958115, study PRJEB25191) | human gut metagenome | biome: human-associated habitat [ENVO:00009003]; feature: intestine environment [ENVO:2100002]; material: feces | place: Germany | collected 2013/2015
TGTGTTTTCAAGGGATTGAGAGATATTTGATAATAAAATATAACAGTTATTAAATTCCCTGGAATATATGAAATCTCAATTCCAGTTTGCACAATTCTTGAACTCAACACAAACTGCCATCAGTGTTGTTCCGTTGCTTGTTCTTTGCTGGTATCATAGAACCATCAAATGAAGGAGGCAACAAGCCATGAACACAGATAAGATTTACGCAGAACAACTCGCCAATGAATATGCTCTCAAGGACAACTCTAAGGTGGTGGCTCTTCGCAAGCTGGACAAGAAAGCCAAACTCACCGCAACCGTTTTCACATACACTTTCGGAATTATCGCTGCGTTGATAGCCGGTGTGGAAATGTGGTCGTGGAAATGAAAGGCCCGTATCCGTTATAGATATGAGCCTTGAAGAATTGGAGAATTGTAATCCTTAGATTTTACAAGAAAAATATTTCCAGTTTTGTTTTAAAAAATTGAATTAATGGACCGTTGAAGCAGCCGATGATTCTTTTTGTCTTCGTCATTTTCTATCTTACCTCCTGAACTTTTTTGCCTTTCAGCATATATATTCTAGATTCAAAATCAGTACAAGGAGTCACATTCCCAGGCACTTCACCGGCTGTCGCATCGGATGTGATCAATCCATAATTCATCAATTCATCTCCGTAATTTTCTGTATGGTTCCATACATTTTCATAAATCATGTCCGGGTTCAATCCCTGTAATCTGACACGGCTATACGGCTGATTCACTCCATTTAAAACACGATAGTAGCCTACGATTGCAAGCGTGCGGTCTTCATTTGTCACCATCCATACCGTCTCATTTCCTTCGAATGGACTTTTCAGACGATAAAATGTTCCAAACTGTAACACTTCCCGGTATTCTTTCATAAATGTGATCTGTTCTTTTACTTCTTTGATTTCTTCTTCTGTCAATTTGTTGAGATCCAGTTCGTATCCAAAAGTTCCAAAGTATGCTACATTCGCTCTTGTATGTAATGGGGTATTGCGAAATACCTGGTGATTCGGGACAACAGACACATGGCTTCCCATACTGCTGAGCGGATAACACATAGAAGTTCCATACTGAATCTTCAGACGCTCAATTGCATCCGAATCATCACTTGTCCATCCCTGTGGTGCATAATACAGCATTCCCGGGTCAAATCTTCCGCCACCGCTGGCGCAGGATTCAAATAATACTTCTGGAAACTCATTTGTCAAACGTTCATACAGAGCATATACACCTAAAATATAACGATGGAACACTTCTCCCTGTCTGTCTGAAGGAAGTTTGCTGCTGTAGCATTCTGTAATACTTCGGTTCATATCCCATTTAATATATGAGATTTTCGACTCCGATAATAACTTTGCCATCATTCCGTAAATATGATCTACTACTTCTTTTCTTGAAAAATCGAGTACATACTGGTATCTGCCGTGTGATGTATTTCTTCCCGGTGTCTGTAAGATCCAGTCTGGATGTGCTCGATAAAGATCAGAGTCTTTATTTACCATCTCCGGCTCAAACCAAAGACCGAATTTTAATCCCAGTGCTTCAATTCTTTCTGACAGGCCCTTGATGCCATTTGGCAGAAGCTCTTCATTTGCCACCCAATCACCAAGACCGGCTCTGTCATTTCTTCTTGCGCCAAACCATCCGTCATCTAAGACAAACAGTTCTACTCCACATTCTTTTGCTTTCTTTGCAATCTCTACAAGGCGATCTTCTGTAAAGTCAAAATAAGTTGCTTCCCAGTTGTTATTTAAAATCGGTCTTGCCTTATCACGCCAGTATCCTCTTGCGAGTCTCTTAGCATACAGCTTCTGGAATGTCTGACTCATGCCATTTAATCCATTTTCACTGTAAACCAGAACTGCTTCCGGTGTCTGAAAGCTTTCTCCCGGTTCTAATTTCCAATCGAATCCTTCCGGATTGATCCCGGCTGTAATTCGTGTCACATCATGTGTATCTACTTCTGCCTGCATACGGAAATTTCCACTGTATACAAGGCTTATTCCAATTGCTTCTCCTGCATTTTCATCTGTGTTGTGACGTTTTAAAGCAAGGAACGGATTATGTTCGTGAGAAGAATTTCCGCGCATGCTGTCGATAGCTGTTATGCCTTGCTCCAATGTTCGATTCTTAATATAGCGCTCTCTGGACCACGCACCGGACAACTGCATCCAGTCATAATCCTTATCCGGAAGATCCAGGCTTAAGCTCATCATATTTAATACATGCAGATTTTTCTCACCGGCATTTTCAATATACGCACTTCTTGCAATTGCACTATATTCATCAAAAATCGTATATAAAAGCGCCAGTTTTGCACCAGTCAAAGCGTCTTTCAGGAAGATGCGCAATGTCTGCGCTTCCTCCTCGGACTCTGTGTAAGTTGCCGGCAATCCGGAGAGCTTCGGTTTTCTGGCAATAATCTCATAGCTGTCATATTGGAACTCACTGATCCTGCTGCCATTTTCCTGCAACAATTCAATTGCCGGATGTCTGTAGTCCGTCGTACCGTAAACAGGATATTCCTGTCGGATATGTTCCAATGAAAAAGTACGATCCCATTCATATATATATGATGTCATTGGGCGTCCACATTTTTCAACCAGATAAGAAAAATCTGCTTTATCATGAAGTCGTTTTCCAAAATATAATTGTCCCAGATGTCCATTTTCTAATACACATAAGATATAACTGATTTTTTCATTGTATAAATGAAAAGTTTTTGTTTCCTCGTGAAAAATAATCTGTCTCATATACTACCTCTTTTACAATTGAACCTGTTCACTTGTTCCTTATGTTTGTTGATACAAGTATAACAACATTTTATCTATTCTTTTATCTAAGGAAAAAATACAATATTAACATGAATATCATGAATATAATATTGGAGGCTGTGAATATTCCCAAATACTTCCCTCTCAGATTCCTGTTTTCTTTTGCAATATATTTGAAACTTATCAGGCTTGCCATGGATGCAATCAGAGTGCCGAGACCTCCAATATTGGTTCCGACAATTAAAGCCCGGTAATTATCTGTAAAGCCGGATAAAAGAAGCGCCGCGGGAACATTGCTCATAATCTGACTGGCAAGAACAGCAGTAAGTGTTTCCCTTCCTGCCATGATTCTTTCCAGAAAACTGCTGAATTGCGGAATCCTTCCAAGGTTGCCGATAAAAATAAATAATGCGATAAAGGTGGCAAGCAGGGAGTAATCCACCCTGCTTATATTTTCCCTGTTTCTTAGCAGCATATATATAAGAACCAATACAAGAGGAATCTGGTATGGAATGATACGTGCAACAGTGAGCAGGCAGATTGTAAATAAGATCAGGTAAGCGACCAGGTATTCCATGTTAAGTTCTTTTCTGTCAGAGAATCCCAAAAGAGTTTTATCTTTTTCGGAACCGCATACGTGAGGTGCTTTGGCAGCGGCTACCTGTATCCATATCAGAAGAAGGATAAGTGCTGTGGCGGAATATGGAAGCATCAGGGTTATTAATTCTGCCGCGGACATCCCTGCTCTGGCATATAGATAAAGGTTCTGCGGATTTCCGATTGGTGTGAGCATGCTTCCGAGATTAGCAGCGATTGTCTGCATGGCTACTATTTTAAGAAGCCAGTAATTGCCCAGTTCCTTTGGCAGTTTATGCACAATGATCAGTGCAAAAGGAACAAAAGTAATCAATGCCACATCATTGGTGATCACCATTGACAGGAAGAAACATAAGAGTACCAACAGCCTGATCACACCCACAGTTCCTGATGTTCCCATCAGCAATTTTTGGGCAAGTATATCAAAAACACCAACAGCCTTCAAACCAGCTACAATAGCCATCAAACAGAAGAGGAGCCCGAGAGTCCTGAAATCGATATAAGTAAAATAAGCCTTATCCGGTCTGACCCAGAACATAGAAAGAATCGCCAGGATCACTGCAATTGACAAAACGGTTTCTTTCCTGAAAAAAACATATAATTTTTGTAACATCAATATTTCCTTTCCGGTCTGATACGACTGCGTATAAGTATATCACAGAAACATCCAGAAAAAAAGAATATCATTTTGTATTGTGGATTGTGTTTGCGATTACTGCCTCATTCCTGTATAACACCACTTTACAACTTTTTCATAAAAAAATATCGTACAGGGCTTTCTGATGTATAATGAGTTTGCTCCAAAACATTACAAAGGAAAGTGACCCTGTACGACAAAAACATTATACAACAAAAAACACTGATTGGTAGACTTCATCAATATTTTTTTCTACAAATATTTTTATATTATATCATCCACACATGAAATCAAATACATAGCACTGTAAAATCAAAGTAAATATTTCGATCAACAGAACCTTTTATGACAACATCTCTTTCACACAAATACTCCGATAATCACTCGGTGATATTTTATATCTTTCTTTAAATACTCGGTTAAATGTTCTCTGACTTTCAAATCCACTATCCAGACAAATGTTTGTAATAGAATCACTCGTATTTTCCAAACGATGGCATGCATAGTTCAGCCTTGCATCGTTAAGATATTGATTAAAGTTTCTATGGAATGTCTTGGAAAAGAGTCTGGATAAAACATATTTGCTCACCCCCAGATCTTTTGCCATCTCTTCCAACGAAAATTTCTTCTTAAAATTTGCTGATATATAGGAAACTGTCTGGTAAATAAGATCGTTGCTCCCCACATTACTCTTTTCTACCAAATTTAATTTTCCTATGCAGCGTGCCAACACAATTTGAAGATATGCCTGTGCAACAGTAATATCCGACTGTTCTGTCTCTAAAATTGCATTTATAACCCTATATACCTCCGGTTCAACCTTTTCCGCTTTGATGATTGGGTATTCAGGAGCCATGGATTGCATGATATCTGCAAATTTGGCTATCGTAAATGGCGATGCAATCAGATAAGTCGCTTTATTTACACCGGGTGTCAGTACCTGATAGTGATGAATAACATCTGGAAATACAAAGCCTATATCTCCTTTTTCCATATGGTATAGTTCCTGTCCGACACCAAGTTCTAATGATCCACTTGTTACACAAACGATCTCCAGTGCATTATGAAGATGTGGTTCAATATGTTTTGACTTCCTATTTATTGCTATGATCTCCTCTTTTGTGTCAACATATTTTAACTGCATGAAATACTCCCCTTTGCAACATTTGTCTATATCTTCTTTCGATTTGGCAAGCAATCCTTTTACACCTATCTTATAATCAACTTGTAAATAAGGAAAGGAGGAATTGCAAATGAGCAACCTAAAAAAATATCTGAATGACCTTTTAGTATTCTACACTGAATATTTTGAGCATCCTTACCATGTATAAATACTAAAAGGACTATTTTGTGAAAACTGAATATTTTCTTAAGGCCATTTCACAAAAATGAAGTGGTCCTTTTTTATTTTCAAAATACAGTTCTATCACTTTATATATAGAAAAAAGCACTGTCTCATCGAGCAATGACCAGACAACGCTTTCTCCTGTCAATTCTAATTTATGTCTAATGCATCTGTTACTTCATCTGCAGCAATTCCTTTTTCTGCTTTCAGTTTTTTATTTGCATCTTCTACATTCATTCTTGAAAGTACAAACATAATCAATACATCAAAGATTAACGGAAGCCAAAGATACATAAACTGCATCATATCAAGTGCAGACTGCGGCTGAGTTGCATTTGTTCCGATATATCCACTGAACTCAAGTATCCATCCAACAACAGCGGTTCCAATACCTCCACCGATTTTTACACCAAGAGAAGTACAAGAGTACATCGTTCCGTCAATTCTCTTTCCCTGTGTAAGATAAGTGTACTCAGAGCAGGATGCGATAACTGCATTCATATCTCCCTGCCATGGTCCCTGACCTAAGGCTGCAAGAGCTGTAAATGCCATCATCAGCGGAACACTGCCCATATATCCGGCAACAACAACAAGTGCTCTACCGATGACTGCTAAGACATAACCTCTTAAGTTCAGTTTATACATACCTTTCCACTTACCAACTAATGTCGGTGTGAAAATCAGGGCAATGATCAGTGGAATATTTACTGCCCATGCAAATTGTCCAAACAAATTCTTATTTTTCAGTACCCATGTCATGTAATAAATGCCAGCTCCAATCATGGCACCATATAACTGCTGTAAAATATATGTTCCACAAATCATCATGTAATATTTGTTTTTGACAAGAAGCTTGAATGCCTGTACCATTCCATACTTTTCATTATCATTCTTTACTTCTCCTTCATTAAGTTCTTCCTCCGGAAGTTCCTTAACAGAAAGTGCTGAAATCGTATTTACGACCAGACCAATGATTGCATAGATAATAGCAACCGTTCTCCATGCCGCAGCATCTCCACCACATTTATCTACAAATCCAACTGTAATCGCCTGAATCAGAAGACTTGTTGAAAATGCAAAAATAAAACGGTAAGATCCCATCTGTACACGCTCTTTGCTGTTCTTTGTAATCAGTGACGTAAGTGCTGAATAAGCAATATTGTTTGCTGTATAAAACACACCATTTAACAGTGTATAAGAGATAAAGAACCATGCGTATTTAGCCGTTGTTCCAAAGCTGACTGGTACTGCAAAGCAGCAGACCAGCGTAATGGCACAACCAATGTATCCGTATAGCATCCATGGCTTCGCTTTTCCCATTTTACTGTGTGTTTTGTCAATCATTGATCCAAAAAATATATCCGTAAAACCATCAAATAGTTTTGATACGGCAATCAGGGTACCCACGACACCTGCAGCAAGTCCTACCGAGTCCGTCAGATAGACCATCATAAAAGATGTCAGGAACGCATAGACTACATTACCTGCAATATCGCCTGATCCATATCCAATTTTGTTATACCATTTCAAATACTTTTTTTCTTCCATCGAATTTCTTTGCTCCTCATCTTCATCGCACTTAGAATCTCAATATGTCTAACCGTATGATGTCTAATTCTAATTTTTTCTCTGTTTTTGTCTGATTGCTCTGTATATCCGGACTTTACATTGCAATCAGACTATCCTTCTTTGTTTACGAGTTACATGAAACTTTATTATCCCTTTACATACGGTATCAGCGTAAACTGGAACCGGAATAATACATCATCAAATCGGTACTGCTCCAATACAACTGGACCACAACTATTAGAACCAATGCCATTTAATGCGTAGTCAACGCAAAATACTACACTATCTGATTCTGTCAGTTCATAATTATGCGTTTTCTTCTCAAGTTCTTCCTGTGTATAATAAGAAGCATTGAATGAAAATGCCTTTTCTGCGGATGCCACAATTCCATATCGGCTGTTGTTAAGCTCTACATATTCACAATCATAATGGCTTCCATTTTCCTGTGGGCGAATATAATCCTCATGCAAATCATCTACATTTGCCTGATACAAACCGTGGCTCGCAGCCTGATGTTTATCACAATAACTTTCCTGTGGTCCCATTCCAAAGTATCTTACAGCTGAAAGTTTTTTATCCAGGAACATCCTCACACCAAATCTCGGAAGATCCGGGAATTCATCGTCTTTTGTTACTGCAATATCTGCATCAATCTTTCCAGCAGCTTCTATTTTCCATGTAATCGTCACATCAAGAATCTTCTGTACTGTCTCTGCCACAACGGATGCATGGCTTGTAATTTTCACACCATGCTTTCCCTGCACGACCTCTGTCGTGTAAGCTCTTGTATAAGCTTTATCATAATGGGCTTTCTTCCATTCAGACTTGATGTACATATCGTTATCTGTTGGAGCTCTCCAAATATTTAATTCCATCGGATGGTTCAAGTATTCCCGCCCTGCGAATTTCATCTCTGTAAAGAGTGCAGTACGTTTGTCTATGGTATAAGCAAATTCACGCCCCTTGATATGAATCTGTGTATCATTTTCATTTACCTGTAACTCAGAGTCCACTGCTGTTTTTTGTAGCCATTTCTCAGCAAGTTTACATTTTGCACCGTCTTTGCTTACCTCAATTTCATCAAATCCAAGAATATGGTCTTCATCCAACAGTGGCAATTCCTTTTTCAGATGGTAAATAAATTTTAAATAACATTTTCCACTCTCTGGCACATTGATTTTAAGGTTTATTTTTCCTTCACTGTGTGGTGCTGCTGAAACTTCTGGAAGTTTACCTTTGCTGATTACAAGCCCGTCCTGCGTCAGTTCATAACTGATCTTCACATAATCTTTCAAGTCATCAAAATCCATGTAGTTATGAAGCACCAGTTCTCCGCTTTCTTTGTCATAGGAAATAACCCTTGCCGGGCGATAAACATTCTTGTATTCCAAAAGTCCTGTATGTACCGTTCTGTCCGGATATACTAATCCATCCATACAGAAGTTGCCATCATGAATTTCTTCGCCATGGTCGCCCCCATAAGCATATATAGTCTTTCCATTCTCAGCAGTTCCATGAGCAATCGCATGGTCACACCATTCCCAGACAAAGCCGCCGCACATTTTATCATTATCCTGAATCATCTGGAAGTAATCTTCAAAATCTCCAGGTCCGTTTCCCATGCTGTGACAGTACTCTACCAAAAGGAAGGGTTTGCTTCCATCTTTATCCAGATATTCCTGAATTTCGGAAAGCGCCGGGTACATCCGGCTGTACACATCCAGATTGCTGTAATCATATGTTTCATCATAATTACGGTATCTTGCACTCTCATATTGTGTGATACGGTCTGGATCAAAATTCTTTGTCCATTCCAGTGCTTTTTCAAAGTTGCAGCCATAAGCACTCTCATTTCCCATTGACCACATAACAATACAGAAACGGTTTTTGTCACGTTCCACCATGAGTTTTACGCGATCAACGATTGCCTCTTCCCATACCGGATCATCTGCAATCTTCTCATTCCATCGTTTGAACCGATTGTAATCGGTGTCTTCTTTTCTGTAGATCATAAATGGACCATGAGCTTCAATATCTGCTTCATCTATTACCATGAATCCATACTTGTCACACATTTCATAGAAAAATGGTGCGTTCGGATAGTGGCTGGAACGGATCGCATTAAAATTATGCTGCTTCATTAACGTAAGATCGGTTGTAATCTGTTCCGGACTGATTGTAAATCCAGTAACCGGATCAGAATCATGTCGATTGACACCACGGAATTTAATCTTCTGTCCATTTAAATAAATAACCTGGTCTTTAATCTCTATCTTTCTTAATGCAATGTGATCTACAATTACTTCATTCTCTGTTTCAAGAATCAGTTTATATAGATATGGATTTTCTGTATTCCAAAGTTCCGGACTTGCGATTTCTAATACAGCTGTTCCTTCTTCAGCAATACTTCCTAGTGCTACAACTGCTCCGTTTCTATCTTCAATCGAAATTTTTACATTTAAGGGAGAGTAGAATTTCATTTCAATTTCTACTTTCGCAAGCATATCCTCAATTCTTGTTTTAATATGATAATCACTGATTGCCTGTTTTGGGCGTTTCAAAATGTACACATCCCGGAAAATACCACTCATACGGAATTTGTCCTGATCTTCCAAATAGGAACCATCACACCATTTCATTACCAACACTGCCACCGTATTCGTTCCATCCTGAAGTACATCGGTAACATCAAACTCACTGGTCATATGTGAAACCTGGCTGTATCCTATGTAAGAGCCATTGATCCATACATAAAAGCAACTGTCTACTCCTTCAAAGTTCAAAAAAGCTTTTGATGCTTTCTCATCTCTGCTGTACTCAAAATTATGTACATAAGCTCCACACGGAATATCCTGTGGCACATATGGTGGATCAAACGGAAACGGATACCGGATGTTTGTATACTGGTGTGTATCATATCCTGCCATCTGCCATACACTTGGAACCTGAATCTCATCAAAATTTTCTGTATCATAATTCTTCTCAAAGAAAGAATCCTGAATGTCATAGATGCTGTTAAAATACTGGAATTTCCAAGTTCCATTCAATAACTGCATACGATCTGATTCTTCTCTGTGTTCCACCAAGTTATCCATTCTTTTGGATGCCGGAATATAATAGGCTCTGGCTGGCATTGTGTTTTCGTGCAGTACGCTTAGATTTTCATAATAACGTGGTACGATCATAAATAACTCTCCTCCAATACATATACTTTTTTGTTCTTTGTTTCCCTAAAGCAAACCTTATACTTTACTTTTTTGTTTACGTTCCTTAGTTATGCTATATATAGCTTATCCTAATCCGCAAAATATGTCTATGAATTGGATTAGACAAAATATGCACTAAATGATACAATGATAAAAAGTGCGAAAAGAGGTGCTGTCCTATGTATTTGAACACCGGTTATTTGAACCACTCACATATGGATTTCAAAGACAAAAGTCGTCCGCTGATTGTAGGTAGCTGTGGTACTTACCGTCTTTCCAGACATCCCAAACTTCCTACCTACCGTCCAAGGGGTCGTCTGGATTATCAGATTATATATATCACTGCTGGTTGTGGGCATTTTCATTTTGATAATGTAAATAACGAAACGATTGTTCCAGCCGGCAACATTGTACTGTACAGACCGAAAGAACTTCAGAAATATGAATATTACGGAGAAGATAAGACAGAAGTATACTGGATTCACTTCACAGGAAGCAATGTGAAAAATATCTTACGTCAATATGGGTTTCCGGATAAAGAACGTGTCTTTCAAGTGGGTACATCTAATGAATATGAACAAATTTTCAAACGTATCATTATCGAGCTCCAACGCTGTCAAGATAATTATGAGGAAATGCTTGTCCTTTTGCTACGTCATCTTCTGATCAGTTTCCACCGGGAACTGACAAGAGAGCACATATTAAAAAATGAATATCTTGATCATGAGATGGATAATGCTGTTACCTTTTTCAGTGAAAACTACAATCAAAATATCAATATTGATGATTATGCTGCCTCACGAGGCATGAGTGTCAGCTGGTTTATCCGAAATTTCAAAAAATATACCGGTTCTACACCAATGCAATTCATTGTGGGAATCCGCATCAACAATGCTCAGATGTTACTTGAAACAACAACTTATTCCATCAATGAGATTTCTAAGATTGTCGGATATGATAACCAGCTTTATTTCAGTCGGCTTTTTCACAAGTTGAAAGGATATTCGCCGAGAGAATACCGAAAGCTGAGAAACAAATTCTGAAATCCACAAAGAGGATACCACCGAATTATCAAAACAATGATTTGTGATATCCTCTTCTCACTTTTGCTATTCTTATTTTACAAACTCAGCCGAATAATAATACATATACTCATTATCTGTATCTATGTATTCTCCTGTAATGTCCTGTATCGGCAACGAACTCACTCCTTGTTCGCCATAGATCAGTGCTGCCAATCCTTGCTCTGTTCCGTACTCTATCGTGCTTTTGTTCTCTATAGAGGTCGCAGATCTTCCATAATATTCTCTGTTTTCGACATTTTCCAGAATCGGAAAATCCGTAG
>OMBL01000936.1_pt1 | contig 11473 bp, 9 predicted proteins | sample 1644871 | NCBI WGS metagenome assembly OMBL01 (sample SAMEA103958115, study PRJEB25191) | human gut metagenome | biome: human-associated habitat [ENVO:00009003]; feature: intestine environment [ENVO:2100002]; material: feces | place: Germany | collected 2013/2015
ATGGATCTGCAGGAGATCGACCACCGTCTTGCCGTTCTGCAGCTGCGCGGCGTCAAGGGCACCACCGGCACGCAGGCTTCCTTTATGGAGTTGTTCAAGGGCGACGTCGATAAGATCCGCGCCGTGGATGCTTCCATCGCCAGGGAGATGGGCTTTGCGCCCGATGCGGTCATCCCCGTGTCCGGCCAGACCTACAGCCGCAAGGTGGACGCATTCATCCTGAATGCACTGGCCGGCATTGGTCAGAGCTGCATGAAGTTTGCCACCGACCTGCGCCTGCTGGCAAACTTCAAGGAGATGGAGGAGCCCTTTGAGAAGAACCAGATCGGTTCCTCCGCCATGCCCTACAAGCGCAACCCCATGCGCTGCGAGCGCATCTGCGCCCTGAGCCGCTACCTGATGGTGGATGTGCTGAACCCCAGCTTTACCACCGGCACCCAGTGGTTTGAGCGCACGCTGGACGACAGCGCCAACAAGCGTGTCGCCATGGCTGAGGGCTTCCTTGCCACCGATGCCATTCTGAACATCATGCTCAACGTCACCGATGGCATCGTGGTGTACCCCAAGGTGGTGCGCAGCCGTCTGATGGCAGAGCTGCCCTTCATGGCCAGCGAGAACATCATGATGCAGGCTGTGGAAAAGGGCGGCAACCGTCAGGAGCTGCACGAGCGCCTGCGCCAGCACGCCATTGCCGCCGGCAAGCAGGTCAAGGAAGAGGGCCTGCCCAACGATATGGTGGACCGCATCGCTGCCGACCCCGCCTTTGGCCTGACCCGCGAGGAGATCGTGGCGGGCCTTGTGCCGGAGAACTTTGTGGGCCGTGCACCGCAGCAGGTGGAGGAGTTCATCGCCAATGTGCTCAAGCCCATCTTCGATGCCAACCCCGATGCCGTGGAGCAGCACGCATCTTTGAGTGTTTGATTTTAAATGCCCTCCGCTTACGCTCTGGGCATCAACAGCGGAAAATTGTTTTTGACTTGAAACACCGGGACGTCTGCGGACGTCCCGGTGTTTCGTTTTCACAGGTCAGGGACCGGGACGGAAAACGGCATTTGCCGCGCTTGTTTCCTGCGGAAGCAGTCGCGTGGCGGGGGAAAGTCTTTCCTTTCAGGGAGCGCTTTTATGCATCTGACGATCAGAGCGCATAAAGCTCCCCCCTTGGGGGAGCTGGCAAAGCCGTCAGGCTTTGACTGAGAGGGTTCGGCCCGCGCAGGGAGCATTCAAAACAGTTTCCCCTTGAGAAAAATCCGCTGTCATGCTACACTGGGAGCATCATCAACAAAGGAGAACCGCGTATGCGATTGGATAAATACTTAGCCGAGACGGCCCAGTGCACCCGCAGCGAGGCCAAGGTGCTGCTTTCCAAAGGGCGGGTGCAGGTGAACGGTGCTGTCTGCAAAAAAGGGGACACCCAGCTCAAAGAAAGTGACACTGTGGCCGTGGACGGCAAAGCCCTGAATTACCAGCAGTTTGTGTACCTGATGCTCAACAAGCCCGAGGGAGTGGTGAGCGCTTCCACGGACAAGCGGGACACCACCGTGGTGGATCTGGTGGGGGACGCCTACCCGCGGCGGCAGCTGTTTCCGGCGGGGCGGCTGGACAAGACCAGCACCGGCTTTGTGCTGCTGACCGATGACGGCACCTTTGCCCACGAGATCCTTGCTCCAAAGCGCCACGTCTCCAAGACCTACACCGTGGTGCTGGACACGCCGCTGACCGAGGAGATGCGCACCGGCTTTGCCGCCGGGGTCACGCTGGCGGACGGCACAGCGCTTTCGCCTGCGGAGGTCACGGCCCTTTCTGCCGACGGCCTGACCGTGCGGGTGGTGCTGCGGCAGGGGGTCTACCACCAGATCAAGCGGATGTTCGGCGTGTACGGCGCAGGCGTGAACGGCCTGCACCGGGACGCCATCGGCGGCCTTGCACTGGATGCGGCCCTTGCACCGGGGCAGTGGCGGGAGCTTTCTGCCGAAGAAGTGTCAAAAATTACCATCTGAGAGGGCGCGCTTTTCACCCGGATTTCAAAAAAGCAACACATTTTGCCGGTAAAATAGAGGCCAGAACCACGCAAAAAGGCACTTTTTTGGCTTGAAAAACCCCTGAGAGATAATATTCACAAGAAAAAACTATCTTTTTTGTTGAAATATGTTGCAAAAGTAAATTCTTTTGTGTAAAATATAAAATGTAATGCAGCTAAATTGTTGAAAATCACGACCGGCTGCCGCTGCGGTTTGCACAAACGAGGAAAAGGGGTATCCATTATGGCCAATAGAGTATTTCAAAGCGTGATCTACCAGATGAAAGATGCGATCAACCGGGTGGTCGGCGTGGTGGATGAGACCGGCGCTGTCATTTCCTGCTCGGAGCTGAACCTGATCGGCGAGGTGCGCGAGGGCTTTATGGCAGAGCGCCTGACGGCCGGTGACCGCTTTGTGCGGGATGGCTACACCTATCAGCAGTTCTCCAGCGCCAAGCATAACGATTACGCAGTGTTCGTGGAGGGCGTGGACGAGACGGCTGGTCAGTTTGCCGCCATGCTGTCCATCAGCCTGCAGAGCATCAAGCAGTACCACGACGAAAAATTCGATAAGTCCAACTTTATCAAGAACGTGGTGCTGGACAACATCCTGCCCGGCGATATCTATGCCAAGGCCCGTGAGCTGCACTTTGCCACCGACGTTTCCCGCGTGGTGTTCATCGTGCGTGTGACTTCCGGCGGCGACATCTCCGCCTATGATGTGGTCAGCAGCCTGTTCCCGGATAAGCAGAAGGACTTTGTGTTCAATATCAGCGAGACCGACACCGTGCTGGTCAAGGAGATCCGCAAGGGCATCGACCGCACGGATATGGAAAAGCTGGCTGCCAGCATCGTGGATACCCTGTCCGGCGAGCATTACATCAAGGCCGTGGTCGGCATCGGCACCCCCATTTCCAACGTGAAGGATCTGGCTACCTCCTTCAAGGAAGCACAGATCGCCATGGAAGTGAGCAAGGTGTTCGACACCGAAAAGCAGATCATCCGCTACGATAATCTGGGCATTGCACGCCTGATCTATCAGCTGCCCACCACCGTGTGCGAGATGTTCCTGCGCGAGGTGTTCAAGCAGGGCAGCATCGAGAGCCTGGATCAGGAGACCCTGTTCACCATCCAGCGTTTCTTTGAGAACAACCTGAATGTGTCGGAAACCAGCCGCGGCCTGTTCGTGCACCGCAACACGCTGGTGTATCGTCTGGAAAAGATCAAAAAGCTGACTGGCCTGGATCTGCGTGAGTTCGACGATGCTATCGTCTTCAAGGTAGCATTGATGGTCAAGAAGTACCTGTCCAACAATCCGGCCAAATACTAATAGGCTGCAGGCTTTGCCTGCGGTGCAGAACCGGCCGCTCGCAACCGATGCTGGCCGGTTCTTTTTGCTGTGAAAACAGATTTTAATGTCAGGAGCTAATATTACCCTATGATCGATTTAGAACACGTTTCCAAGGAATATAAACGGGGTGGACCGCTTGCACTGGACGACATCAGCCTCCATGTGGACGATGGCGAGTTCGTGTTTCTGCTGGGCCATTCCGGCGCAGGCAAATCCACCCTGCTCAAGCTGCTGCTGCGCGAGGAGCTGCCCAGCGAAGGCAAGGTGACTGTGCTGGGCAAGGATGTTGCCCGGCTGCGCCGCCATCAGGTGCCGTATCTGCGCCGTCAGATGGGCATTATCTTTCAGGATTTCCGCCTGATCCCCAGCATGACCGTGTACGAGAACATCGCTTTTGCCATGCATGTCACCAATGTCAAGAGCAAGGAGATCCGTGACCGTGTGGAGTACATGCTGGAACTGGTGCATCTGGAGGATAAGGCCAAGGCTTATCCGGACACCCTTTCCGGCGGCGAACAGCAGCGCGTGGCTGTGGCCCGTGCACTTGCCCACGGCCCCAAGCTGGTCATTGCGGACGAGCCCACCGGCAACATCGACCCGGAGCTGAGTCTGGAAATGATGGAACTGCTGGAGCGGGTGAGCGAAATGGGCATCACCGTTGTGGTCGTCACCCATGAACACGAGCTGGTGCGTCAGTTCCATCAGCGGGTCGTTACCCTGAAAAAGGGCCGCATCATTTCGGACGTGCCTGCCGACAAGGAAGCCATCCGGGAGCGGGCAGAGCGCCGGGAGCGCCTGTTTGAGACCGAGCTGGAACCGAAAAACACTGCAGAAAAGGAGGCGGCCACCGTATGATGAGACCTTCTACCTTCTTTTTCCTGGTCCGGCGCGGCGTGTGCAATCTGGGCAAGCACTGGGCCATGACCTGTGTGTGCATCCTGTCCCTCAGCGTCTGTATGACCCTGAACACCTTTGCAAGCCTTGCAGAGGTGAACGTGGACAGCATGGTCAACTATCTGGGCAGCCAGAACGAGACCGTGGTCTATCTGGACCCGGAGTGCGATGATGCCACTGCGCAGGCTGTGGGCGAAAAGCTGTCTGCCATGCCCGGCGTGACCAATGTGCAGTTCGTCTCCAAGCAGGACGTGCTGAACACCTACCGCAATTACATGGAAGATTACTCCTCCCTGTGGGACGAGTTTGAAAACGACAACCCCTTCAAGGCAAACTACCGCGTCTCCATCGCAGACCTGAGCCAGATGGAGGAAATGAGCAAGAAGATGCAGGCCATCCAAGGGGTATACAGCGTGACCGCTCCGGTGGAAATGACCAATGTCTTTGTGCAGGTGCAGCGCTCTGTTACCAAAGTGGGCCGCGGTATCGTGCTGGTGCTGATGGTGGTCAGCATCATTACTGTAGGCAGCACCATCCGCCTGAGCGTGTTTGCCCGCCGCCGCGAGATCGAGATCATGAAGTATGTGGGCGCCACCAACAGCCTTGTCACCCTGCCCTTCTTTGTGGAGGGTCTGGCCATGGGCCTGATCTCCGGTGCACTCACTGCAGCGATCAGTCTGGGCGGCTACTCCTATATGGTGCAGGCCTCCGATGGTCTGGGCGGCGTATGGGAAATGATCATGGGTCAGGCCCTTGTGCCGGTGAGCGCCGTCTGGTCCACCATCATCCCGTACAGCCTCATCGGCGGTGCTGTTGTGGGTGGTCTGGGCAGCATGTTCTCCATCCGCAAACACCTGAATGTATGATGGAAAGGAGCCACACATGAAAAAAGCACTTCATGCAAAGCCCTTCCGGCTTCAACTGCCCGGCTACACGCCGCGCCATGCCCGGCCGGAGCCTGCCCGCAGTAAGCTGCTGCGGGGCGTCAGCCTGTGTCTGGCAGCCGCGTGTCTTGTGGCAAGCGTAAGCTTTCACCCGGCCACGGCGGCCACCAGCATGGCCAGCCTGCAGAACAAGCTGAACAGCCTTTCCAAATCCATCGACCAGCACAAAAAGGAGCTTTCGGACGCAAAGAAAAAGGAAACTGCGGCAAAGGCGCTGGAAAGTGAGCTGAAGGAGCGCGTGGGCGTCATTCAGTCTCAGATCGGTGTGCTGAGCACCCAGATTGCGGCGGTGCAGAACAGCATCGGCCAGACCGAGCAGAAGATCAGCGCCAAGGAGGCGGAGATCACCCAGAAGCAGACCGAGATCGACGGCCAGTGGGACGATTTCAAAAAGCATATGGCGGCGATGCAGGAGCTGCGCGATGGCGGCAGTGTGGCCATGCTGAGCGCGGTGAACGACCTGTATGAGCTGCTGACCTTCAACGAGGTCATGCAGGATATCTCCATCAAAGATACCGAGATCATGGACAATATGAAGGCCGCCAAGAGCGCTCTGGAAGCAGATAAGGTGGAGCTGGAAGCCCAGCGCAAGGAGCTGAAGGGCCAGAAGGCAGAGCTGGATACCCAGAACTACCAGATGAAGGCCAAGCAGAGCGAGTTGAACAGCAGCATCTCTGCGGCACAGCTCTCTGCACAGGACGCCCAGAAGGCCCAGAAGGCAGCGCAGGCGGCCATTGAATCGGACGAGCTGAACTATGAGGCAGTCAAAAAAGAGATCCAGAAGTCGATCGCAGCGGCTGCATCCAGTAAGCCGCAGCTGAGCTTTACCGGCTTTGCCTGCCCGCTGAAGAGCTATACCCGCGTTTCCAGCGAGTACGGCTGGCGTAAGAATCCGGTGTCCGGCGTCAACAGGCTGCATGCCGGCATCGATCTGGCGGCCCCGGGCGGTACGCCCATCTACGCAGCCGCCAGCGGCTATGTGCAGGTGGCAGGCTGGTCCAGCGGCGGCTATGGCAACTATGTCATCATCTATCACGGCAGCATGTCGGACGGCAATGCCTACAGCACCCTGTACGGCCATATGAGGTCGGTCGCCACCAGCGCAGGCAAGTATGTCAAGCAGGGCGAGCTGATCGGCTACGTTGGCTCTACCGGCAACTCTACCGGCAACCACCTGCATCTGGAGGTCTGGAAGGGCGGCAAAAAGGCCAATGCGGTCAATCCGCGCGGTTATATCCCGTTCCCGCACAACTGAGTGTATTTATAAGGAGTCTGGTATTCTATGAACGAACAAAAACATAAGCGTTTGCTGCGCATCGGCTGCCTTTTGCTGGCAGGCTTGTTTGCACTTTCGCTGCTGGGCAGTGTGCTGATGATGCTGCTGTTCTGACAGGAGGGAGCAAGGCATGAACCGTAAGATCTCTGTAGGCATGGCCGTCACCATTGTGATCCTGGCTATGACCGTGACCTTTTCCATCACCATGCTGATCGCCATGCGGCTGTTTGACAGCACTGTCAGCAGCGTGAAGGAAAAGGAGAGCATGTATAACAAGGTGGCCGAGGTGGACCGCTATGTGCGCAGCAACGACTACTATCCCATCGACGAAACGGTGCTGTATGACCGCCTGACGGCTGGCTACCTGCTGGGCACGGGCGACAAGTACGCCCGCTACTACAGCGCCATTGCTTACACGGAGCTGATGAATCAGCAGAGCGGCAAGGTGATGGGCATTGGCGTGGAGCTGGGCATCGACCAGACCGGCTACGCAAAGGTGACCAAGGTCTACGAGGACTCGCCTGCACAGGAGGCCGGCATTGTGGCAGGGGACTACATCACCGCCATTGACGGCACCGAGGTGAAGAGCCTTTCCGGCGTTGACGCTGTGCAGGCCCGCCTGCAGGGCGAGGCCGGTACGACCGTCAATGTGACATGGCTCAACAGCGAAGCGGCCTCCAAAACGGCAGACCTGACCCACTCCGGCTATACCAGCACCACCGTGGATTATCAGATGCTGGACAGCGTGGGCTACATCAAGATCCGCCAGTTCGACGGCAGCACGCCCAGTGAACTGGATTATGCCATTCGTTCCTTGACCGCCAGCGGGGCGCAGAGCTTTGTGTTCGACCTGCGCGACAACGGCGGCGGCGTGCTGGATGATGCCGTCAGCTGCATCGACCTGATCGCTCCGGAGGGCACGGTGGCCTATGCTGAGGATAAGAACGGAAACCGCACGATCATTGGCAGCAGTGACAACGAGAGCAGGGTAGACCTGCCCATCGTCTGTCTGGTGAACGGGAACACCGCCAGCGCAGCAGAACTGTTTGCCGCCAGCCTGCACACCATGAATGGTGCACGTCTGGTGGGCACCACCACCATGGGCAAGGGCACCATCCAGAGCAGCCCCCAGCGCCTTTCGGACGGCAGTGCGGTGAGCATCACGGTGGCAAAGCTCATCTGTGGCGACGGCTCCTGCTTTGACGGTACCGGTCTGAGTGTGGATGTGGAAAAGGCTCTGACCGCAGAAGAGACCACCAACTTCTATGATTACACCCCGGAGACCGACCCGCAGATCCAGCGTGCGGTCAGCGCAGCACAGCAGCTGAGCGGTACCACGACTCTGGGCGGCGTCAACGACGCGGCTTCCTCGGCGGCTGCATCCGAATCTGCGGACAGCGTCGCTGCTGAGCAGGAGAACACGTCCTCTGAGGAAACGGCTTCTTCTGCCCAAGCGGAAACAAGCAGTGAAGCTGCATCCAGTGCGGAATAAAAGGTAAAACCGGCAGAAATGCTGCATGGGCTTCTTCTTGTAAAAAAGTAACCCGGTTTATTGCAGTGCTGTTTGCCGTACGCATGTTCCTTTCTTGAAACGGCTTTTGAGCGCGCTCGTAGGGCGCGGTGATGCCGCTTGCCGTACCGACTCCTCACGCGAAAAAGCGTTTTGGAGCGCCCCGCAGCGCTCCCGTTTACTGTACCGACCCCTTCTCGTGAAAATGCAACCCGCAGGTCTGGCTGGGTTGCCATATTATAATAATATTTCCGCTGAATATGCCCAAAGCGACGCGGAGGGCATTCAAATCGTACTATTGAAAAAGGATGGAATCTATGCCCGAACTGACCGACCTCTCGGTGATCCGTGCCCTGTGCGAAAAATATGATTTTGCACTCTCCAAGGGTTTTGGACAGAATTTTATCATCAACCCGGGTCTGCCGCCCAAGATCGTGGATGCCAGCGGCGTAGATCGGCGCTATGGCGTCATTGAGATCGGCCCCGGCATCGGCGTGCTGACCCGGGAACTGGCAAAGCGTGCTGCCAAGGTGGTGTCCATCGAGGTGGACGAACGCCTGCCGCCGCTGCTGGCCGAAACGATGGCCGGAGCGGATAATTTCAAGTTGGTATTACAGGATGTACTGAAAGTGGACCTGAAGGCGCTCATTGCAGAAGAGTTTCCCGGAATGCCGGTGGCGGTGTGCGCCAACCTGCCGTATTACATCACCAGCCCCATCGTCATGAAGCTGCTGGGCGACCGCCTGCCCATCGAGAGCCTGACCGTCATGGTACAGAAGGAAGCTGCCGACCGTCTGGCTGCTGCGCCCGGCACCCGTGCCTCCAGCGCCATCAGCTGCGCCGTAAGCTACTACGCAACCTCCAAAATGATGTTCACTGCCGCGCCCGGCAGCTTTTACCCGGCGCCCAAAGTGACCAGCGCTGTGGTGCGCATGGAAATCCGTCCGCAGCCCGCCGTGCAGGTGGAGGACGAAGAAGGCTACTTTGCACTGGTGCGTGCCGCCTTTGGTCAGCGCCGCAAGACCGCCGCCAACGCCATTGCCAGTGGTCTGGGGATGCCCAAGGACGCAGTGACTGCCGCCATTGAAGCTGCGGGGTTTGACGCCCGCATCCGCCCGGAGGCTCTCACGTTGGAGGATTTTGCCAAGATCCAGCAGGCTCTTGCCCGCTGACCCCGCCGACGTCCCGCCCGTTTCAAGGTGAAGCCTGTCTCTTACGCGATTACCGAACCACCATCCACCCGGACGGTGGTTTTTGTTTACGCATTTTTCATGGATTTCGCGAGCCGCGCATCTAAAAAAGCCCCGCAGGGGCTTTTTTGCCCGCCGGACCATTCGGCGGGCCTTAAGAGTTGCGCTTGCCGCTTTTTCTGCAGCCCCTTGGCAGGGCTTTGAAAAAGCGGAGCGCTGTCCCAGCCTCGCCTCCCTGTTTCCGCCGCAGGCGGCGGTCGGCTCCGCAGCTGTTCGAATCCACCCTTGAGAGTGAAACTTGAGATACCGGATAAAGCAAAAAACCAGCGTATTTTCTACGCTGGTCTTTTTGGTGGAGCGAAGCAACCCAAATCCGAACCATTGCCCTCTGGGGCATCTTTGGCGGCGATTTCATCGAAAGTGATGGTTTTTGTGCCGTCTTTGTAGTTGAATGTAATCAAAACTTTTTCATCATAGAGATAAACAGCATTCACGAATGTATTGATAAGCGTTTCCCGGTGGCTTTTCACGTTCGGGTCGAGCTTGCGGAACCGGGTCAGCCAGAACCGAACCTGATTTTCGCTTAACCGTGGCCGAGCGATTTTTTCTTCGGCGATCCGAACCTCAAGTTCTTTCTGCTGGGCTTCCAGCTTTTCCAAACGCGATTTGGTGGAGTTGGTCAGCACACCTGCTTGAATGGCGTTCAGCATATTTTCAATGCCGTTCTCTACCTCGCGCATCTGCTTTTCCAGCAAAGGGAGCGTGGTGTTTTCCTGATCCTGCAACTCCATCACTTCCGCAACGATGGCATCAATCACGGCATCGTCCTGAATCAGCTTCATGGTTTCAGCTATGACCAAATCTTCCAGCCACTCTTTACGGACGGTCTTTTTCTTGCAGGTCTTGAAACGCTTCGCGGTGGCGCACTTATAATAATGATGAACGACCTTGTTTCTACCCGTACCGCACTCGCCGAACATCATCGCGCCGCACATTCCGCAGAACAGCTTGGTGGTGAGCAAGTAATCGTCCTCGGCCTTGTGACGGGCAGGAGCGCGGCTGTTCTTCTTGATTTTTTGCTGCACTTCTTCAAACAAGTCCTTGTCCACGATGGCCGGGATGCTGTCGGGCATCACAATGTCCTTGAAGTGGTTTTCTCCGATGTACCGTTTGTTCGTCAGCAGCGTCTGAACACTGTTGTAGGTGAACTTCTGGTTGCGGTTGGTGGTCACGCCGCTGTCGTTCAGCCAGTTCATCAGTTCTTTCATAGTTGCACCATCGTTGTACCGCTGAAAGGCTTCTACCACAAAGGGAGCTTTCAGCGGGTCGATTTGAAAGAACTTCTCCTCGTCCACCTTAAAACCAATGGGAATCGTGCCGCCGTTGTACTTGCCCTTCAGAACATTCTCGGTCATGCCGCGCACAACTTTTTCAGAAAGTTCTGCCGAGTAGTATTCAGCCATGCCGGTGAGCATACTCTTGACCATGATACCCGCAGGGCTGTCAGAGATAGGCTCCGTGGCAGATACCAGCTTGACATGATTTCGTTCCAGCTGATACTCATAGTGGGCCGAATCATAGCGGTTTCGGGCAAAACGGTCAAGCTTCCAGACCAGCACAATGTCAAACAACCGTTTCTCGCTGTCCTTGATCATCTGCTGAAACTCCGGGCGATTGTCCGTCTTTGCGGAGAATGCACGATCAATGTAGTGCTTAATGACCGTGATGCCGTTCTTTTCGGCATAAGCCGTACATTCACGAATCTGGCCTTCGATGGATTCTTCACGCTGGTTGTCGGAGGAATAACGGGCGTAGATGACGGCAGTCATAGCAGGACCTCCCTTCAGATAGGTTTGGCGGAATTTTATTTCGTATAATTTATATCATATTTTGTATTATTTTGCAAGAAGATCTTTAAAAGGTCGTTCTTTCGGTTTTGCTGTAGAGACGGATTGTTACATCCCAATTTTGCATTTATCACAAACTGTCCAGTCAGGCGATGTGCAACTTACCCAAAAAGATTCATCGAAAGAAGTCGATTTCCGCATAGATTGCGGCAAAACCATTCATGGACAATCCTTTGTAGAGCTGTTACACTAATATTGTCAAAAACGAAACGCCCGGAAAGGAGCGAAGCAACATGAAGATCATTTTTCGGGCCGATGACCTGGGCTTCAGCGAAGGGGTCAACTGCGGTATCTACCGTGCCGTCAAGGACGGCCCTATCACCTGCACCGGCCTGATGCCCAATATGCCTCAGGCGGCCGCCGGATATGAGATGGTTCGGGATA
>OMBL01000939.1_pt1 | contig 11450 bp, 14 predicted proteins | sample 1644871 | NCBI WGS metagenome assembly OMBL01 (sample SAMEA103958115, study PRJEB25191) | human gut metagenome | biome: human-associated habitat [ENVO:00009003]; feature: intestine environment [ENVO:2100002]; material: feces | place: Germany | collected 2013/2015
TTCATTTCTTCACAGCCCCTTTCGTTTTTATTTCTTCTTATGATTCCCATACAGATCATAGGAGACAGCATTTTCATCGTAGCGATTCAGTTTCACCGGACGACGGTCTGCATAGCCGACGGCGATGATGCAGAAGGGATCCTCATCCGTCGAGATGTCTAAGATATGGCACAGATGGATCTTTCTGTCCTGATACGGATACACCTGCATCCACAAGGTGGAAAGACCAAGGTGCTCAGCTTCAATCAGTATGTTCTGTGCAGCGGCCGCACAGTCGAAGCTCCATTCTTCCGGGAAGCTGATGCCATCCTTCTTGCCGACGATGACGATCGCAGCAGACGCCTTGCGCGCCGGGCCGGCGATGATGCTGTTGTGAGAAATGGCTTTTACCAGATCTTCCCGCGTGACGATGATAAAGTCACGGGACTTCTGGTTACCGACAGCACGCGCCTGCATGCCCGCCTTGACGAGCGTCAGCAGCTCTTCATCCGGCACAGGGGTCAGTTCTTTGAAGTAGCGGCAGGTTCCGCGATTGAAAATTTCGTCCATGGTCTCTCCTCCTTGCTAAATGTCCGGTGATCCCGGCGTGTTATTATTTATTCTTGCTAAAGAATAGCAGCCACACTGCTTTTGTTATCTTTATTATACCATATGCACAAAATTCACGAACTCAAAAATACTTAGGAAACGCTGATTAAATCGCAGAGTAATCTTCTACAAGAATTTTCATACATAGCTTCGTCATAACCTTCCTTAAATATCTCGCTATTCATAAAAATTCAAAAGTAAAATCTGACAACGATTTAATCCGTGTTTCCCGAAAACATTCCAAGAAAAAAAGGTTACAGTAAAACCGTAACCTTTTTTCTTGGAAATTATTTTATGACTTCCAAAATCTTATCCTTATCCTTTGTTATCTGTTCAAGTGCTTTATCCAATCCCTTTTGAACTGCATGACTAGCTGACCCCATGCCCATATAAAAAGAGCTCGATTTCCCCGTAGTCTGATAACGTTTTATAAAAACATACTTTTCCTGTTTTGCATCCCAAACTCTAAAATCAGTAGTAACATTCGTTTTTTGCCCTGCACTCATGAATCCTACTGTAATAGTCGGGGCTGAATTTGTAACCCTAAAGTAAATGATATAATCAGCGCCAAGCTCCTTACTAAGATTTGCAAGATCGTCTCTCGTCATAGATACATCTCGTGCCTGATCTCCAGTAACCATTGTATCCATGTTAGAAGCGGCGCCTTTTTCCTCGCGATAAATTTGAACAACTGCATCCGAATCAGCGGTTGGAACAATCGTATGATGAACTGCATCTTTAAGCTGTAGTCTTTCCTTAAAATTCATATCCTTCATTTCGCTTTCGGACGGATAAAACCAGCTTTTAACCGTGGTATCAATTTCACGGTAAACTTTTCTGGTTCAGCGAACATTCCTGAGCCAGTATCAATAATTGTATTGATTTGAGCTGCTTCAGCAGTTACCGACAACAAGCAAGAAAGAACAGCCAGTCCTACAATTCTTTTTAATTTCATTTCTTGTCTCTCCTTTGATATACGAATAATCTTTCGCTTTCTACAGAACAGTAGAAAGCCTCCTTTCATATATTTCGCTGTATAAATCTGACTAAAGAATACGCCTTGCGTGCTAGATTGTCAAATCTCGATATATACCAGTTAGTTTCTCATACAAAAAACACTCCGTGGCATAAGCTACGGAGTGTTTTTTGATTCTCTATCAGATCGTTCCAGTCGCTTTGAGGCGTGTCAGTGCACGCATGAGAGCGAGTCTTGCGCGGTCCATATCGATGTCTGCGCTGTGAGAAGCCAGTCTGTCTTCTGCACGCTTTTTCGCTGCCTGGGCGCGTGCTACATCGATGGTTTCAGCCAGCTCAGCCAGCGGAGCCACGATGTTTACGTTGTTCTTGGAGTTTTCCAAGAACCCGCCGAATACAGCGACCTTCTGTTCTTCAGCTGCTTTTTTAATGCGTACGACGCACATTTCCAAAGCGGCTGCCAGAGGCAGATGGTTTTTCAAGACAGCAAATTCGCCGTCTTCTGCGCGGGCCACCACCATGTCCACATTGTCTTCACTAAAGATCGGACCATCCGGACTGATGACTTCCACGTGCATGGAGTGAGTAAGGGTATCAGCCATGGCTTATTCCCCTTTCTTCATCTTTTCAGCCTTTTCGATTGCTTCATCAATTGTGCCGACCATGTAGAATGCGCCTTCAGGCATATCATCGTGCTGGCCTGCAAGGATTTCCTTGAAGCCTCTGATGGTTTCCTTCAGCGGTACATATCTACCTGGGGAGCCTGTGAACTGTTCAGCTACGAAGAACGGCTGAGACAGGAATCTCTGGATCTTTCTTGCGCGAGCAACGATGACCTTGTCGTCATCAGAAAGTTCTTCCATACCGAGGATGGCGATGATATCCTGCAGTTCTTTGTAGCGCTGCAGAATAGCCTGTACGCCGCGGGCTACTTCGTAGTGTTCCTCGCCGAGTACGTTCGGATCAAGGATACGGGAAGTGGAGTCCAGCGGATCGACTGCCGGGTAAATACCCAGTTCGGCGATGGAACGGTTCAGTACCGTGGTAGCATCCAGGTGGGTGAATACGCCAGCCGGAGCCGGGTCGGTGAGGTCATCGGCCGGTACATATACAGCCTGAATGGATGTGATGGAACCGGTCTTGGTGGAAGTGATTCGTTCCTGCAGTTCGCCGATATCGGTTGCGAGCGTTGGCTGGTAACCTACGGCAGACGGCATACGGCCGAGCAGTGCGGATACTTCGGAGCCTGCCTGTACGAAACGGAAAATGTTGTCGACGAAGAGCAGTACGTCCTGGCCCTGTTTATCACGGAAGTATTCTGCCATGGTCAGACCTGTCAGGGCGACTCTCATACGAGCTCCCGGAGGTTCGTTCATCTGGCCATAGACCAGTGCTACTTTGTTCAGGACGCCGGAGTCTTTCATTTCGCCCCAGAGGTCGTTGCCTTCACGGGTACGTTCGCCTACGCCGCAGAATACGGAGCAGCCATCATGTTCGGTCGCTACGTTGTGGATCAGTTCCTGAATCAGGACTGTTTTACCTACGCCTGCACCGCCGAACAGACCGATCTTACCGCCTTTTGCGTATGGGCAGATCAGGTCGACGACTTTGATGCCGGTTTCGAAAATTTCAGCTGCCGGGGACTGGTCTTTGAAGGCCGGTGCCGGGCGATGAATCGGCCAGTAGTCGGATGCCGGTACTTTGGCCGGATCGTTATCTACTGTCTGCCCGAGAACGTTGAAAATACGTCCAAGGCAGCCGTCGCCTACCGGTGCTGCAATAGCACGGCCGGTGTCGACTGCTTTCATTCCACGTACCATGCCATCTGTAGAGCTCATAGCTACGGCACGGACGACGCCGTCGCCGAGGTGCTGCATGGTTTCACAGATAACATCAACAGGAACGCCGGATTTATCATCTTTTACATGGATTGCGTTATAGATAGCAGGGAGTTCTTTGTCGTCATCGAATGCAATATCTACGACTGCGCCGATGATCTGGACTACTTTACCTACCTGCATCTCCTTTTCATTTGCCATGAAGAAGCATTCCTCCTTAAATTCTTTATGCGGGTTTATTCAAGCGCAGCTGCGCCGCCGACGATTTCGGAAATTTCGTTGGTGACCTGTGCCTGACGTGCTTTGTTGTACGTAAGGTTGAGGTCGGCGATTCTTTCGGTCGCGTTGTCGGTTGCAGCGGACATAGCTGCCATTCGGCTTCCAAGTTCGGAGGCAGCGGACTGGAGCATGGCGTTGTAAACCTGCACCTGTACATATTCAGGAAGCAGCTTGGAAAGGACTGTGCCTGCATCCGGCAGGAAGATGTATTCATCATCCACGGATGGTTCTTTGTCTGCTTCGCCTGCTTCTGCCTTCGGCGATTCGACAGGAAGTAATTTCTGTACCTTCACCTGCTGGCGGAGAGCAGTGATGAATTTTGTGTAAATAATGTAGACTTCGTCGACTTCTTCTTTGGTGAAGTAGTCCACCATTTCTTTTGCAAGAGCGATGGAGTCCTGTGCCGACGGTTTGTCAGAAAAGCCGAAATGATAGGAATCCAGATCATAGTCGCGGAATTTCAGGTAGTTTCTTCCCTGCTTGCCGCACACGTAGAGTGCATACTCTGACCGATCCTTACCGGAGATTTCACTTAAGGTCTGCTTCATAACATTGGAGTTATAAGCACCGGCGAGGCCTTTATCTGCACTGATGACAAGATAGCCGACCTTCTTCACTTTGCCTGTTCTAAAGAGCGGGCTGGTGAAACCGGGTGTTACCGAAGAAGCACGGCGCAGAAGCTCTCCGATTTTTTCAGCATAGGGACGGGAGCCGTTTGCTTTTTCTTCTGCTTTACGCAGACGGGCTGCGGCGACCATCTTCATTGCTTTTGTGATCTGCTGGATGTTGGTGACAGATTTAATGCGCCCTTTTATATCACGCGTACTTTCCAATCAGATCACCCCTCTACCGTTTCAGACTTTTTTGCGTTGTAGCGTTCTTTGAATTCAACAATAGCAGCTTTGAGTCTTTCTTCGTTTTCATCAGTCAGTTTCTTATTCTTGATGATGTCTTCGCCGATTTCCGGATGGCTGCTGTGGAGGAATGCGAGAATCTGATGTTCGAAATCAACGACTTCATTGACTTCTACATCATCCAGGTATCCGTTGACGGCTACGTAGATCGCCTGTACCTGATCTTCGACCGGGTATGGGGAGTACTGTGGCTGTTTCAGGATCTCTGTGGTTCTCTGGCCGCGGTCGATCTGTGCCTTGGTAGCAGCGTCGAGGTCGGAGCCGAACTGAGCAAATGCTGCGAGTTCGCGATACTGAGCGAGGTCCAGACGCAGGGTACCTGCGACCTGTTTCATCGCTTTGATCTGTGCGGAGCCGCCTACACGGGATACGGAGAGGCCGACATTGATAGCCGGACGGATACCGGAGTAGAAGAGTGCGGTTTCGAGGTAGATCTGACCGTCGGTGATGGAAATAACGTTGGTCGGGATGTATGCACCTACGTCGCCTGCCAGAGTTTCGATGATCGGAAGAGCGGTGATAGAGCCGCCGCCGAGTTCTTTGGAAAGACGGGCAGCACGTTCCAGCAGTCTGGAGTGCAGGTAGAATACGTCGCCTGGGTAAGCTTCACGTCCTGGTGGACGACGGAGCAGCAGGGACATAGCACGGTATGCGACAGCGTGCTTGGAGAGGTCATCATAAATGATGAGGACGTCTTTGCCCTGATGCATGAAGTATTCCGCGATGGAGACACCGGAGTATGGTGCCAGGTACTGCATCGGGGAGCCTTCGGATGCGCCTGCGTGGACGATGATGGAGTAGTCCATAGCGCCAGCCTGCTTCAGTCTTTCGTATACACGAACGACGTTGGAGTTTTTCTGGCCGATGGATACGTAAATACAAATAACGTTCTGACCCTTCTGGTTCAGAATGGTATCGATACCGATAGCGGTTTTACCGGTACCACGGTCACCGATGATAAGTTCACGCTGACCACGGCCGATCGGAACCATGGAGTCGATACTTTTGAGACCAGTCTGCAGCGGTACATTGACTGGCTGTCTGTCAGCAATGCCCGGTGCTTTAATTTCAATGTCGCGGAATTCGGCGGTCTTGATTTCGCCTTTGCCATCGATCGGCTGGCCCAGTGCATTGACAACGCGGCCGATAACAGCGTCCCCTACCGGGACCTGCATCAGACGGCCTGTTCTCTTGACTGTGTCGCCTTCCTTAATGGTTTCGGCGCGCCCCAGAAGAACGGCACCTACGTTGCTTTCTTCCAGGTTAAGAGCCATGCCATATACGCCGTTAGGCAGTTCAAGCAGTTCGCCGGCCATGCAGTTTTCGAGCCCATAGATATGAGCGATACCGTCGCCGACTTCAAGAACCGTACCAACTTCATCGACATTGAGGTCTACTTTGTAGTTTTCAATCTGTTTTTTAATGACAGATGTAATTTCATCTGAACTGATTTTCATTTCCTAGAAGTCACCTCAATCTCTTTGCATCATAATAGCTTTCAGTGTCTGCAGCTGTCTGGCTACGGACCCATCGATCAGGCGGTCGCCCACTTGAACGGTGAAACCGCCAATCAGCGCCGTGTCCACTTTCTGCTTCATGAGAATCTTCTTCCCTGTAATTTCGGAGAGTTTCGCTTTCAATGCTTCCACCTGGGACTTGGTCATCGGGAGTGCGGAGGTCACCACAGCTTCTTCGATGCCCATGCCATGATGCGCAAGAGTCGTATATACGTCTACCATAGCGGGGAAGTCGGTAATGCGGTCTCTGTCGATTACGACATAGCAGAACTGCAGAGCGACAGGCTGAACCTTATCTGCAAATAATTTCTTAATCGTATCTTTCTTGACATCCTTTGCAAGCAGAGGATGGAAAAGGAGCTCCTTCAGATCTGCATGTTCCTTGATAGCGTCTGCGATCAGGTGAAGTTCTTCTTCTGTTTTTTCCAAGCTGTTCTGTTCAGCAGCGATTTCATAGATGGCGCGACCGTATTTCTTTGCAAGGATTACGTTCTTATCCATGATTATTTACCTGCTTTTTTAGCATCCAGCTTTGCGATGCTTTCTGCGATGAGCCGGTCGTTGGCGTCCGGCGTCATGTTCTTGCTGATGATCTTGGCTGCAATATCGCAGGAAAGGACTGCCACCTGAGCCTTCAAGTCTTCCAGAGCATCCTTGCGTTCTCTTTCGATCTGCTGGCTGGCCTGCTCCTTTGCTTTAGCAATAGATGCATGAGCTTCATCAATCTGTGCCTGCGCCTGCACCTTGGCTTCTTTGACTGCTTTATCCACAATTTCCTGGGCTTTTGCCTGTGCGTCTTTCAGCTGGGCTTCGTAGCTGACTTTCAGCTCTTCAGCAGCAGCTTTGGACTGTGCAGCGCTGTCCAGGTCGTTTTTAATACGAGCTTTGCGGTCGTCGAGTACTTTGAGTACCGGCTTGTAGCAGAAAAAGCCAAGAATAGCACAGAGAATAATAAAGTTGAAGATCTGAATCAGCAGTGTACCATTCAGTTCTACCAATTCGTTCCCTCCTTCAAGGCTATTCCTTAATTATCGATCGATAAACAGGAATAATTATTTCAGGAATGGGTTAGCGAATACGAGTACGAGAGCGATAACGATAGCAATGATCGGAATAGATTCGATAAGGCCGATAGCTACGAGCATGTTGGTGAAGAGTTTGCCTGCCATTTCCGGCTGACGGGTCATGCCTTCGAGAGCTTTGCAAGCGGCTTTGGCGTCGGAGAATGCTGCTGCAAGAGCTGCAACTGCGGCAATGAGTGTTGCTGCGATAAGGGAATACTGTGCAACGATAGTCTGATCCATGATGTTAATTCCTCCTAGTGAATTATAAAATGTTTTGGCACTCTGCCCAATGGATTGGTCAGGCAGAGCCATGTGCTGATGCCGTTTGGACGGACGGTGCCGTACCGGTTTGAAGCGGCGGTGCGCTTTCCCTGTTTTCTGATGCCGGTCAGTCGATGCTTTCCTTCATGTATACAGATGTCAGGGTGGTGAAAATGTATGCCTGAACCAGACCGATGAATAACGAAACGGCGATCCAGATCATAGGTACAAGCCATGGGCAGAGGAAATACAGGATTTCCAGCAGAATTTCGCCTGCGAGAATGTTGCCGAATAGACGCATAGCCAGCGTAACTGGCTTAGAGACTTCTTCGAGCAGATTCATGACGACGAATACCGGGAACGGTTTGAAGAAATGGGAAAACCAGTGTCCAAACCCCTTGCACTTGATGAAGTAGAAGTGCGTGATGAGCGAGCAGGCAATTGCCAGACCCAGCGTGGTATTCACGTCATTCGTCGGGGACGCAGTCAGGTGTTCCGTCGGCAGAAGACCGATCTGGTTCGCAGTGAAGATGAAGAGGAACAGTGTCAGAAGGACGGTCGCTACCTGACGGTATTTCGACCCGACATTGCTTTCAAACTGAGAGCAAAGGCCTTCGATCACCATTTCGATCACATTCTGCCAGCCTCCCGGGATCAGGGATCTGCCTCTGGTCGCTGCAAATACGGCGATAAAGACGATGATGGCAGTAAGCCATGTGGTATAAAGCGTATCCATATTTACAGACATACCAAAGAGCTGCTCTACAACATGTGTACCCGTATGAAGATGCATATTCTCACCCCCTTTCTCTTACAAGGATATCAAGAAAACTACTCCTTAATTAAACCGACCAGCCGCTCCCCAAGAGTTGCAGCAGGCAGTGTAAGTAAGCCACCTAAATAGGCCAATATATTGAGCGGCGTGAAGATCACCGCTACGCAGCTTGCGATCTCCAAAATAAAGCGGAGCATCGTGAATACCACAAGGCGGTGTCCGATGAAGTCCACTTCTCGCTTGTCTCTCTGCCACTGGTTAAACTTAACCAGCATGAGGCTGAAAAAAAAGATATGAAACAGGCAGCCTAACCCCCAGGCAATCACATATGCCCAGCCCTGCCAGGCAAGCAGTATGCCTGCGCCGATGACAGCGATGACCAGAATGTACTGATTCATGCGCTTGGCATAGTGAGGAAAAGTCAAGTCGAAGTTCATATCATTTCTTACCTAATATCTGTGTAATTGCAGACCACAAACCGCCGACCGCTCCTATGACAGAAAGCAGAATGAGTCCCCATGGATCGGTGCCCAGCCATTCATCGGCCTTGAGACCCGCCCATACGCCCAAAGCGATCGAACTCAGCATGGTCAGACCTGCTCCTGATGCGACGGCAGCACTTCTCAGCGGATGCCAGTCATCGTCCTTCGGCAGCTTCCCCTTCTTATCCATCTGGTTTCTCGCTATGGTTTCTAAAAAAAGCATGTTAAAAGTAAAACATGCAAATGTACATGTACATTATAGCATAGGATTTTTTACTTGGCTATAAATTTAGTCGGTTTTTTATCACTTAATCCTTCGATGTAGAGAAGGGCATCTGCAATACGCTCTGCCGAATGACCATCTCCATATGGATTCACGGCTTCTGCCATGGCTTTGTACGCCTTCTCATCCGTCAAAAGCTCATAGGCCGCATGGAAGATCTTTTCTTCATCGGTACCGACGAGCTTCACGGTACCTGCTTCGACCGCCTCCGGACGCTCGGTGGTATCACGAAGGACGAGGACAGGCTTGCCAAGGCTCGGAGCTTCTTCCTGAATGCCGCCCGAGTCAGTGAGGACGATGGCGCTTCTGGCCATCAGGTTGGTGAATGGTTCATATTCCATCGGTTCTACAAGATGAATGCCTGCCACGCCTTCGAGCTCTTCGGAAACGGCTTCACGCACGAGCGGATTTCTATGCACCGGGAAGACCACTTCGGTATCCGGCACGGCTTCCACCAGACGGCGGAGCGCACGATAGACGTGGTGCATCGGAGCGCCCAGATTTTCACGGCGGTGTGTCGTCACGAGGATCACACGCTTGTGCTCTTCGATGGCTTCGATCTCCGCATCCTCGAAATGATAGTCCTTCTTGACGGTCGCAAGAAGAGCATCGATCACAGTATTGCCGACGACGTAGATGTTCTTATCGTCTTTGCTCTCGCGCAGGAGATTCCCTCTGGCCGTTTCCGTCGGGGCAAAATTCACATTCGAGAGGACGCCGGTCAGCTGACGGTTGGCTTCTTCCGGGAAGGGCGAAAGCAGGTTTCCGGTACGCAGGCCTGCCTCGACATGACCGATCTTGATCTGCTGATAGAAAGCGGCCAGTGCTGCGGTGAAGGTGGTCGTAGTATCTCCGTGAACGAGCACGTAGTCGGGCTTCTCCTTCTTCAGCACGTCTTCCAGCCCGCGGAGCACGCGGGCGGTGATGTCGTAGAGGGACTGCCCGCTCTTCATGATATCCAGGTCGTAGTCCACCGGCAGGTGGAAGAGATCGACCACCTGATCGAGCATCTCGCGGTGCTGCGCGGTGAGGCAGACCTTCGTATCAATGCCCGGCCGCTTCAAAAGCTCTTTCACGACGGGTGCCATCTTGATGGCTTCCGGCCGTGTCCCGAAAATCGTCATTACTTTGATCATGATTCTTGCATTCCTCTCTTTGTGTATTGGTCCAGGGTTAGCCTGTGAGACGTGCTGCCCACTGATTGTGGATGAAATCTTTGTCGAATGAGAAATGGTGGTGGCAGCGCATAAAAATATGGAAGCGCCGCAGAGTATAAATAGGGCGATGCCCGAAAGTCTGCGGGTAGCAGGTTTCCCGTTTTGAACTTTCCAATCATTGCCACCTGACCGCAAATGACAAAGATTTCTCGCTTCGCTCGAAATGACAACACGGGAGTCTAATGTCTCCTAGTCTCTTAGTCTCTAGTCACTCGAAGTCCCTAATCCCTAGCTACTAATCCTTTATACCTAGCTACCAGTCACTAGTCCCTATCTTTCTTTTTCTTCTGTTCCATCTGGTAGGGCGATGGGACGATCTCCTGCATGACGCCGAGTTTTCTTGCCCAAAGGACGAAGAGTATGAGGGCGATGGCTACGATCGCGATGCCGATCCAAAGGGACAGGTGAATGACGATGAGCGCGGTGCAGGAGAAGAAGGCCGTCAGCGCGTACATGACGAGCACGACCTGCTTTTGATTCAGCCCCTTGGCCAGCAAACGGTGATGCAGGTGGTTTTTATCCGGTGAGAAGATCGGCACACCGCTCGACTTTCTGCGAACGATCGCAAGGAGGGTATCGGTGATCGGCACGGTGAGCGCGAGAAGCGGCACGATGAGGACAGCTGTCGCTACGGTCTTCATCGAGCCCATGACGGACACGGCCGAGATGATATAGCCAAGGAACATGGAGCCGGTATCTCCCATGAAGATCTTCGCCGGGTTGAAGTTATACTGCAGAAAGGCAAGGCAGGCCCCTGTCATGGCGATCATGGCCGCTGCAGCCACCCACTGCCCCATCTGAAAAGCAAGGAGGGCGATGGCGATGGATGCGATCGTCGCAATGCCGGCTGCCAGACCGTCCAGGCCATCGATCAGGTTCACCGTATTCACGAAGCCGATGATCCAGAAAATGGTGAGCGGCAGCGATATGATCTCCGGCAAATAAATAATGCCGAGGCGCGGCACGTCGATCCATTCGATATTGATATTGAAAATGACGACGGGGATGGCCGCAGCGATGATCTGCCCCAAGAGCTTTACCTTCGGCGGCAGGGAGTACACATCGTCAGCGATGCCGACCGCGATCAAAAATGTCGCTCCCACCATGATGCCGACCATCTCATAGGTAAAGCCGATGGTCGCGATCACGGAGACCATGAAGCCGGCGTAAATGGCCAGCCCCCCCAGACGCGGTATCAGTCCATGATGTACCTTGCGCGCATCCGGCTTGTCGACGGCGCCGATGCGGATGGCGAAG
>OMBL01000949.1_pt1 | contig 11369 bp, 10 predicted proteins | sample 1644871 | NCBI WGS metagenome assembly OMBL01 (sample SAMEA103958115, study PRJEB25191) | human gut metagenome | biome: human-associated habitat [ENVO:00009003]; feature: intestine environment [ENVO:2100002]; material: feces | place: Germany | collected 2013/2015
TGCGTAGGGTTTTACGCACCTGGAAGTCAGGAACACCACACCCGGGACAACGTTCTTATAAGATTAAGTTAGTCAACTCCTATATAGTTCCCTAAATAAATCTAAAATTCTTGGCACAAAAAGCAATATTATTTGTAAATTTGAAAAGTGGTTGCATGTGAAGGGAGAATTTTTACAGTTTTTTAGTTTTTTCGACTGATGGCGACGTGTCTGCCTAGTGGTGAAAAAGCATTTTCAACTATTAGGTGGGGGATAAATATGGCAAAAGACATCCCCTCTTGCTAAACAAAACTGTTGTGTTATGAAAAAAGTACTCTATTTCTTTGCTGCAATTATTGTGGCAACCTCTCTCGTTTTTTTCGTAAATCCTCTCACGAAGGCAGGCGATACGGTTGCTGCTGAAACTGAATATACTACAATATCAAATGAAGCGAATGCTTATCTTGATAGAATCATATCCGTTGCGTCCACAGATGATTATGAGTATATAAAAAAGCAACTTGCTATGTTTGAGGAGGATTTGTTATTAAATGAGGCAAGTACGTTTTCTGACCTCGAAAATACTCTCTTGTTATGTACTATAGCTGTAGGAAAATACAGCAATGAGTATTGGAAAGAATACACTGCCGCAAAGACAAGAGGACTTTTCGCATCAATAATAGCGGGAGATGCAATTGGTGCTGCAAAGGGCATTGCAAAGAATGCTTTGATAATTGTGGTGTCTTCTGTGGGTGGACCGGGAAGCGTACTTGCAACAGCCGGGCGATCTGCTCTTGGACCAGCGATAGCTGGATCTGCTGAGGCTGCTTTATTGTATGGTGCGGCTCAATTATAAGCGGTATGAAAATAACGTTGACTCTATATGTACTGGCTATCATTATTTCACTTGCATTGATGTTTCGAAGTAAGATGGCTAAAAAGGAAGACTACTTATCAACAGCATTTGATTTGTCCATAATGCTGACAGTTTTCTTATGGGATAAGGAACGTGTTTCTATCTTTCTCCCTATATTGCTGATATTGTTGTTTATATATTTTATAGTATTGTATTTTGGAATAATTAGGCCAACAAGGAAATCAGAGTCTTTTGATGTAATCATACAAAAGGAACAAAAAGAATACTTCAAGCAATATATTTCCATAATATTCATTGTCATACCTATAATTATAAACTCAACAACACTTATGGTTATCCTTCTCTTATCATTTATTATAGTGGATAGGCTAATATTCTACCGTAAGCATAAAGCCTTAATATAAGAGAAAATCGTAATATCAAATAATCCCGGGTGAATGACAGCGAACACTCGGGATTATTTATAATCTATTGGGCTTACTGACCAAGACTAACGCTTCAGTTTGGCATAGGTGTCGAGAAAGGCCGGGAAGGATTTGGCGACGCAGGTGGTGTCATCTATTATGATCGGGGAGTCGGCGCACCAGGAGGCTACGGTGAGGGCCATCGCCATACGGTGGTCGTGCGAGGAGGTATATTCACCGCCCTTGAGGAGGAGACCGTTCAGGAGGCGGCTCTCGACTGATTCCCCGTCGATGGTGAGGGTGTCGCCGGAAGCGGAGGCGCTCACGCCCATCTGGGTCAGCATATTCAGAATCGCGGTGCCGCGGTCGCTTTCCTTGCTTGCCAACCTCTTGAATCCTTGAATATTACTGCGTCCGTGGCAGAAGGCGGCGAGGATGGAGACGATCGGGAACAGGTCCGGGCAGTTGTTGAGGTCGGTGTCGAAGGCGCGGAGCGGGGCTTTCTGGGCGGTGATCAGGCCGCGGTGACCTTGCGGGGCATTGGCCTCCGGAGCGTCTTCATTGTCTGAAGTTTTGTTGGAGGCAGCATCGGTCGCTTCATTTCTGGAAGAGCCGTCGTTTGTGATTCCGTCCTGCGGCCCATCATCAATCTGCGAAAGGCTGGCTCCGGCTTCCATCAGGATGTCCATGATCGAGATGTCGGCTTGAAGGGAGGTTGTGTCGAGACCGGTCAGTTTCACGTCTCCGAACAGCGCTCCGGCCACCAGGAAATTGGCGGCGGCGCTCCAGTCGCCCTCGATGTCGAAAGCGGCCGGGGAATATTTCTGCCCGCCCTTGATCTTGAATGTGATGCCGGTGCAGAGACTCCAGTCCTGAGTCTCAAGGAAATCCTCTCCACCCTCCATCTCGGAGCCGATCTTGATGCCGAAACGGCGAAGCACGTCCGCTGTGATGAACATATACGGGATGCTCTTGGGGTCGTGAATATGCAGGGTAGAGTCTTCCGGGAGGAGCGGCAGAGCCATCAGCAGGCCGGAGATCAGCTGTGAGCCGCCTTTGCCGGAGATGCTGGTTTTGCCAGGGAGCAGAGGACCTTGGACGGTGAGTGGCACGTGGACTTCCGGGGCCGGGTTGAGTGGTCTCAGGACTGTGCCGAAGCCGGCCATGATTTCGGATGCGCCTTTCAGCGGTCTGGTCGGGAGGGTGCCGATGCCGTCGATCTCGATTTGGTTGCCGTTGCCGAGAGCGGCGGCGAGAGGGATCATCAGGCGGGTCAGGAGGCCGGATTCGCCGACGTTGATCTTTTCGGGAATATTCGCTGACGAGCCTATGCCTTCTATGATTAGGGTGCTTCCGGTCGCTGAGCCTGTGGTTCGGCAGAGCTCACCAACCATCGAAGCGACCGGATCGGTTGGTCGCTGGGCCTGTCGAAGCGCACCAACTTGCAAAGAACAGCCCTCACTCTCTATCCGAACCTTGGCCCCGAGCGCCTTGGCGACCGCTATCGCCGCCTCGTTGTCCCCGCACGGAGAGTAGCCGCCGAGCCGGGATTCTCCTTCCGCCAATGCCGCGGCGATGATCGCGCGTTGGGCGAAACTCTTTGAGGCCGGCATATTCAGAGGACTGTTGCAGTGAAGAGGCTTCCTGTCTCCATAGACAGCCGTAAGCATCTCCGAATAACACCATTGACCGGGTGCCGCGGCCTCGTTCTCGTTCAGGGCGGCATAGGTGAACGGGCTGCCTAACTTCAAGCAATCCAAGCGACTAACCTTGCCGATCTCTCCCATCGAGAACGCAACCAATTCCACAGGTCGCTGTGTTTCGGCCGCTGAGTTTGTCGAAGCGACCGATGAATAAAGCGCAAGCACCCTTGCTACATCCTCTCCCGATTTCGCCATAGCCGCGATCTTCACAATCTCCCCGCCGAACTTCCTGCATTTCTCCACTGTGTTCCGCAGCACATCATCTGACGGTGTCCCGGCAAAGAAATGACTCGAACGGATCATCGTGGTGCCATATTCAGTGCAAGCCCTCCGGAGCCTTTTGCCGATCTCTTTCGGAGCTTCGATCTCCAGATCCAAAAACGCGGCACCGGCCTCGACCGCGGCCGTGAGTTTCTCCTCGGCCTCTTCCCAAGTCCCGTTGCCGTCATCAACGACCCGGCAGGTGGCCACGAGCGGAGTGTCCGAGGATGAGAACAGGTACTCGATCTCCTCGATACTCAGCGGACATCTGTCCAATCTGATTTCGGCCATCTGAATCCGTGGCTCGCTGCTTTCCAGCAGGTTCATTATCTCTTCCAGGGTTCGGTTCTGGATTGTTGTGCAGATCATAAACTGAATATATTCAATTACTTGTTAATGATTGCGAGTCTCGATGCGCCGCTCGTCTCTGAAATGGGCGGCGCCGCTGTCTGAAACGCCGTGACTTTATTCATCCTTCAATGCGCTTACCGCCTCTTCGACCCGAAGTTCCCGTGTCTCAACGTGCCCTATGCCCAGCGGCAGCACGAAATGAACAAACGCTCCATCCGCCTTTTTGTCTTTCTTCATCGCATCCGTAAGAGTTTCAATGCTGTACGGACACTCGACCGGCAAGCCACAGGCTGTGAAATCCGCTTCCAGACGCTCGGAAAGATCATCCGTCAGCCCCAAAGACTCGGCCAACCGCGCTGCCAGGATGATGCCCATGGAGACTGCCTGCCCGTGCGGGATCGCCTCGGAGGAATTCTTTTCGATGGCGTGGGCGAAAGTGTGTCCAAGATTGAGCAGGCGGCGCTCCCCGCGCTCATTCGGATCCCTTCCGGCAATGCCCGCCTTTACATTCGCCGCGGCCGCGATCAATTCACGGAATGTCTGTGAATATTCCCGGATGGAGGCCTCGGCGGAACCTTCCGATGCCTGAGCATGAATATTTATGAGCATATTCACAGCCCTTTCATATTCATTGCCTTTGTTGTTGATAATGAAGGTTTTGAGAAGTTCTGCCGCTCCGGAGAGAATCTGCGGGTAAGGCAGCGTCTCCAGCGGTTCCGGACAGATGAATGTCATTTCCGGCTGGCGGATCACCCCGATGATGTTCTTGTAGGAGTCGAGGTTCACGCCGTTCTTTCCGCCGATAGCGGCATCCACCTGTGAGAGCAGGGTGGTCGGGATGAATCCGAACCTCACACCACGTTTGTAAACGGAAGCCGCGAACCCGACCAGATCAGTTGTGATTCCGCCGCCGACACCCAGCACAAACGCCTCTCTGTCAGCTCCTTTCTCCAGCAGCCACTCCTCGATTTCCAGCACGGTGGCGAGCGTCTTCCTCTCCTCCGTGGCCTCGATCGGGAATATTCCTTGAGCCTGAACGCCAAGCCTTTCCACGATGCCGCCTACGTTGCGGTCGTGGATTATGAATATGTTCCCGTAGCCGCCGAGGTGCTTTCCTACCTCCCCCAGCGGGCAGTCGATGATGTTGATTCTCTCCATCCGGTTATCCTTTTACCGATTGCTTTGGCGGCACAGACTACAAGGTGTACAGATTAAGTCCCGTCTCCTCGTCGAAGTGCCTGCCAACCTTGCAGTTGTAGCGTCTGATGAACACCTCGCACGCTCCGTTGATGATCGCTGTGAGAAGGTGTCCGCCCACAACCGTGTAGTCCGCCCGCCCGAAGTTGGCGTGAAGATGCAGATAGACCTTTCCGTCCTTCTCGGAAATATTGCCCACAAGGCTTGATATCTCCATCTGCTCGTCGAATGTCTTGTCAACATAATGCTTCGTGACAGGGTTGAGGAACCTCAGCGTCGCGTTGTTCACCGCTCCGATTCCGCTCACCTCTCCCGCCAGAATCCCCTGCTCCTGACAAAACGCCGCGATCGCCCCCATCAGTTCCTGATGGTTGTCAATGCTGACGACAAACCTGTCGCCATCCTGCTTGAATGTGTACATCGCTCAAAATTTTTTGTGAATATACTAATTTCCCATGATATCATGAAGAATCGTGGTGGCCTTGGCCCGAAATTGCCAAAACAACGACATTATTGTCCTTTGTCGAACTTTACATATCGGCATAAATTTGCTAATTTTGTCTCTACAACCTTTGGGCAGAGAACAACGCTGCAAATCTAAGGTTAATCAAGTTTGTTTATGGCGAACAGTGATAAAATACGTGCTGGCCGGAATCGCACCCTGACTGTTTCTGAAGAAGAGATTCCAGATCTGAAGAGGATTATTACCTTCCCTGAGGAACTCTCTGGTAAATCCTCTTTTGTCGATCTGCTTATCAATGCTGACGCATTGACCGTTTTGGATAAGATTCCAGATGAGTGCGCGAGTCTGATAATCATTGACCCCCCATACAACTTAAGCAAGACATTCAATTCCTCGAAGTTCAATGCCATGTCTGATAATATGTATGAGGAATATTTACGGACATGGTTCAAAAAAGTATGTGATAAGCTAAAGCCGGATGGCTCCCTATATATGTGCGGAGACTGGAAGAGCTCCTCATCGCAACAAAAAGTCATCAGCGAAGAATTGACTGTCATCAATAGAATAACATGGCAGCGGGAGAAAGGGCGTGGTGCGAAGACAAATTGGAAGAATGCCATGGAGGATATTTGGTTCGCTGTCAAGGACAAGGATAATTACTACTTCGATGTGGATTCGGTGAAGATGAAACGTCAGGTCATCGCTCCATATAAAGAAAACGGGAAACCAAAAGATTGGGAAGAAACGGATGAAGGCAATTTCCGAATCACTTTCCCATCGAATTTTTGGGATGATATCAGCATTCCTTTCTGGTCAATGCCGGAGAACACTGATCACCCGACCCAAAAGCCCGAAAAACTGATAGCAAAACTAGTTCTTGCATCCTCCCGTCCTGGAGATATTGTCTTGGATCCATTTGTCGGAAGTGGAACCACATGTGTTGTGGCAAAAAAACTTGGCCGACATTATTTAGGGATCGAGATTGATGAGGAATATTGTCTTTGGGCGGCAAAACGTTTGACGCGAGCGGATAAGGATCTGGAGATCCAGGGCTATAACGGCGGCTTTTTCTGGGAGCGTAACACTTTGAATCCACAAAAGAAATCCACAAGTGTCAAACACCCTCGTCCCGAAGAATATAATCAAACGCTATTCGGTTGAAATGAATGGTAAAATGTCGAACCAGATCTTGAACGATGAAGCATTTGTGAACAAGATTGATTCACAGAAGGCTACACAGTATTTGACAGATCTCTTAGCCCGGTAAGTTTATATTTTTGGAATATGAGAAAAGACATCACGAATGTTGTTTTTGATTTCGGCGGGGTGGTCGCTCCGGCGGATCTCAGTATTGTGATAAACAAGTTCAAGGCGTTGGGACTTGAGGATATAGAGAAATATCTGAACATGGTCCGCCAACAAGGGTTCTTTGGCGATTTCGAGACTGGCTTGATAGACAAGGAGGAGTTCCGGATCCGTGTCGGCAAGGAGGTCGGAAGGGAAGTGAGCATGGATGAGTGCCGCGACGCCTACATGGGATTCTTTTCGACCGTTCCGGAAAGGAATCTTGAGCTTTTCAGGAAACTGCGCGCCGAAGGCTACCGCCTTTCCCTCCTTTCCAACACCAATCCTTTCAACGTCGAATGGGCTCTGAGCAAAGAGTTTGACGGCCACGGCCACTCGCTTGATGAATATCTTGACAGCATGTACCTCAGTTATGAACTGAAGGTCATGAAGCCGGATGAACGAATATATCGCCTTATGCTTGAGTCCGAGAAGGTGGCGCCGTCCCAGGTCCTTTTCATCGATGACGGCCCCAAGAACATCGCCGCTGCCCGCCAGATCGGCATCAACGTCATCCAGGCCACCAACGGCGAAGACTGGACCGGAAACGTTCTCCGTTTCCTGGCGTAAAACCCTTTCAGTAGCTCCATTACCGGTCGCTGAGCCTGTCAACTTGGTGTCGAAGCGTACCAAGTGAGAGTAAGGTCAGAAAAAAAGAAAATTCAAAATTTTGCACGTTACCAAAATTTTGAATTTTATTTTTCTGACCCATTACAACAAGATTGGTATCTCCTGGATGAAGTCAATATATGTTAACGAACGTCAGGAAAGTGTTTTAATCAGTACAAAGATAGTGACCTGGATGAAGTCAATATATGTTAACGAACGTCAGGGGGAAAATCAAATGGCAGTTTTTGGTAACGTGCAAAAACTGCCATTTGCCTTTTTCCCCCTGTCGTCACACATTATTTCACAGCATGACCTGTATTTGATATTGCCTTTTTTCGGCTGTCGCTCGATCGGACTATTTCCCCTCCACCTTCTGGATGCGGATAGCGAACCCGCCGGAGCGGGCCAGATGCATCTTCAACGTGGTCTTGGAATTGACTTTCTTAGTGGTGATTGAATATGTCTGTACGGAATCCTGCTCTTTGACGTCGCCGATGCCGTCGGCCTCAGGAGTGTCTGCATAGATCGTGGCGGTGTACTTGACGCCTTTGTCAAGGAAGTCCAGAGGAAACTCCAGATCACGAGCGTTCTCATCGGTGACTCCACCGATGAACCAGTCACCCTCCTTGCCTGCCTCCTTCACCTTGGCCTGACGAGCGATCACGATGTAGTCTCCAGGCTCGGCCAGCAAGTACCGGCTCTGTTCCCAGTCAACGGCCACATCCTTGATGAACTGGAACGCGTCCATGTGCTCCTCGTAGTGCTCGGGAACATCAGCGGCCATCTGCAGAGGCGAGTACATCGTCACATACAGGGCTAATTGCTTGCAGATTGTCGAGAACACACGCTGGTGATCCTCAGGGTTCATCTTCGACATGTCCATCTCGAATATTCCCGGAGTGTAGTCCATCGGACCGCCCTGAAGACGCGTGAACGGAAGTATGGTCACATGATGAGGCATGATCTGTCCACGGTACTCGGTACCCTTGGCGGACTCGTTGCCGATGAGGTTAGGGTAGGTCCTGCACAGACCGGTAGGGCGCACCGCCTCGTGGGCGTTGACCATGATGTGGTGGTCGGCTGCCTTCTTGACGCAAAGCATGTAGTGGTTGATCATCGACTGGCTGTAATGATGCTCGCCGTAAGGGATGATGTCGCCGACATAGCCGCTCTTCACCGCATCGTAACCATATTCATTCATAAGATCATACGCCTTGTCGATCCAGCGCTCGTAGTTCTGGGCTGAAGCGGAGGTCTCGTGGTGCATGATGAGCTTCACGCCCTTCGAGTGGGCATATTCATTGAGATCCTTGATGTCGAAGTCAGGGTACGGGGAGATGAAGTCGAAGACGAAGTCCTTCTGCTTGCCGTACCAATCCTCCCAACCTTCGTTCCAGCCCTCGACGAGTACCGCGTCGAAGCCATGCTCTGCCGCGAAGTCGATGTAGCGGCGCACGTTCTCGTTGTTGGCTCCGTGCTTTCCGTGAGGCTTCGCCTTGGAGTAGTCTGAAACTCCGAGCTCGATGGTCGGAAAGTCATTGGTGTAGGACCATTGGGTCTTGCCGGTGATCATTTCCCACCACACACCGATGTACTTCACCGGATGGATCCATGAGACATCCTCAAGGACACAAGGATCGTTGAGGTTGAGGATCAGTCTGGAAGCCAGCGCCTTGCGGGCGTCGTCCACAACCATGACGGTTCTCCATGGTGACCTGGCCGGAGTCTGGACGCGGCCTTTCCACCCTTCCGCGTCAGGAGTCAGCCAAGTGCTGAAAGTCATCGTCTTGTCGTCCAGATTGAGGTTGGTGGTAGGGTAGTCAACCACAGCGGCCTCGTGGATGTTGATGTAGAGCCCGTCATCGGTCTTCATCTGAAGTGCGGTCTGCACTCCGGTTGGGGAGAACGTCTGCTGGGAGGCGTTTCCCTCCGCCTTTGTGAATGATAGTCCGCGGATCTCGGAAAGACGGCTCACCGTGTAGTTATATTCCTGAGTGTCATAGTCTCCGGGAATCCACCATGCGGTGTGGTCGCCAGCCATAGCGAACTGGGTAAGCTCATCCTTGATGACGAAGTACTTGAGCCTCTTCTGCTCCGGAAACTCGTATCGGAACCCGAGACCGTCGTCATAGAGGCGGAAACGGATGACCATCACCGCCTTTGGTCCGTTCTTGTTCACCGGACCCTGCTCAAGAGTGACAGCCAATTCGTTGTAGTGGTTGCGGATGTGGCTTTCCTCACCCCAGACTGGCTCCCATGTCTCATCGAGGGAGTCACGTTCCACCCCGGTCACCTTGAATCCGTCGTGGAGACTTTCCGGCCCGGCGTAGAACCTGCCGGACTTCTCCTCAAAAGTGCTCTTCAGGCGCTTGCCGCGAATCTCGTAGCCAAGCTTGCTCGGTAGAATCACAGCATTGCCGCCATAGTTCAATGAATATGTCGGTGTCCCCGCGGCGGTGATGGCGAACCTGAGCTCAAGGTTGCCGTCCGGACTTTTAAGAACTTCGGTGCCGTCAGGATTCTGTGCGGCTCCCGGGAATGCCAACATCACGGCGGACACTGCCGCTGTGATGACTCTGAAAAGTTTTATGCGAATCATTATTATTGATGTTCAGGTGTTTATGTCGGTCTTGGCTTATTCCGCAAACGGGCTTTCAAAGTCAAGATCCGATGACAAAGATAGTCAAGATTGCCGATATACGGCCAATTTGTTGTAAATTTACAAAAATATGCCGACACGTCTCACAAGAATGCTTTCACTGGCCGCTCTTTGCCTGTCGCTTTCGTTTGGCTCTCTTCAGGCGAAAGACAATGTCCCCGTTGTCAAGACCGGGTATTCTTTCGTGCCGTTCCCTATGGCTGGATTCGATGGCGCGAAGGGAATACTGTTCGGAGCCTTGATGAATGTCTATAACTTCAGTGACGGCTCCACTTATCCCAACCCGAGGAGCAGCGGCTACTTCGAGGCTTCCGGTTACACAGGCGGCAGCAAGACTTTCATCGCATCGTTCGACTCCGGCAGCCTTTTTCCTCAGGTGAGGATGAACCTGGCGGCAAGCCATTGCGCGGACAACGCGATGGAATTCTTCGGCTTCGGCGGACGGCGGACTTTCTACGACCATGAGGCGGACGATGGCTTCTACAAATACTCCCGATCGACCACCAATGTCAGGGCTGATTTCTCCGGGAATATCACGGGCTACCTTTCCTGGGAGGCTGGCTACCACTTCAACGCATTCAGAATCAAGGATTACCAACCCGAGGATGAAGAGAAAGGAATATCTCTGTTCGGTCTCTACCGCAGTTGGGGAATAATCCCCGCCGATGAGATATTCAGAAAATATTCCTCCGCTGTTAGGATTGGCCTTCTTTATGATTCCCGTGATTATGAGGGAGTTCCGACAAAGGGGATCCTTGCCCGCGCTGGTCTGATCATCGCTCCGTCTTTCTTGGGTTCCTCGGAATCCTATCTCAAGTTCCAGGCGACCTTCCGGCAGTATATTCCTTTGGCCAAAGAGAACTTGACACTGGCTTACCGCTTGGATTATCAGAATTTTATAGGTGATGTTCCATGGTATGTCCTGCCGTTTTACACCCCTGGCGGCCCTGTTTACGACAATGCGGCTCTCGGTGGTTACAGGACTGTCCGCGGCCTCTTGTACAACAGGGTCTCCGGTCCGGGCATTGGTTTCTTCAACATGGAACTTCGCTGGAAATTTGCCGGCCTGACCCTTCTGAGACAGGACGTTGGGCTGATGCTGAGCTGCTTCTGCGACGGAATCAGTTCATTACGTTCCTTTGACGCAGGCAACAGGACCGGGGCCTTTCCGGAGTTGTATTCAAAGTACATCATCTCCTCCGGCCGTGACGCTCTCCATCTTTCAGCCGGGGCCGCCCTGAAGATAATCCTCAACCGCAACTTTGTCCTGAACATTGAATATGCCCGTGCCCTGTCCGCCCAGGACGGCGCCGGGGTCATGTACTTCAACACAGGCTTCTATTTTTAGCGGACGATTATTCCTGAGCCGCCCGGAAATATTCCTGAATTTCTTCGTATGATTTGATTAACTTTGCCTCGTGATGGTCAGATTGTGCCTTCCTGATTAGGTGATGAGCCGATTTAGATTGACTTGAACTGAAAAAAGTTGTCACTGTACGGGGAGAAAGAGTACAGTGAAATG
>OMBL01000952.1_pt1 | contig 11350 bp, 10 predicted proteins | sample 1644871 | NCBI WGS metagenome assembly OMBL01 (sample SAMEA103958115, study PRJEB25191) | human gut metagenome | biome: human-associated habitat [ENVO:00009003]; feature: intestine environment [ENVO:2100002]; material: feces | place: Germany | collected 2013/2015
CGATGCCGGTGAGCAGTTCCACCCTTATGTCCATGTCGCCCAGAAACTCGCGTATCGTGGCGAGATGCTGTTCGGCGAGAATTTCCGTCGGTGCCATTATGCAAGCCTGGTATCCGTTGTCGAGAGCTATCAGCATTGTCATCAGTGCCACGAGAGTCTTTCCGCTGCCCACGTCGCCCTGCAGCAGCCTGTTCATCTGCCGTCCGCTGCCCAGGTCGCTCCTTATCTCCCTCATCACCCTTTTCTGGGCGTCGGTGAGTGAGAATGGCAGATGGTCGGAATAGAAGCTGTTGAATATCTCGCCGATGCGCGGGAAGGCATATCCGCGGTATTTCTTCTTTTGGTCGGAGGCATAGCGCAGGATGTTGAGCTGCACGTAGAACAGCTCTTCAAACTTCAAACGATATTGGGCCTTCCGCAGCAATTCGGGATTCTTGGGGAAATGAATATTACGGATGGCCTCATCCAAAGACATTAAATGATGCTCCTCTACTAACTGAGGAGGCAATGTTTCAGCAAGAGGTTCCTGTAGCAGGGCAAGCGCATTCTTCATCAACTTCTCCAGCCCATGAGAGTTCAAGAAACCGCGCTTCATCCTTTCCGTTGTGTTATAATAAGGCTGCAACCCCATCGTAGATAAGGTAAGTTCGCCTGAAGGATCCATATCGGGATGAGCCACATTGATACGACCATTGAATACGGTTGGTTTACCAAAGACAATATACTCTGTCCTGGTCTTATAATGCTCTAGCAGATATTTAATTCCTTGAAACCAGACTAAATCAATGATGCCCGTACCATCAGAAAAATGACCGACAAGTCTGCGCTGTCTTCCCTCACCAAAAGTCTCAAAACTGAGGATTTCGCCTTTCAACTGGATATAAGGCATATTGCCGTCTATTTCATGAATATAATAAAGGCGGCTGCGGTCTACATATTTATATGGAAAATAGTACAACAAATCATGCAAGGAAAACAGATTTAATTCCTTGTTCAAGACGGTTGCACGCTGCGGGCCTACTCCTTGCAAATATTTTATGTCACGCGTAGTGATATCGAACATTTCAAATTAAGACTTCCGCTATTTTCAAATCAAAAGGGGTGGTTAATTTAATATTTTCTCTATTTCCCTGTACCAGACAGACCTCCCTGCCCATCGCCTCCACTACAGAAGCATCATCAGTAAAGGCATCCGTATATTCCTGTTGATATGCCTCTTTCAACAACTGCACTTCAAAGACCTGAGGAGTCTGAACCAGTTTATAGTCATTACGCGGAACCGTTTCACTTCCCGGCTTCGTAAGATGACGCACGGTTTCCACCACATCAATTACAGGAATGACCGCTTGCTTAGTCTGCGCCGCCTCATAACATCCGGCTATCACTTCCCGGGAAACAAAAGGACGCACGCCATCATGAACACCTACCAAGCCTTCTCCCCTCACGTATGCCAATCCATTCTTTACAGAATGGAAACGGGTCTCGCCCCCATCGGCAATATCATGACGCAAAGCAAAATGATGCGTTTCACAAAGATCTTTCCAGTAAGCCCGCTGGCTCACCGGAAGAACTAATATAATATGCATAGAAGAATCAAAAGCGTAAAAAGCCTCTATGGTACGCATCAACACAGGTTTACCCCCTACAGGCAAAAACTGTTTGGGAATATCCCCTCCCATACGCAACCCTTTGCCTCCTGCAACTATAATGACATGCCTGTTCATTCTGCAATCATCATCCCTTGCTTCAATTCTGTCACCTTTTCCGCACCGACATATTTCTCGGCAATGGCAAATGAGAATGCCATAGCGGCACCGGGACCTTTACCAGTAATAAAATTACCGTCTTTCTCTACCAAAGCGGCAGTATACTCAGCACCTTCCAGATACTTCTCAAATCCCGGATAGCAAGTTACTTTCTTACCTTTCAACAAACCACGCTTTCCATATACCAACGGAGCGGCACAGATGGCAGACAACGGACGTCCGGCTTCAGCAAATGTCATAATCAACTTGCCCAAACCTTCGTGAGCATCCAGATTTGTCGCTCCAGGCAGACCGCCGGGCAATACAATCATTTCCGCATCCTCTTCTTTTACTTCTTCAAACACCATATCGGCTACTACCGGAACACCATGCGCACCGTTTACGGTCAGCACACCTGTTACGGAAACAGTCTTCACAGGCAAACCTGCACGTCTCAACACATCTACCGGGGTCAGCGCCTCCACTTCCTCGAAGCCTTCTGCCAAAAATACATAAATTGTTTTCATAAGCTACTTCAGTTTAAAGTAATATGTAATAGTACCTGTCTGGTTATTCACTCCGTCCACTTGGTTAAAGCGTGCTTTACGGGCGGCCTCTTCCGCCGCCTTCCGCAACGAAGCGTTTACTGTATTGGTACGTTTGTTGATACTGGTACTTATCACCTGTCCTGCGGGATTTACGGTAATAGTCACTACCACCCGTCCCTCATCCTGCACATTATAGACAGGCATCGGCAAACCGCCACTACCCAAAGAACGTCCGTTGAGGTCAAATGTTCCGTAACCGCCCACTCCGCTGGATTTCCCTTCCGAAGAGTTTCCCGTCGGACTACCCTCCAGACCGGAGCCTGTGGTACCGGTTCCTTTATTTCCCATTTGAGTTCCTTTTCCGAAAGCACCGGCTATCTTCTTCGCCGCCGCTTCCGCTGCCGCCCTTTCGGCAGCCGCTTTCTTCTCAGCCGCCGCTTTTTCTGCTTCAGCGCGTTTCTCGGCCTCAGTCTTCTCTTTCGGCTTCACCGCCTCCTTTTTCGGTACGTCCTTTTTAGGAGTTTCCTTCTTGGGTTTTTCTTTTTTAGGGGTTTCTTTTTTAGGTTCCTTTTTAGGGACTGCCACCGTTTCCTCTTCTGTCTGCGTGATGATTTCCTCTTTCGTTTCAACGGGAGGAACCGTTTCCGGTTCAGATACATCGGGAGCCGGAGCCTCAGGCTCATTCATTATATCTATATCCGTCAGCGTATAAGGGTCGGCATTCCCTTGAGAAAGCTCTGTATTTCCCAGCATAACAGGAACACCCCCCTCTTCCTGAACCTGCGGACGGCGGATAGCAATCACCAGCAGCAGGATAAGGAGAAGTATATGCAGTACAGCCGTACCAATCAGTCCTGTTATCTTATTTTTCTTCATGCTTACAGCTTAACGTTTCTTCTCAGGCGGACGTGTAGCCAACACCATCTTGAAATGATTTTCATTAGCAATGTTCAGTACCCTTACTATTTCACGGTAAGGCACAACCTCATCCGCATAAAGGGCCACATACATATCGGGTTCTTTCTCGGCACACCTTTGCAGGAATGCGGGCAGTTCTTCCAAGTCTATCGGCATTTCATCTTCATTACCGAAAGCGGTATAGAAGTTCAGATTCTTGTCTATAATTACCCGTGTAAGTGGTTTCGCCGAAGTCTGCTGCCTACCTTGCGGAAGCAATACCTTAATGGCATTGGGTGACACCATAGTAGAGGTAATCATGAAAAATATCAGCAACAGGAATATGAGGTCTGTCATAGACGCCATACTGAAATTGGGTGATATTTTTTGTCTTCTTTTTAACGCCATATATTTTTATTTTTGAACCGGTTCATTCAGCAGATCCATAAAATCCATGGTACGGGCTTCCATCTGGCCAACTACCTTATCCACACGTACCACCAGATAATTATAAGCAAACATGGCTGCAATACCTACTATAAGACCACCTACAGTAGTAATCATCGCCTCGTAGATACCTCCTGACAGCAATGTAATATCAATATTATTTCCGGCATTGGCCATCTCCCAAAAAGCGCGCACCATACCAGTCACTGTTCCTAAAAAGCCAAGCATGGGAGCACCACCCGAAACCGTAGCGATGACGGGGAAGCCATTTTCCAATTTTGCCACTTCAATGTTTCCGGCATTCTCTATGGCAGCCTGCACATCGGCGACGGGACGTCCCATACGCGAAATCCCTTTTTCAATCATCCGGGCAGAAGGCGTATTAGTAATACGGCAATAATTGATGGCCGATTTCACCTCTCCGGTACGAATATAATCCCGGATACGTTCCATAAACAAAGGGTCTTCCTTACCAGCCTTGCGAATGTAAGCAAGACGTTCAAAAAAGATATAAAAACACGCAACGGACAGCAGAGCCAGCACAAGCATGATCCATCCGCCTTTTACCGCCATATCCCAAAGGTTCATCTGAGCCTCCCCCGAAACGGGTGTCAATGTGGGGTTACCCCCGGCAAGGGTATCCGCCAAAGCCGCCTGTGCAGCCAATAAAGTGATATTCATCATGAACGAAGACAATTTTTATATTCTTCAATAGTTTGTTTTAATCCCATATAAAGCGCATCGCTTATCAATGCATGACCGATAGACACCTCGTCCAGCCAAGGAATATGCGTATGCATATATTTCAGATTCACCAGACTAAGGTCATGACCTGCATTCAGCCCCATTCCCAGGCTACGTGTCACCTTCGCCGCTTCTATAAAAGGAGCAATGGCCGCTTCGGGATTCTGAGGGTACATCGTAGCGTATGGTTCCGTATAAAGTTCCACCCGGTCGGCCCCCGCCTTGGCGGCATATTCTATCATCTCCTTGTCCGTACCGACAAAGATAGAGGTGCGGATACCTGCCTGGCCGAACGTATCCATCAGTTCGGTAAGGAAAGAAAGATTGGTCTTGGTATCCCATCCGGCATTAGACGTAATTTGATCGGGCGCATCGGGCACCAGCGTTACTTGATGAGGTTTCACTTTCAGCACCAGATCAACGAACTCCGGTGAGGGATACCCTTCAATGTTAAACTCTGTGGTAAGCAGCGGACGAAGTTCGTACACATCGCTGCGGCGAATATGCCGTTCATCGGGACGAGGATGTACAGTGATACCTTCCGCACCAAACGCCTCACAGTCCAAGGCTACTTTCACCACGTCCGGATTGTTGCCTCCCCGGGCATTACGCAAGGTGGCTACCTTGTTTATATTTACACTTAACTTTGTCATCTTGGCAATATATTATTATCTTTGCAGTTCTGATGTGCAAAGTTAGCAGGTTTTATTAAAACCTGGTCCATTTTGACAAACAAAAGATTTATAAAATTAACTAATGAATATACGCCCAATGAAATTCGCCCTTTTCGGAAACACTTATCAAGCCAAGAAATCGGCTCATGTGGAACGTTTGCTATCCATTCTATCACAACATAACGCTGAAGTCCACATCTGCCGGGAGTTCTACGAGTTTCTGACGGACGACCTCAAGATAAGCATCCGTCACGCCGGTGTTTTCGATGGAAATAATTTTGAAGCCGACATGATACTAAGTATCGGAGGCGACGGCACTTTCCTGAAAGCCGCCAGCCGTGTGGGTTCACGCAACATTCCCATACTAGGTATCAACACCGGACGATTAGGTTTTCTGGCCGATGTCTCCCCTGAAGAGATGGAGGACACATTTAATGATATCTACAATGGAAACTATCGGATAGAAGACCGCAGCGTATTGCAAGTATCCTGCAAAGAACAAGAACTGAAAGGTTACCCTTTCGGTCTGAATGAGATAGCGGTACTGAAGCGTGACAGTTCTTCTATGATTTCCATCCACACAGCCATCAATGGGGCCTATCTCACCACTTATCAGGCGGACGGATTGGTAATTGCCACTCCTACCGGTTCTACAGCCTATTCGCTGAGCATCGGGGGACCTGTCATCGTGCCACACAGTAATACCATCGCCATCACTCCGGTTGCACCACATAGCCTGAATGTACGCCCCATTGTCATCAACGACGACTGGGAAATCACATTGGATATAGAGAGCCGCAGCCACAATTTCCTGATTGCCATCGACGGACGTAGCGAAACTTGCCGTGAAGGAAGCCGGCTCACTATCCGCAAAGCCGACTATAAAATAAATGTAGTAAAACGAAACAGCCATATCTTTTTCAACACACTCCGCAACAAAATGATGTGGGGAGCCGATGGTAGAGGATGATATTACAATTCATCCTCAAAATAGTTTAAATAGTGGTTATCAAGGTTATACAAAACCTTTTTATATCTAACAAATTTCTTTTTTCAAATACTATGATTATATTTGTGCCACAAATAAAAAATTCAGACCATACAATAGATCAGTAAAAAACACAAAAACATTACACGGCATATGAAAGGCACAATACAAAAATGGAAATTCATGATACTTCTGGGTGCATTACTGTTCTTAAGTAACATGACCTTTGCTAAAGACACAATCAATCAATATACAGAGGGAAACCCTATAGACACAACAGCGGTTTCCATTTCAGACAAAACCAACTTCCCCGACCGGCTTTATGTAGATTCCCTGTCATTGAAACGTCATTTTATCCACCGTATCGGCATTGAGGCACGTCCCGGATATATTTTCCCCACCAGTTCCTTTTTCAGAGGAGAAAATCTGAATTGGAAACCCATAGAGAATTCCCTGTCGCTTCACTTGAAATACTCATTCCAATTTCATCCGAACACCTATACCGACCGTATTTACAGAGGAGCCTATCAAGGTATCGGTGTGGCCTACTACAATATGTATGAGAAGCCGCAGTTGGGCAACCCGCTTACTGTCTATTTATTTCAAGGAGCGCGTATCGCCCGTTTCAACCAACGATTGTCGTTAAACTATGAATGGAACTTCGGCGCTTCATTTGGCTGGAAACCATATCACAGTGATTTGAACCCATATAATAAGGTGATAGGTTCAAAAGTAAACGCCTATCTGAATACAAACTTCTATTTCAACTGGATGCTCTCTCCCAAATTTGATTTCACAACAGGTGTGGCAGTGACGCATTTCTCTAACGGTAATACAAAATTCCCGAATGCGGGACTCAATTCCATCGGACTAAAGGTAGGATTGGTCTACAATATTAACAGAAAAGAAGAATGTTTTGCAAAACCTCTATATCAATCACCCGTACCTAAATTCCCCCGTCATATCAGTTATGACTTGGTATTGTTCGGTTCATGGCGCAGAAAAGGAGTAACTATTGGCGAAGGACAAATGGTTGCTTCTCCTGAAGCTTATCCGGTACTTGGATTTAATTTCGCGCCGATGTATAATTTCGGATATAAGTTCCGTGCAGGTATTTCATTGGACGGTGTTTATGACGGCAGTGCGAATGTATATAGTCCGGACGGATACGGTGACGAATTCCTCAAGCCGTCTGCCGGCAAACAATTAGCCCTAGGAGTTTCGGGACGTGCCGAGTACGTAATGCCTTACTTCACAGTTGGAATAGGATTAGGTACAAATGTGATCCATGCAGGCGGAGATTTAAAATCTTTCTACCAGATATTGGCACTAAAGATAGAAGTTACGCGCAGCTCATTCCTTCATATCGGATATAATTTACAGGATTTCCATGATCCCAACTATCTGATGCTGGGCTTCGGATTCAGGTTCAATAATAAGTATCCAACTTTTCACAGACGATAGATGCTACGTCTAGTTTGCACAGACACATTCTACAAAATATACTGAAATTATCGGAATATATATATCAAATAAGTTACATGTTTATTTGATAAATCCTTGATTTTTCACCTCACGGACGATAACAATCACCTGAATATATTATCTCTCACATACTCCTAGTATGACCAGTATATAGGTTCAACACCTTAAATCTGAACAAAGTTGTAAAGATATTATTTTTCCATACAACTATTGATCGGCGTAAAGCAATTACCCCTTTTTATATTAAAATTTTGCCCGTTGGCAGGAAATTACTACCTTTGTATCAGATACAATCATATTTGTTTACCATTAAAACCGAATCTGTTTATCGCAAGCCTAGACCGTTTTTGGGAAACTTCGGCATTTTTACCAGACAACAATAAAATCAAACAAGATATTCCTATACCAAGAATCTGCAAATCCTGCTACAAGATTCCGAAAAACTTGCGGCAAGTATGCAAAGTCTTCTTACGTTCTTTTTGATATGCGTATCCATCTTTTGAAAAGAAATCCCCCTCTCCCGGAGAATCCCCCCAAAAACCTTCAGAAGTTTCAGCCTCTCCGCAAACGTCCTGTTCATCGGCATTCCGGCTGACAGATTGATGCACCGAGATCCTTCAACCGCGTAGTTCTTTCTTTCAGCCGTAGTCAATAAATGTATAAAGGTAAATCCGAATACCGATAGAAAACCAACCAATACGACATCGCTTACCCTGTCACGCTGAAAGATCTTTTTCGGCTGAAGGATTTTATCGTGCATATCCTTCAGCCGAAAAGCCGATGAACAGGACGTTTGCGGAGAGACTGAAACTTCTGAAAGAAAAACAAGGTGTTTTGCCATGTTATACAATACGAGTGGAAAAACATCAAAACATCCTGTTGTTTTTGAAAAAGCTCCTGTTCTTTTTTTAAAAGCTCTTGATCTTTTTTAAAAAACATCCTTGTCTTTGATGTGGAATTTCTTAATACAAAATCCCATCAAAAACACCGGTCCGATTCTCATAAGTAAAAACAGTGATTCAATATGGAGACAAAAATCATATTTTTCCCTCACTTATGCCTGTAACGCCTCTGTTCCTAAAAACACATCAAACATAGCGCATCAGTCATTCCCCAACGGAACAGCCGAGAAACTCTTATATTCCCTGGTCTGCCCCATCACAATCACAGGATTGTCAGAGGTTTCATATATGCTCAATACTGAAGAACTGATCCTGTCAATCTGCCAGTAGCAGTAATCCAGAAGAAGATATCTGTTATTGGGAGTGATAAAATCATACCGGAAATAATGTACATGCTCTTCCACTTCCTCGCTATCACATGTCGTCCGTGATTTACAGGAAGCCTTACCATTCAGCCCGAACTCATAATGTTCACAGACTTCCGCATCCCTGCCATCCTCAGTACGTATCTGAAATGTTCTCTCCCATGCATAGCCGATCAGATTGGTAACAATGGTATTGCTATCCTCCCCGTAATGTTCATCAATACAACCTGCAAGAAACAGTACGCATATAACTGTCGAGCCCAATAATCCAATTAATGTTTTTTTCATAGTCCGTCACTTTTTTATTTTATTGTCATCTGTAATGGAGTACAATCCTTATATTGGTCCCATCACCTGCACCTTGCTTCTTCCGCTTCCGGTCTTCACCACCTGCACCTGCGCGGGGATACGTTCCGTCATCTCCGCCACATGGGAAATCACCCCTATCTTACGCCCTTGCATCTGCAACCGTTCCAAAGCATCCATCGCAATGCGCAGGGTGTCCATATCCAATGATCCGAAACCTTCGTCAATAAACAGCGACTCCACATTCATCCGGTTGGAGGACAAGGAAGACAAGCCCAATGCCAAAGCGAGAGATACCAAGAAAGACTCCCCACCCGAAAGGGAATGGACACTACGTACCTCACCCATCATATCAAGATCCACAATCTGCAAGGCCAGCGTGTCCGGAATACGCTGCAATTCATAACGGGGGGCAAGATCCTGCAAATGCCTGTTGGCATAAAGTAAAAGAACATCGAGCGTATAGCCTTGAGCTATTTCCTTAAACTTAGTCCCCGTTTGGGAACCGAACAACTCATTCAGTTTCGCCCAATTCTCGTAGATAGAGTTTTTTTCCTCCAACTCTTTCTCGATGCCAGCTATGCGTTCCTTACCTTTTATATGGTTCTGTATCGTCACCTCTATTTGGGCCAAACGTCCGGTTTCCATTTCTTTGGCAGCAGTGCAGGCAGTCAATGTTTCAATCAGCGACTCCTTGTTTTCCGTGGTATCCGGTTTCAGAGGAGCTTGCTGATGCTCCTCCCTTTTCTGCCTTCGCTCCGCAAGGACCGCCTGAAGAGTGGTTTCCTTCTCTTTCAGTGTGCCCAACGCTTGTTTCTCAGCCAGTATCCAGCTTTTGTCTTTGGAAAGCAATTGTTCCAACTCGGCATACGTTTCCTTTTGAAGAGTGAGCCACTCGTTTATTTTCAGTTCGTCTTGTTGCAAGACAGCAGTCAGACGGACTAATTCCTTTTCCAACTGTGCGGTCTGTCCTTTGTAAGATTCCGCCTGCACAGTTAAAGAATGATGCAAGTTCATGGCTTTTTCCAGTTGTTGTTCCAGTTCCTTTTGCCGTCTTGCATGGGTTGCAACCAATGTTTCGGTGGATTCACCATTCAGCAGGGAAGACCGCAGACGAGCACGTTCGTTCAATTCTGCCTGCTGTCTTTCTTCTTTTTGTTTCTTTTCTTCGTACAAACCAATGGCATTGGCTTCTTCTTTTTTCAAACTATCTCTTTGGGCTGATTTTGAGGTAAGAGCCTCTTTTATTTCGGTCTGCTCCTGCAGACGGGTATTCCATTGCCTGCCGAATTGCTGGACATAACGTTTCAACGTTCCCTGCTCCAATAAATCCTTCCAGGTAGGAATAATGGAAACGCAGGTTTCAACTTTTTTCAAGATATCTTCACTTTGTACTGTATAATTCTCAATCAAGGTGGACAGACGGGCCATCTCCAGTTGACGGGCATTCAACGTATTCTTCAGTTGTTCCATTTCCTTAGCAACCTGTTCTTTGGCATGGTTCAGTTCTTCTTCCTGCAAGGATTGGACATTGATCTGTTCCCTCATCGGATGATGAAGACTGCCGCAAACAGGGCAAGGTTTTCCCTCCTCCAACTGCGCACGGAGCAACAGAACTTCTGCCGGCAACAGACGGTTCAGGCGCTCGGCCTCTTGTTGTACGGATTTCAAACGTTGTTCCTCCATTTCATTCGCATTCCTTACTTTCTCCAGCAACTGCTGATTCGACAGAGTCTGCGTCTTTGCTATTTCCAAATTACTAAGCAAACTGGTTATCAATTCAACAGCCGGAATAAGTTGGGAATAAGCAGTATATCGCTCAAACCAAGTTTGCAAAATGTTTTGCTTCTCTGCCAACAGACTTATTTCCTTTTCAGTCCTACAGATAGATTGATGCAAATTATCCTTAGCTTGTAATGCCAAAGCCACTTCCTTCCGGCTTTCCACCAGTTGTTTTCTATTTTCTGCCAATTGCACATCCAATGCTCTAGCCTTATCCAATTGTGGTTCTTGTTGTAACAGATAAGCCTTGAATTCCGTTTGCGCCTTCTGAGCAGCTTCCCACTGTGCGGTCGCGGAAGTTTGCAAAGCAGCATTTTTCTGTATGGCAACCTGTATTTCGTTCAATCGGGAACGTCCGGCAGTAGTCTGTTGCCGGGCATTACGTTGTTCCATATACACATCGCGGATATCCTGCGCCTGCTCTATACGGAACAACAGTTCATAACGCGGACGGGCTGCTTCTATTT
>OMBL01000954.1_pt1 | contig 11342 bp, 10 predicted proteins | sample 1644871 | NCBI WGS metagenome assembly OMBL01 (sample SAMEA103958115, study PRJEB25191) | human gut metagenome | biome: human-associated habitat [ENVO:00009003]; feature: intestine environment [ENVO:2100002]; material: feces | place: Germany | collected 2013/2015
TATCTAAATTAATTAAATTATTAGACAGCAGTTTACCGATTAAGAATTCTGCTGAAATATAATATAATTTTCTTTTTCCCTCGTTGCTGACTTTCTCCTCTGCCATTCCTTTTGTCATTTCAAGTAAAGAGAAATATAATTCTTCGTTACTGCACTGGGAAATTGCTTTTCCTGTTCTTTTTGTTACGATTTCCTGTAAATTCATGATTTACTCCTTTCCTTGCGCCTGTTGGCGAAAGCTTATTGTATTGTCCGCCGCATTTTCTGCCGCAGTGTTTTCGTGTTTTTTCGTAAAACCGATGTTTTATGATTAATATTATATTCAGGTACACCATTTTATTCTTGTAATATTCCATACAAAAGTGGTACAATCCTATCATGTTATAAATGATGTATTATTTTAGCCTCTTTAAAATTGTGTAAACATAACAAAATGAGCACCTTGTTTTTGTGCACTTTTCAATCATGTTGTTTTATTTTCCGGATTGCAGCGCAAAGTGCATGTTTTCGGCACAATAAAATCATCACAAAGGAGTATGTACCTTATGAATATACTGGAATACGAAAATTATCAGGAAAAAATCTCCCATGGAAACCCTTTATTTCCATATATCACTTATCTGTGTTCTATCCCACTGGATTTTTCTTATGTACCGATCCACTGGCATGACGAAATGGAGATTATCTATATAAAGAAGGGACACGGCATTATCACCGTGGACTTCACACAATACCAGGTCAGTGCCGGAACGCTCGCACTTATCATTCCGGGACAATTACATTCGATTGAACAATACGAAAACGAAAGTATGGAATATGAAAATATTATTTTTCATCCGCAGATTCTTTTATCCAAGCAGACCGACACCTGCAGCACTGACTATTTTTCCCCGCTGATGGACGGAACGCTCACAATTCCGGTACTCTATCAGCCCGGTGATCCCTATTACAAAGAGATTTCCGCCTGTGTCGATGCAAACGATGAAATCAGCAAAACCAATCCGCCAGCTTACCAGCTTTTCATCAAAAGCCAGCTTTTTATGCTGTTTTATATTCTCTTCAATAAGTGCAGTTCCAGAAATGCCCAGAAAAAAGATTATAAGTCTCTGGAAAAAATGAAATTGATCTTAAAATTTGTGGAAAATAATTACATGGAAAAAATCACGATTGAAGATGTAGCAAAAGAAGTTAATTTAAGCCAGTCACATTTTATGAAATATTTTAAAAATACGATGGGAACCTCCTTTATCGACTATCTGAATGAATACCGGCTGACGATGGCTTCCAGACTTTTGATCTCTTCCGATTCTTCGATTTTAGATATCGCAGCGGAAGTGGGATTTGATAATCTTTCCTATTTTAACCGGTCGTTCAAAAAACGCTTCCAGCAGACCCCGAGGGAATACCGGAAGCGTTATGCACAGCCGTAACTAAGATTATCATATAACATAATATCCTACAATACCGCAGACGATCCCTGCCAGCGCGCCCACAATGATATCCTTTGGCTCATGCACTCCGACCAGCACGCGCACAATGCCCAGAAGCAAACCAATGATTCCGAGCAGTACCCCTGCTCCCGAATGCTCATAAAAAATCGTCATCGCAATAATAAAAACAGAAAATACATGCCGGCTTGGAAATGATTTTCCTTTTGTGTCTTTTTCCAGTACCGGCGACATGTCAAATTTTTCATACGGTCTGGGCGCATTGATGATTTTCCGGACAACGGAAAGTCCCACGAAGGACACTGCCGGAACGAGTATCGCCCGCCAGAGCCACGGATTTTTGTCCGTAAACAGCATGAAAAGATAGAGCGGATACACGCAGAATACCAGTGCTGTCAGCATATGATTCAGACTCGTCACACGCTTCGCCCGTTCCTGATTGCTCCGAAGCGGTTCTGTAATTTTGATATACTGTTCTTTTGTCATAGCAAAAAATCATTTCCTTCCCGGTAATTGTTTTATCAATCTATGGTTTGAGATTATCTTAATATTACACTTCGCTTCCGATGACTGCAAGCACTGCCCCTATAAAAATAAAGAAATCAGACACATTAAAAATAATCCTCCGAAACCATTTCGGTCCGGTCTGAAACCGCACATAATCCACAACATGATGCTTTGTATAGCGGTCATACAAATTGCTCAGTCCGCCGCCGGCTAACATGGCAAGTCCCGTTTTTTTCCAGTCATCCGCATTGCAAAATAATAAACGACTACCACAAAAGCCATGATGACACTGTGTATCGCAGTCATGGCTTTCGGATGTTTTGCGAGAAGATTTAACGTTGCACCTTTGTTGTAGAACTTCTCTATGCAGATTATTCCACCGAGACGTGGATTTTTTACTTTTCTGGCGTATTTTTTATCAATATATTTTTTCAGAAAAAAATCAAGCGTAAAAATCGCTGCAGTGATTGCTAAATAGACCATGCCGCAGGCTCCCTTCTTCCTCTCTCCTGCACCCATTGTAGCACATATTTTTTTCATTAAAAACGTTTTTATACAAAAAAAACCAGGAAACCTTTGAGATTCCTCAAAAGCTTCCCGCCTCTTATCTGAACCAAATATAATTTTTCCTACCCCTTCACACTTCCAAGTGCAATTCCCTGCACGATATAGCGTGACAGGAACAAATAAACGATGATAACCGGGAAAATGGAGAATGCAATCATGACATATACCTGCCCCATATCAAACTTCAGCCAGTCTGCACCACGCAGCTGCGCGATCAGAATCGGAAGTGTCTTTTTCTTGTCATCATGCAGCACAAGTGCCGGTGTAAAGTAATTGTTCCAGCTGCTCACAAATCCAAAAATTGCCTGGACAGCAATTGCCGGTTTCATTAACGGAAGTACAATGGAATTGAATGTGCGGAACTCCCCGGAGCCATCAATCCGCGCTGCCTCGATCAGTGATAAAGGCAGAGTGCTTTCCATATACTGTTTCATGTAGAAAAATGTAACCGGTGCTGCAACCGCCGGAACGATCAATGGAATAAATGAATCCATCAAATTCATACTGCGCATTAATCTGATAAATCCAAGTGCTGTCACCTGTGTAGGAATCATCATAACTGCAAGAATAAATGTATAAATATATTTTTTCAGCCTGAAATCATAGGCGTGGATCGCATAAGCTGTCATGGTGGAAAAATAAACCGTCAATACTGCACTTAAGGATGAAATGATCAGACTGTTCACAAGGCCTTTGATGACCGGAAGTGTTCCATGCAGCAGATTGTTCCAGTTATCGAATAAATGTGTGCTCGGAACCGCGGTAAATCCTGCCTGAAGTTCTCCGTTTGATCTGGTTGCATTAATAAACAATACATAAAACCAGAACAGACAGAAAAAAGATATTATGATAAGGACTGTGTATGCAATCACTCTTCTTGCATGCAATCCCAGACCTTTCTTAACTTCCTGTTTTCTCATGCCAAATCACCCCTTTCTCTTATCGTTTCCGGTCAGTTTAAATACAACAATACTTAAAATACCTGTGATGATAAACAGTACAACAGAAACTGCACCCGCCATACCATAGTTCTTACTGTACAAATGATTGTTCAGGAACATAATCAGTGTCATCGTAGAACGCACCGGATTACCCGTACCATTTGTTAAAATCTGTGGCACATCAAATAACTGAAGTCCACCGATCAGTGAAGTGATCAGTACATATACCAGAATTGGACGCAACAGCGGCAATGTAATGCGGAAGAAAACCTGTGTGGATGTTGCACCGTCTACTTCAGCCGCTTCAAATAATGAAGTGTCAATTCCCATCATTCCTGCCATCAGAAGAATCGTAGTATTACCAAACCACATCAGACAGTTCATAAAGGCGATCAGCCCTCTGGTACTTCCCACATTGGAGAGGAACTTATATGGTTCTGTGATGAATCCCATTTGAATCAACAAAGAATTGATTGGTCCGCTCTCTGCAAACAAAGTGAAAAATAACATTGAAAATGCAGATGCCATGATCAGGTTTGGCAGATAGATCACGGTCTTGAAAAATCTGGAACCTTTTAGTTTCAGGCGCACATCCGAAAACCATGCTCCCAATAATAAAGACAAAAAAATTTGCGGAACAAAACACATAATCCATAAAATCATCGTGTTTTTCGCATAGATCCAGATATCGCCACCCTCAAAAAGTTTGATATAGTTCTGTAATCCTACAAAATTTGGACCAACCTGTGTCAGTCCTGACATATAATTCTCAAAAAAGCTGTTATAAATGGTACTAAACAGCGGAATCAGCTGGAATATGACGTATACCACGATAAACGGAACCAAAAAAATGTATCCCCATTTGTTATATCTGACCGCTTTTCCTCCACTTTTCTTCATAACGCCTGTGCCTCCTTTATCCCGGTATATTCACAAATCGTGAAGCATCAATTTCAAATATCAGGATTGCGGAAAATCAACATCCTCTATGGTTGTTCATTTTTCGCAATCCTATCTTCTTAATTGCCACTCGGGCAATCACATAATGTTTCCTTAATATGTAAGTTCCGGATATTTCTCTGTAATACCTTTGTAGAATAAATCAAGCGCTTCCTCTAAGGTTGCATTACCTTCAAAGTAGTTTTTCATTGCTTTCTGGAACCCTTCATTGCATCCCTGATCATATGGAGAAAGGTTGCTTAAGTCGAGGCTGTATACACCTGCACAGTACATCTCAAGTGGATTCTGTCCACCTAAAATTTTGCTGGAGTAGCTTGTATCCTCTGCCATCTCTTCCATTACAATCTGGTTATTTACAAAATCATCATCATCTACAACGATCTCTTTCATGACATCTGCATCGGTTGTCATCGTAAGCATAATATCTTTGATGGTTGCTGCGTTATCAGTACCTGCTGCAGCAGCGATCCATGTACCACCCCAGAAGAAGCCCTGTGGTCCTTCAGCAGCACCCCAGCCTCCTTCGTATCCGATAGAACCTTCTGTATCAGCAGCCATAGAGAAGTTTACTAACCATGCTGGTCCAAAGTAGCAGAATACTTTTCCGTCCGGGAAGAAACCTTTTCTCCAGTCATCGCTCCACATATCGTGAACACCAGTCTCACCGGCATCTACCATTTTCTTGGAGTCTTCCACCCATTTCATAATATTATCATCAATGTTTACTTTTCCGTCTTCTACCCATTTGGAAGTAACATTGTTCGAATATACACGGTATGTATCATTTACAGAAGATGTCATCTGATATCCGGCAGCTTTCATCTTTTCTGCTGTAGCGTTGAAGGTATCCCAGTCAGAAACATATTTCTGGACTTCTGCCGGATCATCGGATCCTAATACTTCTTTTGCAGCTTCACGGTTGTAGAATAATACACCCGGGCATCCCTGCCATGAAACGCCTTTTAATACACCGTTCGAATCTGTTACAATATCTTTTGTATACTGGTACTGATCTTTCAGATCTTCGTCTGTGATTCCGAGATCTGCGACCGGCATTGTGTAATCTGTATCAACATATTTCAATGCATAATCTGCTTCTAATAAGAATAAGTCAATCTTATCATCTGCTGCAGCAGAATCCTGAGCTAAAAGATTTGCATCAAGGTTGTTCTGGTATGCATTGTCATCACTTGGTGTGATATTCCATTTTACTGTGATGTCCCCAATCTTACCTGTTGTAGCATCCACTTCTTCATATTTATCATAGTGTGCTTTCAGACGTCTCTGGAACTCATCATTCCAACAATAGATGTTCAAAACTTTTCCTTCATCTGCTGCAACAGTCTCTCCGTCCGCTGCCTCTGTAGATGCTGCTGCGTTGTCTGCTGCATCCTGTTTCTGTCCTGCATCCCCTGAAGCTGCGTCGCTTCCGCATCCAGCAAGCATGGATGCTGTCATTGCTGTAGCAAGTAATGCTGATAACAATTTTTTCTTCATGTTTTCTTCCTCCCTAAATATGTCTGGTTCGTTTTTGTAAGTTTATTGTATGTTTTTTCCCACTTATAATATATAAAATTCATTGACAAAATATCATTTTCATGCTATCTTTTGCATCAATATAGTATTACATTAGACTGTGAATTTTACGAAGTGAAAAAGCAGGGTAAAATCAGGGGGTTACCTATGGATCTTTCTAAAGAATGGTACCGGAGTGAATTTGTAAATCAGGAAATGTTAGAACAGCACCGTGTCATTGAAACTGAATATACGTTCTATGACGCGATTGCAAATGGAAATATCGAATATGTGCAGGATAACTGTATAAATCAGACCTTCACAAACCCGGATGGAATGGGAAAACTGTCCGACGACAAACTTCAGAATATCCGCTATCACTTTGTTGTCACGACCGCCATGATCACAAGATACTGTGTGCATGCCGGAATGGAACAGGAACAGGCATACAGTCTCAGTGACTTTTATATTTTAAAAATGGATAAATGCAGGACGATCGACCAGATCAGCAGGCTGCACGATACGATGTGTCTTGATTTTTGCAGCCGCATGAATGAATTGAAACGCCGGCAGATTCTCTCCAAACCGATTGTACTCTGTCTAAACTACATTTATAGTCATATCCACTACCGCATTACCATCAAAGAATTGGCCGAATACCTGAGTCTGTCGGAAAGTTACCTGTCCAAATTATTTTTAAAAGAAATGGGAATTCCGCTCAGCCACTATATCACCGATTTAAAAATCGAAAAAGCAAAAAATCTGCTGCAATATTCAGATTACAGCATTGTCGAAATCGCCAATTATTTCTCTTTTGCTTCCCAGAGCCATTTTATTCAGGTTTTCCAGAAAAAAACTGGCATTACACCTTATAAGTACAGAATAATGTACTTCCGGACAAACTGGGAAGCGCCAAAGAAATCTTAAAAACTTTTTTTCGTAACTCTATGACATAATGTATTCAATCTCTGTGTGGTCTGTCAACATCGATTCTGTAACATAGCTGCCATCTGTTTCCACACCGTTTACGATCATTTTTATGCATCCACACTGTGCATGGTTACGGTTCTTCACAACAATATGTAAGTGTTTTCCACGGAAATCTTTTTCGATTTCAAACTGTTCCCACTCTTTTGGAATAGAAGGTGCTATGCGCAGGCCATAGAAATCCGGACGCATGCCAAGAATTCCCTCTACACATCCTACCATCACAGTAGATGCTGTTCCTGTCAGCCAGTGCACATGAGATCGTCCGAAATTCGGGCTTGCTTTTCCTTCTGTAAACTGTCCATAGCAGTATGGCTCTAACACCCGGATCTCTGCGTCCGCATTCTGTGCTGCCGGTGAATTCTCCATAAAGTAAGTGAATGCCCGGTCTCCGTGTCCAAGCAGCGCCTCTGCCAGAATCAGCCAGCCCTGTGACTGGGAGAAAATACCTGCATTTTCCTTTGTTCCTGCATTGTAGATCACTGCCAGTGCTCCCTCAAATGCTTCTTTATGATATGGCGGATCCATAAGGATCGCACCAAACTTTGTGTTCAGCTTCTCATAAACATTTTCCATTGCTTTTTCTGTCTGCTCTTCTGTCGCAAGCCCGCTGATCACGCTCCAGCTCTGCGGATTCAGCCACATATTTGCCTCGTTGTCCGTTCTCTTTCCGATTGTCTCTCCTGCCTCTGTAAATCCGCGGATGAAACGGTCTTCATTCCAGCAGAACTCATTGATCACATCCCCCTGCTGTTTCTGTTTTTCTTCCAGATATGCAATATAATCTGTATCGCCTTTATACTCCGCAAATTTCTTCAGAATTGTCATTGCATAATAAAACTGCATCGCAACAAATGAAGACTCTCCTGCTTTTCCAAGTCTTAAACAATCATTCCAGTCGGCATAAAGTCCTGCCGGCATTCCGTGTACACCAAGATGATTCATGGAGAAATCAACTGCACGTTTCAAATGCTCATACACAGTTCCTTCCTCTTTGTCTGCAAAAGGGATCACCTCATCTAAAAATGCCATGTCACCGGTTTCGGAAATGTACTTATAAACGGTTGGGAACAGCCAGAGTGCATCATCTGCGCGATACTCCGGATGTCCTGTCTCGTTTACATAAGATGCATCTTCCGGTGTATCCTCATGCCCCGGATTGTGTGTAAATTTTACAAGCGGAAGTCCTGCTCCGTGATGCACCTGTGCAGAAAGCATGAAACGTATCTTATCTTTTGCCATCTCAGGTGCAAGGTGGATCACACCCTGGATATCCTGCACGGTATCACGATATCCGTAACCATTTCTTAAACCACAGTAAATGAAAGACGCTGCTCTTGACCAGATAAATGTCATGAAGCAGTTATAGGCATTCCATGTATTGATCATAGTATCAAATTCAGGACTTGGAGTTTTCACCTGAAAATGCTCTAATTTCTCATGCCAGTAACCGATCAGTTCTTTTACTTCTTTCTCACAAATCTCTTTTGGATTACTGTAATGTGCACAGATTTCTGCTGCTTCCTCATCATATTTCATTCCAAGAAGGAATGCGATATTTTTGCTTTCTCCCGGCTGTAATATAAGGTTCAAAGCAAGCGCTCCACAACTGTTCTCATTATAATTTAAAGTATTATCCAGTTTTCCGTTTACCACACCTGCCGGATTGGAATAATTGTGATAATGTCCGATAAAGTTCTCTTTTGAACCACAGTAAGATGTCACTTCCGCTCCTGCTGCCCCGAAGAACCGTTCTATCACAACTTTGTGATCGACCTCAACGCCTTCCTCCTGTCCATCTAAATTACCATGGATGAGCTGACGGATTCTGTTTTTTTCGAACTGTGTTCTTGTGATGAACTGGGAATACTGGAGATTCACCTGATCCTGTTCGTAATTGCTGTTATTGGTAAATTCCGCATAACCCGTGATCGTCAGTTTTCTTACTTTATCAGAAGTATTGGTGACATTTAAATCCCACACTTCATAAGATGCATTGAGTGGCACATAATAAAGTGCTTCTGTTCTGATATCTTTATATTCCGCATTGATTTTTGTATATGCAGTTCCATGATGACACTCACTCTTATAAGTTTTTAAATCTTTTCCGACCGGCTGCCAGGATGCAGACCAGAAATCATTTTCATCCTCATCTCTGATGTAAATGTATCTTCCCGGCTGATCAAAATCGTTAAAAATGTAACGAAGAATTCTTCCGTTTGCACCTGATTTTGCAAAGCTGTATCCGCCTGCGTTGTTTGAAATGATCGCACCATATTCCGGGGAACCAAGATAATTGGCCCACGGTGCCGGAGTGTCCGGTCTTGTAATCACATATTCTCTCTTTTCATCATCAAAATATCCGTATTGCATGTTCTGTCTCCTCGTTTTTTTATTATTTTAAAATCACGTTTACCGTATAGCATCCACCATTTGATTTTTCAATGGATGTTTTGCTTATCACTGCTTTCTTCCCTTCCATCCGGATGTCTAATTCCGGCATGGCAGCAACCTCACTGATCTGATAAGCTCCATAATCTTTCTTCTCCGCATTGTGATAGCGGATCACAAAGGTATTGCCTGCAAACTCCAGATGCACACCTGCATTTCCATCATCATCAAACTGCTCCTTCACCAGTTTCGGTTCTATTACAAGATCACCAAAACTTCCCTTCACACCAAAAACCTCTGTGATGATCGTAAGCATATACCAGCTCGCCGCACCGGTCAGATAAGCATACATGCCTCTGCCTTCTGCGTTAAAATATTCCGGGATTCCGGGATAAATTCTGCTTGTGTCAAAATTCATGGCCTGTTCGAGCAGAGTGTACAATGCCCTATATCCTTCCTTTACAAAACCTCTCTGATACAATGCATTTGCATACATCACCGTCATATGGGAAAAAACCGCACCATTTTCTTTTTCGCCATAAGCAAATCCAAACATTCGTCCCAGATCAAATTTTTCTTCATGGAAATTGGTATTCAGACGATAGCCTCCGGCATCCTTGTCATACAGATAGGTGTCTGCGCTCTCGCAGACTGCCTGTACCTGTTTTTCATCGGCTGTTCCACTCATAATGGCAAAGACCTGACCGGTGAGCATCATGCGTACATTGTTATCATATTTACCTTCCACCCTATTGCCATGATTATCATAATAGCTGTTAAACCACGCATGGTCTGCCCCATCATTGACCCATTCCTTCTGACGGATATACTCCATCATCCAGTCTGCCTTGCTGTAAAGACTCTCTGTAAGTTCATCTATCGCAACTGCCACTGTTCTTCCACTGACGTTATGACGGCATTTTTTTGTATAAGTCTTTAATAACTCCTGCTTTGCCTGAATATCTGTATACAAAGTATCTGCATCTGAAAGCAGCATCTGCATTTCTTCTAAAATTTCAATTTCTGTGCAGCCACACTGTTTTTCCAATGCTTTCAGGTAATCTGCAAGCTGCCGCAGATTTCCGGCATACGCACAGGTGAAGGCCACACTTTCGCCTTTCTCCTCTGCCATATCAAGTGCATCGTTCCAGTCTGCACCGCGAAGTCTGATGATGTTATGATCTCCGACTTCATAAAATGCACAGAGATTCTGCAGTAAAAGGTGTTCTAACACACTTCCGTAATAAACAGCATTGTCCTCCGTTTTCTGGATCTCTCCATATGCACTGTCCCACTCCTCATCAATGGCTATTCCTCTTTCCACCTGGCGGTCTTTAAAATATGAAACTTTTTTCAGAAGGATCTCAATATCCCCTGTCTGGTCAATGTAAAGCTTTGTTGTCAAAAACGGCCAGAATCCGTGATCCATCCAGACACGCGTGATATGATTGCGGTCGGCAATAAATTCTCCCTGTTTCTCCCCGATGATGGTCGCATTGCTTCCGTCCATCCGCACACCACCGTAATTGTCTAAGATCATCTGTCTGACTCCTGACGGATTCATCAATAAGAGAGCCAGACAATCCTGCCAGAGATCGCGCCAGCCTCTGCCGCCTTTTCCATAATCATGGTGTGGCAGAAATGAACATCCATAGATTCTTCTTAAGATTGGCTGAAAGCTTACCCAGCGCATATAATTATCAAAATCCTCATTGCCCGTGTAATATTTTACATTTACTTTTTTCTGCCAGTAATTTTGTGTTTTCTGAAGTATTTTATTTACCTGTGCGCTGGTTGCATAATCGGCTGACACTTTCTGGATCTCATCCGTATCGTCTGTCACCCCTATGATGACCGTATAAGTTTTTGCTTCTCCAGGCTGCAATGTGCTCTCTTCAAACCGGATGCCGCCCACTGCTTCTTTTCCTTCTGCATGGTATCCCGCTTTCACGCCGTCCCTGTTTTCCAATACCGCTCTTGGATGTGTAAAACTTCCCCCTTCCCCGATAAACAGATCGACAGTCGG
>OMBL01000988.1_pt1 | contig 11074 bp, 8 predicted proteins | sample 1644871 | NCBI WGS metagenome assembly OMBL01 (sample SAMEA103958115, study PRJEB25191) | human gut metagenome | biome: human-associated habitat [ENVO:00009003]; feature: intestine environment [ENVO:2100002]; material: feces | place: Germany | collected 2013/2015
TTCAGGATGCCGTCCACATCTTTCCATACCGACATGGATTCCGCGTCGAGGATATTGGCCGCCACCGCTGCCGAGTAATCCGAACCTTCGCGTCCCAGGGTAGTGGTCGTGCCGTCCGGAGCACCTCCGATAAAGCCCTGCCCGATGAAAATACAGGCCTTAGACTGTTTCATGGCGTTGCGCAGCAGAGTCCGCGATGCGGCGATATCGACCGAGGCGTCCTTGTGTCGCTGTTCGGTGCGGAAGCAACGTCGCATATCGAGCCAGCAATTGTCGATACCCCGTTCGGAGAGGTACTCCGAAATGATCGTCGTCGAGATCAGCTCGCCGAAAGCGACGACGGTGTCGTACCACAGCTCGGCGTCTTCCGGACGATAGACCGTTTCGGTCGCCACCTGTTCGAGCTCCCCGAAAAGCCGTTCGATCTTCTCGAGCCGGGTCGGAGCGCCGTACAGTTCGTTTACGATTTCGGCGTGGTATTGCCTCAGCGCGGTGATGTGCTCCATCGAGAAGGCTTTGTCGCCCTTCTGCAACCCTTCGAAAACCTTCTCCAAGGCATTCGTGGTCTTACCCATTGCCGATACGATGATGAACAGATCCCGTTCGTCACCGATGATCTTCAGCAGGTTTTGCACACCGTCCGCGTTGCGGACCGATGCGCCGCCGAACTTGTAAACTTTCATCGCTCAATAAAACAGTATGGTTATCGGCCGGTACTTCGTCGTGCCGGGTTCCGGACCCGCATCGGGATCGGCCCGGCTGCTTCCGAAACTCCGTTTTCAACGAAGTTTCGGACATGCGACCGGAATAGCATTATTTCGTTTCGACCGTCTTGTAAGGCGTGTCCGTATTCTCGAACAGGAACGAGAACACGTCGGTAGCCTCTTCGATGCGCTTCGAGACGGGTTTGCCGGCGCCGTGGCCCGCCTTGGTGTCGATGCGGATCAGGATCGGAGCGTCGCCGCCCTGGGCGTACTGCATCTCGGCGGCGAACTTGAACGAATGAGCCGGCACGACACGGTCATCGTGGTCGGCAGTCGTTATCAGCGTCGCAGGATACTTCGTGCCCTTCTTGATGTTATGCAGCGGGGAGTATTTGTAGAGGTAGCCGAACTGCTCCTCGTCGTCGCTCGAGCCGTACTCTACGACCCAGCCCCAGCCGATGGTGAACTTGTGGTAGCGGAGCATGTCCATCACGCCGACCGCCGGCAGGCAGACGCCGAACAGGTCGGGACGCTGCACTTCGCAGGCACCCACCAGCAGGCCGCCGTTCGAACCGCCCGCGATGGCGACGAGGTATATTTGTTGGCAATGAGGTATTCGGCCGCTGCGATGAAATCATCGAAAACATTCTGTTTTTTGTCCAGCATGCCGCCCCTGTGCCACTCTTCTCCGTATTCCAGGCCGCCGCGCAGGTTGGCTACGCAATAAACGCCGCCCTGTTCCATGAACATAATGGCAGCCGGGTTGAACCAGGGCGCGAGGCTGACTTGGAACCCACCGTAAGCGTAGAGGTAACAGGGGTTGTTGCCGTCGAGCTTCAGTCCGTTGCGATAGACGATGAACATCGGGACTTTCGTGCCGTCCTTGCTGGTGTAGAACACCTGTTCCGTAGTGTAGTCTTCGGGGCTGAATTTCACTTCGGGACGCTTATACAGGGTCGATTCGCCCGTTGCGAGGTCGTAACGGTAAACGGTCGAAGGTGTCGTGAAGTTGGTCAGCGAATAGAAGGCCTCCGTTTCGCCTTTTTTACCGGAGAATCCGCCTGCCGATCCGATGGCGGGCAGCTCGACTTTCCGAATGAGCTTGCCGTTCCAATCGTACTGGTAAACCTGGCTTTGGGCATCCTCCAGGTAGGAAGCCATCATATAGTCGCCCGGTTTGCTGACGATCTCAAGCATATTCTTCGGATTTTCGGGGATAATCTCCTCGATCACCGAAGGATTATTCAGGTCGATGCGGATCACGCGGTAGTTGGGAGCATCGAGGTTGGTACGCACGTAAAGTTTATCGTTCTCGGCGCGAATAATCTCGTGGTCGTTGGCAAAGCCGGGAAGCAGCACCTTGAACTTCTTATCGCTGCTTTTTCGGTAGAGGATCTCACTGCCCGACGTACCCTCCGATGCCGTGATGAAAAGCCACTTGCCGTCCTTGCTGACACTGGAAGCGAAATAGCGCAACGGATGTTGTGTGTCCATATGAATCAGACGATCGGAAGACTGAGGCTTACCGAGCGTGTGATAATACACCTTCTGATATTGGTTCTGGGAAGAATAGACGCCCGCTTCCGGAACGTCGAACGTACTGTAATAGAATCCCTTTTCGTCGGGTGTCCACACTGCGTTGGAGAGCTTCACCCATTTTACGATATCGCCCGTGGGCTGCTTGTCCGCCGTACGGATGACATGAATGTCGCTCCAGTCCGAACCTGAAGCCGAAGCCGCATAAGCCAGGTAGCGGCCATCTTCCGAGAAAGAGATGCCCGACAGCGCAACCGTTCCGTCCTCGGAGAGCGTGTTGGGATCGAGGAATACCTCCGGCTCGGCGTCGAGCGAAGCCTGGCGGTACAGCACGGCCTGGTTCTGTCGTCCGTCGTTGCGGTAAAAATAGTAATAATCCCCGAATTTAGCCGGAGCTCCCTCCCAGGGATAAGCCCACAGCTCGGTCAGGCGGGCACGCATCGCCTCGCGGAACGGAATTTGATCCAGGTAATTCTGCGTCACGGCATTTTCGGCAGCGACCCAGGCGGCCGTCTGTTCCGAACGGTCGTCTTCGAGCCAGCGGTAGGGGTCGGCGACTTCGGTGCCGAAGTAGTTATCCACGACTTCCGTACGCTCGGCATCGGGATAAGGCAGGTGTTTGATTTTCATAGATGACTTACAGGCGGTAAGTGCAGCAGCGGCACAGAAAACCGCCAAAGTAATTTTAACGTGTTTTAACATATTTTAGTATTTGAAGGGTTTCGAAAGACAAATATACGAAAAGTCCGGCGCAATCGTGCAGGTTTGTTCGCAAAGATTGTCCGAACATTCCATATATTCGCAGAATATACGAAAAAGTTGCCGGCATCCGGCGATCCGCAGGAGAATTTTGTAACTTTGAAACCGGAATAACGAAAGCGAAAAACAGGAATGGACAATCAGTTGCGACAAATTATCGAAGAGGCCTGGAACGACCGGGCATTGCTTGCGGAGTCCCGTGTGCGGGAGGCGGTCCGCGCCGTTATCGAAGAACTGGACAAGGGCCGCCTGCGAACGGCCGAACCCATCGATCCGTCCCGGAGCCAATGGCAGGTCAATGAGTGGGTCAAGAAGGCGATTCTGCTCTATTTTCCGATGCAGGAGATGCGCACCATGCGGGCCGGAGAGCTCGAATGGCACGACAAAATGGACCTCAAGCACGGCTACGAGGAACTGGGCGTACGGGTCGTGCCGCACGCCGTGGCGCGCTACGGAGCTTACATTTCGCCGGGGGCGATCCTGATGCCCTCCTACGTCAATATCGGAGCCTGGGTCGGTGCCGGCACGATGGTCGATACGTGGGCGACGGTCGGCTCCTGCGCCCAGGTCGGCGAGCGCGTCCACCTGAGCGGCGGTGTGGGCGTGGGCGGTGTGCTGGAACCCGTGCAGGCGGCCCCCGTCATCATCGAGGACGACTGTTTCATCGGCTCCCGGGCCATCGTGGTCGAAGGGGCGCACATCTGCCGCGAATCGGTGCTGGGCGCCGGCGTGGTGATTACCGGATCGACGCATATTATCGACGTAACGGAGGCGGAACCCAAACAGTACAAGGGATACGTCCCCGCCGGATCGGTGGTCATTCCGGGCAGCTACCCCAAGCGTTTCCCGGCCGGGGAGTACGGCGTTCCCTGTGCGCTGATTATCGGACGCCGCAAGGAGTCCACCGACAAGAAAACTTCGCTCACCGCGGCGCTCCGGGATTTCGGAGTTTCGGTATAGTACCTTTCGGATGCACAGGACCCGTTATCACTTTCTCGAAGAGACGACCTCGACCAACGACGAGGCCCGGAATCCTCGCTACGGACACGGCGATGCGATCTGCGCCGAGCGGCAGACTGCCGGACGCGGCCAGCGGGGGCATACCTGGAGCAGCGAGGAGGGACGCAACCTGATGTTCTCGCTGGTATGGGAACCCCGTTTCCTGCCCGTTTCGGAACAGTTTCTGCTTTCGGAAGCGGTAGCTTTGGCTTTGACGGACCTTTTCGGCGGTTACGGCATCGACGCCCGGATCAAATGGACGAACGACATCTATGCGGGCGACCGCAAGCTGGTCGGCATCCTGATCGAACACAACCTGACGGGCGACCGCCTGTCGCGTACGATCGTCGGAATCGGGGTGAACGTCAATCAGACCCGGTTCGATCCGTCGTTGCCGAACCCGTCGTCGATGTGCCTCGAAACTGGCTGCGAATACGATCGGCAGGAGGTACTGCACCGCTTGGGCGACTGTCTGGCCGCCCGGTACGAACAACTCGAGAAAGGGGATCGGGAGGCGCTGCAAGCCGACTACCGACGGCGGATGTACCGGCTCGGAGAGCGGCATCGGTACCGTTATCCCGACGGCCGGACAGTGGAGGCCGTGCTGCGGGGCGTGCGCCCTTCGGGAGAGCTGCTGCTGGAGCTGCCCGACGGCCGTACCGAAGGGTATCTGTTCCGGGAGATAGAGTTCGTTATCGAGGGGAAGCGGACGGCTCGAACGGACGGGACGGGCTGCGTGTTAAAAAAATAACAGGATAACGTTGGCCGAACGAAAAATAACCTTATATTTGCAATGATATTTTAGACCGCGAATAAATTTCATTTTAACCAATTCAAATACCGAAAATTATGAACGTACCTGCAAATCTGAAGTATTCCAATGACCACGAATGGTGCCGCGTAGAGGGCGGTGAGGCTTTTATCGGCATTACCGATTTCGCACAGAGCCAGTTGGGCGACATCGTATTCGTCGATGTTCCGACCGTCGGCGAAACCTTGTCCGCCGGTGACGTCTTCGGCTCGATCGAGGCCGTGAAGACCGTGAGCGACGCTTTCATTCCCGTCGGCGCCGAAGTGTTGGAGTTCAACCCTGCAGTGGATGCCGATCCCTCCATCGTGAACCGCGATCCCTACGGAGAGGGTTGGCTCGTCAAAGTGAAACTGACCGATCCCAAGGAGTGCGAGTCGCTGCTTACCGACGCGCAGTACAAAGAGTTGATCGGCTAATATTCGTTCGATGTAAATCGAACCCCGCAGCCTCCCGTTTTCGACGGGTGTCGGCAGGGAGTGTCAGGATGGAATCCGGCATCAAAAGATACCGTAACGTGAGTCCGACGTGTTCTGTTGTGACAGTATTTTTGTTTTACATCCGAAATCAATACGTCGGACTCGCCTTAAAACTATAACATTATGTCAAAGGTAACAGTTGTGGGCGCGGGCGCCGTGGGCGCTACTTGCGCCAATGTGATGGCTTGCCGCGAAGTGGCGAGCGAAGTGGTCCTCATCGACATCAAAGAGGGCCTGTCGGAGGGTAAGATGCTGGATATGTACCAGTGTTCTACGCTGATGGATTTCGATACGAAGCTCGTCGGCGTGACCAACGACTACAAGCAGACTGCCAACTCGGACGTGGTGGTGATCACCTCGGGTATTCCCCGCAAGCCGGGCATGACCCGCGAGGAGCTGATCGGCACCAACGCCAACATTATGAAAGGCGTGATCGAGAACGTGGTGAAATATTCGCCCCGCGCGATCATCATCGTGGTCGCCAACCCGATGGATACGCTGACTTATCTGGCGCTCAAGGCTTCGGGACTTCCCAAAAACCGGATTATCGGCATGGGTGGCGCCTTGGATTCGGCCCGTTTCAAATGTTACCTGGCGAAAGCCACCGGCGCCAACATCAACAACGTGGACGGCATGGTGATCGGCGGTCATGGCGATACGACGATGATTCCGCTGCTTTCGAAGGCTTCGGTCAATGGCGTGCCCGTGACGCAATTCGCCTCGAAGAAGAAACTTGAAGAGGCTGTCGCCAGCACGATGGTCGGCGGTGCCACGCTGACCAAACTCATCGGCACTTCGGCCTGGTATGCTCCGGGCGCCGCTGCTTCGATGATGGTCGAATCGATCCTGCATGATCAGAAGAAGATCGTCCCCTGCTGCTGCTACCTCGAAGGCGAATACGGCCAGAACGACATCTGTATCGGTGTTCCCGCCGTGATCGGCCGCAAGGGTATCGAGAAGATCGTCAAACTCGACCTCACCAAGGAAGAGGCTGCCAAATTCGAGGCATCGGCCGCTGCGGTCCGCAAGACCAACCAGGTGCTGCACGAGATCAAGGCGTTGTAAGCGTTTGCCGACAACGATAGCAGATCCCCGGGGATTTTTCGTGAAAGAGCCTTCCGCCGCACATTTCGTCGGAAGTAAGTCGTATTCTATAAGAAACTTACCCGCATCCGGAAGCGGAAAGTTTCCCGTCTGACCCGTATGAACGGAACATAACAACCGATTTCGCTCCTTGCCGGGCAACAGCGGCCATATTCTTTCGGAACATTGCGACAACGGTCGCTCCCGGAAAAACTTTTCACTTCCCCGGAGTGTCTTTTTTACATACGTCGGAGGACAGTCTTCACCGTCTGCGAAGCACCTGCGTCATGCAGTGTGCGGCACCGTAGCCTTTGCAAAGGTTGTCAAGCCCGACCCAGGTGACCTTCACCCCTCGGTGTTTCAGTTCGGTCCGCAGGGCTTCGGACTGGCCCGCTACCCGATGATACGGCGCGACCCGACCGTCAGGAAATTACCCGCCAGCCGGTCGGCATCCTCTTCGGAAATGGGGATGATGGCGGCACCGATACGGCTCCTCAACAATTCGACGAATCCGACATCTTCTTCGGTTTTGGTATAGACGCCGTTTGCACCTCGGAGATAAATATCGGCCAGCAACAGATCCGGAGAATCCGGATCGGTGGTCATACGCCGAGCTGTGAGCGTCACCAGATTGCGGTCTATAATGTTGAAATAGGTGTCCAAGTGCATTTCCGCCTGGCTGAACAATCGGTCCTTGACTACGACCAGACGGTTGCAGCCCAGCAGGTCGTGCTCCATAAGCTGATCGATGGCCGGTTGCGTGGTGCGCATCCCGCAGCCGATGAAAGCCGTATCGCCGAACGGATAGAAATCCCCGCCTTCGAGATGAGCTCCCTCCCCTTCGATGCGGTGTAACGGTTTCATGCCGATTTTTTCGAGGCAGAATTGCAGAATGTCGCATCCTTTCTCCCGCTGCGGGGAGTTCATGCGTCCGATTACGATGCCTTTGGCTGTGGTTATCAACTGGTCCCGCGTATAGAAGAGATTCATCACGGGGTTTTCCGAATATTCGGCCTTGAGCCCCGTGTTGATCTGCGTTTCCGACAGTCGGATGATCGGTTGTCGCAGAATAATCCGCACCAGATCCCGGGGCGATGTCTTGGCGAGGATGGATTGTCGGTACTCCTTTTGCTGCTCGGCTGTTTCCGGAGAGAGGTTTTGGGTGTCGAAGGTAAGAAAACCGGCCGCGAAGCGGCGCAGGTTCTCCAGCTTCGTCCGGTCGGCGGGTTTCCCGTCCGCGCCGGTTCCGTCGAGCAGGATCTGACGTACCGTGAGTACCCTCGCTCCGGCCTCCTCGAGCACTTTGCGATAAGTAGCATGTTCGGCGATGAGTTCGGGGATATCGATATGTTCCCGGAAAAGAGCCGCAGCCGGATGAAGGGCCCCCAGAAACAGCTCTTCGCCCGGGTCGTGGGTCAGGATGAGTCTGGCCTTGCGGTACTCGCACGTTTGGCCGCAGCGGACGGAGCGTCGCCCGCGCATGATAGATCCAATCAGTGAAGAAAGAAACGTCGAGATGGAGATGGAAGATCGGGAGTTAAACATAACGATTCGGGGTTAAATCTGGTTATAGGGATCGTATGTCGGTTATTCAAGCCACCCCTGTTTCGAGAACAGAACAAAAATCGCAGCAAATACGAATTTTGACGGATGGATCGATATATTAAAAACGAGAAAAACCGTAAAATTGTTTTGCGGCTCGTGCAAATCGGTGCAATAATGGTTGCTAAAGCGTTCGGCCGCCATGAGCGAACGGAGCCGCCAAGCAGCTCCGTTCGGTTTATACCCGGAAAATATCATGACTTTCCGAAAGCGATATTTTCAAAAAAGTTCCGTATGCCGTCAATCCGGATGAGCGACAACGATATTCCCTGTCCGGCGAAGCAAGGAGCCGCCGGAGCTTCCGGCAGACCGTCAGAAGCTGATCTTCGCACCGACGAACCAGCTGCGGGGTAGCGACGGGCCATAGATGTAACCCGAATCGCGGTTGGCCCCCCGGTCGAAGTCTTTCTGGTAGGCGTTGAAGATATTTTGGATGCCGGCATGGAGTTGCAGGGCGATCTCCTTATAGAGAATGACGTCGTACGACACTTTGAGGTTCAGGTCGAAGAAACGAGGTGTCGTGACGGCCCGATCGACGGGCGTGCCCGAACCCGCCATGTGCTGCACGAGCATTTTGCCCGTGTAAGTTCCGGTAATGGCTGCCTGCAAATTGCGTACGGGGGTCAATTCAGCCGTAAGGTAGCCGTAGGTGTTCGGCGTGCGGAACATCTTGCGGGTCGGTGCGACCTCCGGATCTTCGCTCCACTGTTCCGGTTCCTTGTAGCGGCTCTGCTGAAGGGTGATTCCGGCCTGCAGGTCGAACCAGCGGGTGAAGGCGGCCTTGCCTTCGATATTGATGCCCATGACGCGGGCGCCCGAGCCGTTGTAACGCTCCTTGATCGTACTCCCGTCCGTATCCGGATCGGGCAGCGGACGCAAGGCGAAAACGTGGTCGAGCGTCGTGTAAAAACCTTCGACGAGCAAGTTGGTCTGGACTTTTCCGAAACGGTGATAAAGATCTGCCGAGAGGCTGAGGCTGTGCGATCGCTCCTCGCGCAGATCGTCCGCCAGGCGAATGCGTACCCGCTCGCCGCCCACGATGGCGATGTGCATATCCTCGTCGAAGGCCTGCGGAGCACGGAAGCCGCTCGAATAGCTTAGGCGCAGGCTCGCCCCCTCTCCGGGATTGTAGCGCAGGTTGGCACGCGGACTGAAGATTACGTGATCGACGAGGCTGTGCTTATCCAGACGGCCGCCGATAAGCAGCGACCAATGCTCGTTTTTCCACTCGTTTTGCAGGTAGGCGCCGATGATGTGCACCTTTTGCTTCGTTCGATAATCATAGCCGATCGATTCGTCGTCCAGATCGTTGTAGTTATATTCCACGCCCAGGGTCAGGTCGGCGGGAAGGAACCACAACCGGTCGAACGAATGGATGTACTGGGCGCCGGTCGCCACGGTGAGGTCGTGCGTGCGACCGTAAGCGTCGGGATCCTGCTTGGAGCCGTAGTAGCTCTTGCGGGCGATGTGCTGGAACGAAGCATAGACATTCACACGGTTGGAGAAGTCGGCGGACGAGAGGTCGAACGAGAGGCTGCCGCCGTTGATGTTGTGGTCGGTCTGCTCGGCGATCATCGCTTCGTGCGGCGGCAGGTCGAGCCGGTCGCCGCCCCGGCGGTACTCCATGACGGTATTGTACTGGAGCGTAATACGCGAATAAGCGCTGGTCTTGAAGAATGAGCGCAGTCCGAGGGATTGGGATTGCAGTTGCGGAATTTCGGTGAAGCCGTCCCCGTCGTGGTCGTACCCCGAGCGGTGGCGGTTCTGTCCATAGACATAAAGTCCCGCCTTACGGCTGTCGGTGACGAGCGAGGCATTGGCCGAGGTGACGTTGTCGTAACTGCTGCTGTTGCCGATCGCCGTGATCGTGTGACCGACTTCGGCGCTGTTGCGGTCGGGGTCCTTGGTGATGATGTTGATCGTACCGCCGATGGCCGAGGAGCCGAAGAGTGCCGAGCCGCCTCCGCGCATCACCTCGACGCGGTCGATCATGCTGGCCGGAATCTGCTCCAGTCCATAAACGCCCGAGAGTGCCGAGAAGACGGGATGCGAATCGACGAGGATCTGTGAATAGTGTCCGTCGAGCCCGTTGATGCGCACCTGCATGAAACCGCAGTTCTGGCAGTCGTCCTCGACGCGTACGCCGGGCTGGAACCCGAGTCCCTGGGCCAGACAGGCCGAATTGGTGTTGTCGAAAATTTTGCGGTCGAGGACGTTCACCAAGGCCGGGGCTTTGCGACGCGTGGTTTCGCTGCGGCTGGCCGAGACGACTACGTCGTCCATGGTAATTCCGTTTTCCGTGATTTCGAAGTTGAGTTCGAGGGACTGTCCTTTTTTTAGCGTTACTTCGTGGCGCACGGGATCGTAACTCATCATGCGGGCCTCGACGGTGATAGTGCCCGTCGGCAGATTCTTCAGGAAATAGTGCCCGCTCGCATCGGTCATGGTGCCGATGGTCGTGCCGGGAATGGTGACGGTGGCATAGGGCAGGTGTTCGCCTGTTTTGCTGTCGATGACATGGCCGTAGAGATGAGCGTCGCTTTTAGGAGTCGGGGTCGTTTCGTCTGCAAAAAGTGTATGATAAACCAGGCACATTACGGCCAAGAGGATCAATTTTTTCATATTATAATAATTAGGCGATTATATCTTCAATGTCCCATTATCCGACGGTCGCGGAATCGAGTTCGAGGGCGTTTATTCGCGGCCGGTGGCTGCGTCTGTAATGGAGTCCACCTAAATCTCCTCCTCGGAATGGACTCGGGGCGCTATGCTCCCAAATGGATACACAATATAATCCTATGTTTTAAGATGTAAAATGGGTCTGTTTTCGCCAGGTAGGGGCAACGGCCCGTAATACGGCCGATGAGAGAGAATACCCTGTGAAAACGATGTTTTGCCGCGCCGATCGGCACGTGCGGTCGAATAGTCCCGGAAACGAATGGTTCCGGAACGAATTTATCTACCCGATTGCAGGCGGCGCACGGAGCTGCGAGCCCGATATCGCAACGATTGCCGGATCGTAACACTCCGGCCGGAAAAAGGTTTCCAGCAAACGGAACTCACTGTCGAGGACCCAGTCGGTAGAATGGATATACGAGAAGAAA
>OMBL01000991.1_pt1 | contig 11054 bp, 7 predicted proteins | sample 1644871 | NCBI WGS metagenome assembly OMBL01 (sample SAMEA103958115, study PRJEB25191) | human gut metagenome | biome: human-associated habitat [ENVO:00009003]; feature: intestine environment [ENVO:2100002]; material: feces | place: Germany | collected 2013/2015
CTGTGTAAAATTTCAAAACATGGTATTCATTTTGCAGATATAATTCTACGACATCCGCAATTTCTTTTTCATCATCTACAACTAAAATATTCATATTTCACTTTTCCTTTCCGTATATAGAAAGATTTGCGCTATAAAACAGCAGACCGGAAAACACACCCTTTTGATGCAGTTCCCGGTCCCCTTTTTCTTCATTCTTCTTTTTTACAGTTCGCAGTTATTCACAGTTCTTGGGAACGGAATTACGTCACGAATGTTGGACATTCCTGTAAGATACATGATGCATCTCTCAAATCCAAGTCCGAATCCTGCATGTCTTGCAGAACCGTATTTACGGAGGTCAAGATAGAAACCGTAATCTTCCTCTTTCAGTCCAAGTTCATTGATCCTTGCAAGTAATTTTTCGTAATCATCCTCTCTCTGGCTTCCTCCGATGATCTCACCGATGCCAGGAACCAGACAGTCTACTGCTGCAACTGTTTTTCCGTCCGGATTCAGCTTCATGTAGAAAGCTTTGATTTCCTTTGGATAATCAGTTACAAATACCGGGCGTTTGAATACCTGCTCGGTCAGATAACGCTCATGCTCGGTCTGAAGATCGCAGCCCCAGGATACTTTGTAATCAAATTTATCGTTGTTCTTCTCTAAGATCTCAACTGCTTCTGTATAAGTCACACGCGCGAAATCAGAGTTTGCAACATGCTGTAATCTCTCTAACAGCCCTTTATCGATAAAGCTGTTGAAGAATGCCATCTCTTCCGGCGCATTCTCTAACACATAGTTGATGACATATTTTAACATGCTCTCAGCTAAAATCATGTCATCCTCTAAATCTGCAAATGCGATCTCCGGCTCGATCATCCAGAACTCTGCTGCATGTCTTGTCGTGTTGGAGTTTTCTGCACGGAAAGTAGGTCCAAAGGTATAGATGTTCTTAAATGCCATCGCATAAGTCTCACCATTCAGCTGTCCGCTTACAGTAAGATTAGTCGGTTTATTGAAGAAGTCTTTGCTGTAATCTACTTTTCCATCCTCTGTCATTGGAAGATCGTTCATGTCAAGTGTGGTTACCTGAAACATCTCGCCGGCGCCCTCACAATCGCTTCCGGTGATCAGTGGTGTGTGCACATACACGAAATCCCTCTCCTGGAAAAATTTATGGATTGCATAAGCGCAGAGGGAACGCACACGGAATACAGCCTCAAAAGTATTAGTTCTCGGTCTTAAATGAGAGATGGTTCTCAGATACTCAAAGCTGTGTTTTTTCTTCTGCAGTGGATAATCCGGTGTAGAAGGACCTTCTACTTCCACTTTTTCAGCCTGAATCTCAAATGGCTGTTTTGTACCCGGAGTTGCAACTAATTTACCGGTAACGATAATCGCTGCTCCGACATTTAATTTTTCTACCTCTTCAAAATTTTCCAGAACATCGGAATAAACAACCTGGACCGGCTCAAAAAAAGTTCCGTCGTTTACCACGATAAATCCAAAGTTTTTGGAGTTACGGATGTTTCTCACCCAGCCACCGATCGCGATGGTCTGATCCATATACTCATCCTGTCTGCGGAATAAATCTCTTACATTTACTAATTCCATTTTTCTACTCTCCCTTTCTCTCATCAACGTCTGTCGACTCTTTTATGATCTCATACCTCTGTTTCGGTATCGTTTTCTTATTCTTCTGTGCTGTCTGCGGATTCTGTACTTTCCACAGACTCTGTCGTTTCTTCTACTGCGTTCTCCGTAACCTCTGCTGTCTCTGCCAATTTATCTAAAACTAATCCTGCAAGATAAATCACACGGATCTGATTCTTTCCGTAAACATAATCGCCATAACCATAGTTACTATATAACGTATCAGCATCACCGAAACCGCCGCTGCTTACGATCGTGCTTACATAATCTTCAAACTCCGTATCGTCAATCTGGATATCTTCTTTTTCTGCAATGGCTTTTACGATCAGTTCTAACCTGATACTGCTCTCCACACTGTCAGACCATTCCTGCTCGATGCTCTCTTCTGTATAGCCGTAAGAGCTGAGTACCGTTTCCATCTGGCTCTCATCCCCGGAGCAATAACGGTCAATGAAATTGGCACGGATCGCTTCGATCACATCAGATCTGTAATCTGCCGGCATATCAACGGTACAATTTTCTAACAGATAATCCTCCAAAGCGGAGTAAATATCATTTTTATGAGTGCTCTCTGCGCTGGACTCCAGATACTGGCGTACCTGCTTGTACACTCCATCCACGGAATCCACGCCAAACTGTTCCAATGCGAATTCATCATCCATCGTATCCATGGTCACTTCCTTCTGGATAGAATTGACCGTAAATGTAAATACAACTTCTTTTCCGGCAAGATCCGGGTTATTCGGGTACTCATCCGGGAACGTCACATTGGAATCGATCACATCGCCTACTGATGCACCGATCAGTCCGTCTGTAAATCCATCAATGTAACCGGAACCGCTTGCGGAAGAATTGTTGGACACATCAATATTCTGATCCTCTGCTGTTCCGCCGCTGAACGCCTCACCGTCTAATTTTCCGACATAGTCTACGTTTACAATGTCGCCCTCTTCCACTGTTGTCTTGTCCGGATCAGCCGTATAAAAAGGTCCGCCCTGTGTAAAAATCTTTTCCACATAATCAAGCACATCCTGATCTGTGACGTCATAATCTCCTGAAATCGTAACCGGGATTGCACTGTAGTCACACAATGTCACATAATCCGATCCCTTCAGATCATATTGTGCAAGCGGAACTGCCGGCACCTCTTCTGTGCTTTCGGTGTTCTCTACTGCTTCCGTTGCCTCAACTGATTCACCTTTGCTGCCGCATCCTGTCATGCTGATCGCTGTGGATACACACAATAAAAGTGCTAACACTCTCTTTTTCATTTAATCTTACCTTTCTTTTCCTCATTTCCTTTTCCGGCTTTTCTGCCGGAAATCCAAAAGACGGAGTCTGCCGTCTAACTTTTATAACATATCACAATTTTCCCTAAAATAAAAGGTATTTCCCCAAAATCACATTGCTTTTTCCAAAAATCAATGCTACAATAAAACACGAATTTGAAATTAGGGAGGATTTTCGTTGTGAGTCCAGTAACAATTGTATTATTAGTTATTTTAGCAGTGCTTATTGCTGCAACAATTGCTTTATATTTCCTCGGAAAGAAAGCTCAGAAGAGAAAAGACGAGCAGGATGCACAGCTTGCTGCAACTGCACAGACTGTTACCATGTTGATTATTGATAAGAAGAGAATGCGTCTGAACCAGTCCGGTCTGCCACAGGCAGTCATTGACCAGACACCAAAGCTTATGCGCCGTTCCAAGCTTCCGATCGTAAAGGCTAAGGTCGGACCAAAGGTTATGACTCTGATCGCTGATGATGCATGTTTTGATATGATCCCTGTGAAAAAAGAAGTCAAAGCTACAGTAAGTGGTATTTATATCACGAAAGTTACCGGTGTCCGCGGTCCATTAGAGAAACCGGAAGGCAAAGTAAGCTGGCGAACCAAGTTAAAGAGAAAAGCTGAGAGCGCCAACAAAGAACTTCAGAAAGAGAAAAAATCCATGAATGAAGAAAAGGCCGCTAAGAAATCTAAGACAAAATAAGAATGAATGGGAAAGGCTTCCAGCCCGAATGGGTTGGAAGCCTTTTTTCACTTCTTCCTTATTTCTTCAATACAAATGAAGCTTTATTATCTGTCGAACTATCTTTTCCGATAAATATTTCGAATTCTCCTGCTTCGCTCTCATAGATTCCATTCTCCGTCAAAAAAAGAAGCTGTTGTTCTGTTATGGTAAAAACTACCTTCTTTTCCTCTCCCGGACGAAGCGTAACCTTCTTAAAATCTTTCAATTCTCTGACCGGACGCACTACAGAAGCCGCAATATCATGGATATAAAGCTGCAGGGTTTCTGTTCCCGTGCAGTTTCCTGTATTTTTTACAGTTACCTCCGCTTCGATCTGTCCCGATGTATCCATCCATGTCCGATTCAAATGAATATCTGATACCTCAAATGTTGTGTAACTCAGACCGTATCCAAATGGATACAATGGCTCATTTGGAATATCCAGATATTTCGAGCGGAATCTGTCTTTATCTTTTCCTTCTACATGTGGGCGTCCTGTTGAATATTCATTATAATGTACCGGTACCTGTCCTACACAGTATGGAAAACTCATCGGCAGTTTTCCGCTTGGATTATATTTTCCAAATAAAGTGTCCGCAATTGCCCTCGCTCCTTCTGTTCCAGGCAGCCACACCTGAAGGATGGCTTTTGCCTTTTTGTTTATTTCACGTATGTCTAACGGGCGTCCTGAAAATAAAACCACTACAATATTTTGATTGACTTCCGCAATTCTATCAAGCAATGCTTCCTGTACCTCAGGGATTCTGATATTTGCGTTACTGGTTGCTTCACCCGACTGTAAACGGTCTTCTCCTATTGCAAGTACTACGATATCTGCCTCTTCTGCTGCCTGTACCGCCTCTTGCAGCATATATTCCTCCTGCTCCTTAGTATAGGATTGCTGCTGTTGTTCTCCAAATCCTTCCAGACATACATCCGCCCCTAACATTGGTGATCCCTGGCAAAATATACTGTTTTCTGAAACGTACTGTTCCTGTACTGCCTCATGCAGCGTCATAACATCTTTTGCATCTGCGATAAATGACCAGGCACCAAACAGGTTTCTGTTATCTACATACGGACCAATAAAGGCAATCTTTTTCTGTTGCTCTAAAGGCAGGATATGATCCTCATTTTTCAACAAAACAAAAGATTTTTTTGCAGCTTCCCTAGCCAGTTTCCGGTGCTCCTCACATAAAATATATTCCTGTTCTTTTTTCTGATCTGCATCTTTATATGGATTCTCAAAGAGCCCCAGCTTATTTTTAAGCCGCAGAATACGAAGACATGCCTCATCTATAAGTTCTTCTCTTATTTTTCCATCCCTGACCATCTGACACAGATTTTCACTGTAAATTCCTGTCATCATGTCAATATCTACGCCTGCTTCCACTGCACGCACTGCTGCTTCTTCTCTGTCTGCACAATATCCGTGGTAAATGGTCTCCTCGATGGCTGCCCAGTCTGATATAAGTACACCATCGAACTTCATCTGCTCTCTTAAAATGTCCCGCATCAACTTTTTATTTCCGGTTGCCGGGATTCCGTTAACTGTATTAAAAGATGTCATAACAAGAGCTGCACCTGCATCTATTCCCGCCTGATACGATGGCAGATAGAACTCTCTGAATGTATGTTCTGAAAGTTCTACCGTATTATAATCTCTCCCTGCTGTCGGTGCACCATATCCTGCAAAATGTTTGACACATGCTGCAATTGCATAGTTATCTTTCAGGCTGTTTCCCTGAAATCCACGCACCATTGCTGCACAGAATAAACTGTTCAGGTAAGGATCTTCTCCCGTTGATTCCATGACACGTCCCCACCTTGCATCTCTTACCAGATCTGTCATAGGTGCAAATGTCACATGAAGACCGCTGACCGAAGCCTCCTTTGCTGCCACAGATGCACACTGTTCTGACAATTCCGGTTCAAAGGAAGCTCCCTGCGCAAGCGGAATTGGAAACACCGTCTTATAACCATTTATGACATCTAGCATAAACAGTAATGGAATATGGTGCGGATGCTTTTCCATATAGTTTTTTTGTATACTTTTCAGGGTTTCAGCGCCCATGGATCCGATGACTGATCCTGCAAGATTTACATTGTCTTCTGTAAATCCCTTATCCGCCATAGGACCTGTGACAACGATTTCACCATTAAAAAATCCTCCTGTCACCTGACTCATCTGATTTACTTTTTCTTCCAGAGACATGTCTCTCAAAAGTTCTGTTAATTTCTGTTCTGTCATACGTGTGTTCCCTCTCCAAATTTCCTTCTATATTCCAGTGGTGTCAATCCTGTATTCTCCTTAAACATTTTTGTAAAATAGGAAAAATTACTATATCCAATATGTAATGAAACCGTATTGATTGGAAGACTGCTGCCACACAAAAGTTTTTTTGCTTCGTCTACCCTTTTCTGCAATATATAATTGCTTATAGATACTCCCTTTTCTTTTTTGAACATCCGAGACATATAGTCTGTATTCAAATAGACTAATTCTGCCAGTTCATCTCTGTGTATCTCTTCCCTGAAATGACTGTCAATATAGGTACATATCTGATCTGCGACAGAGTCTTCTTTTGTGATATATAATTTATATCCAACCGCTTTCCGCATCAGATTTTCTACATACTCCATCATTTCGTTAAATCCATTTACAGCACCAAGCATGTAATTCTCACTCTCTTTATCTGAAAAAAGTGCATTGGCATAAATCCCCATCTCTGACAGCCATACATACACCATCTGTGTAACGTCCGTCCTTAATGACAGCAAAAACTGCCTTGTGATCATCTCATTCTTCCTGACTGTCTCCAGATAACTGCGTATGCTTGCTATGACTGCTTCCACTTCCTCCCCTGCCAAAAGGGTTTTCCATGTATCCAGCTCCGGATTTTTATAGACTGTTCCACTTGGCTGGAACTCATACAGATATATAACCTCATTCCATACCGACAGACTGCTTTCACGCATCTTCTGCAAATCGTCAGCCTGTGCGGTCACTTCAGAAAATCCACTCCAATTTCCCGCTCCACACCAAAAATAGGAATGTACATGATCTGTCATCCATTGCACAAAATGATTGAGCAGATCTTTTTCCCTTATTTTTTCTCCTTCTTCCGGCATTTTACCCGTTGACAGAACCACCCAGTATCGACATTCGTTTTCACAAAATACGGTGTCCACTCTGGCATAAAAGGAATTAAATAACTCCGTCAACACATTTTGCATGACAAATTCGATGGTGGAAGGTTCCCACTTTTGTGTCTCTTCCGCTTTATGATCCATATAAAAGCAGATCAGTTTAAAATATATCAATCCATCCTGATACAAATCCATCCTTTTTGCGGATTCGCAGAACTGGTTTTGTGTCATGTTACCGCTCAATAAATTTCTCCAGATATCCTTTTGCAGGATTGTCCGGTCTTTTTCCCACTGCTCACTCGCTTCTGTAAGTTTTTCGATATGTTTTTCCTGAAGCACTGCCTGTTCTGCTTTTTTTAATGCTTCTTCCAGTTTTTCAAAATCAATTGGTTTTAGCAGATATTCAACGCTTTCCAGCTGTATCGCACGTCTTGCATAGTCAAATTCCGCATAACTGGTCAAAAAAATAACCTGTATCCTGAAATTCTGCTCCCTCACCCATTGCACCAGATCAAATCCTGTTGCAGCAGGCATCACAATATCACTGATAATAATGTCCATTTTAACAGCTGTTATAATTTCCTGCGCCTGTTTCATTGTAAATGCTGTATAAATCTCAGTAATACCTGTCCGCTCCCAGCAGATATTTTTCTTTATACTTTCAATCACATAACGTTCATCATCCACCAGCAATAATTTCATTCCTGTGTATCGCTCCTTCCGATTTTATATGGAACATGAATATCCACAACGGCACCACCTAATGGACTATTGCTGAAATGGATCTCTCCCTGATCCCCATAATAATACTGAAACCGCCTCATACAGTTCCAAATACCGATATGTTTTCCATTGTCAGAAATGTTTTGTCCATTTTGTAGTTTACATAATATTTCGTCCGGAAATCCCTTTCCCGTATCCGAGATAAAAATATTAACGTATTTTTCATCGTCCCTGTCCTCAGGATATACCGTAACTGAGATCAGCATTTTTTCATCTGCCATCAATGCCTGTTTTGCAGCATTTTCAACATAAACCTGTATTAAGAATGGAAATATCTCCGCATCTGCCACTTCATCATGAACTTCAATATAATAGGTAAACTTATCCGGATACCTCAGCAGCAGGATTTTTAAATAATCTTCACAATGCTTTGATTCCGCTAAAACCGGAACTCTGTCCGTTGTATTCCGAAAAATATATGAAAGATAATCCGAAGTGATTTTTGTCATTGCCCTTGCGTGTTCATAATCGCCAAAGTCGATCATGCTGTAAATAAAGTTCAGGCAATTCAAATAAAAATGCGGCCGGATCTGCATTTTCAGATAATCCATCTCAATTTTCTGTTTCTCTAATTCCCGTTCATATAGCGTGATCTTCAATTTACGGATCTGATGGATCATTGTACGGAATTTTCCATCAATCTGCTCTAATTCAAGCAGATTTCCTTCCGTCATGTTCAGCATATATCCACCCTCATCATATTGCTGAAGGTTTTGTGTGAACACTTTAAGCGGTTTCATAATATTGGAATACACATGAAATAGCAATATCCCACTCATAATAAGAATCATAAAGATCAATACTGTCATTCCGAGCAGACTTCCCGCCATCAGGCTTAAGACACCGCCTAAAGAAATCCCGATCCTGATCTCAAAGGGTGCTCTGGATAATCCCTGACGGATCGTATAAGTATTTTTGGTATTCATACTTTGCGGCTCTGATATGATTCCGCTCTGGTCTAACATACCTATACAGACCTCATCCTGATCGACAAGGCTTACATATCCATGCTTTCCCAACGAAAGCTTTGAGAATGGTTCTAAGATACTTTTTACATTTACAATGCATCCTAAGGCAATTCCATTTTTTTGTGCAATTTTACAGATATATACCTCATTATCACACTCCAAAACATCCCACTTCCGCTTCACTGCATATGTCTTTTCATCTAATTTGTCTATCTGTTCACGGATAGATGCTGCAATATCAGGTGACATTGTGTAATTTCCGTCCGAAGACAGTGAAAGCTGATATAATTTATCCGTATCATGTGTGTATAAAAAAATCCTGTATTCCGTTCCATATTCCCATGCCGAAGAAAAATATTCTTCTCTGAGTTTTCCGATTGCGTACTCCGTATAATCCCCATTTTTCATCAGATTTACATTTCCCCAGAACGTGGAATTTGTCTCATTGGTATCCATGATCGTAGAAAAAAGATTCCGGCTGATCCTCAAAAAACGATTGTCGAGCTCCTGTGCATACAACTGTGCCATCTGGCTCATCTGTTCGTAAATCTGCCCACTTGTTTTGTTTAAAACATAAGTGCATCCTCCCAGAATAATTACTAGAATGACTGTCATTAAAATTAATATTTGCTTACTCTGTTGTGCTAAAGATTTCTTTTTTCGTCTTTTTAAATTCATCTTTTTCCCAAACGCCATGATATTCCTTTAACCTTTTACTGCCCCTAGCGTAATACCCTCTGCGAAATATTTCTGTAAAAACGGATAAATGATAAATAATGGAAGCATTGCTATAAAAGCAATTGCCATCCTTATGGACGTTGTCGGAAGTTTTGCAACTTCTGCCCCTATATTTCCGGCAACCTTACCGCTTGCAAGATACTGGATATCAGTGATCATCTGATTCAAAAGATTCTGGATACTATATAATTTCTGTCCCTGATTTCCTGATAAATAGTATAAACCATTTGTCCAGTCATTCCAATATGCCAGTGCCGAAAATAATCCCATGGTTACAAGGATAGGTTTACCAAGTGGAAACGTAATCTGAAAAAAGATTTTTGTATGTCCTGCGCCATCAATTTTTGCCGCTTCATACAATGCTTCCGGAATACTTGTCATAAAATAGCTCCGTATCATCAGCACATTGTTCGCACTCAGCAACAAATTAGGAATTATCAGTGCCCATATTGTATTTTTTATATGAAAATAATTTACATACATCAGATATGTAGGTACTAAACCGCCATTAAATAACATTGTAAAAAATACAAAAAAAGTAATCTGCCTTCTATAAGGCAATGTCTTCACAGACAGCGGATATGCCAGTAATGCTGAAAACATCAGATTAAAAAAGGTACCTACTACTGTAATAAGAATTGTAACGCCATACGCACGGAGTATTTTCTCTCCCTGTCTGATAATATACTGATATGCATAAAAGCTTATTTTTTCCGGGAAAAAGGAATATCCATTCCGGATCAACACTGTTTCATCCGTGATGGATGAAATAAATACCAGCAAAAATGGTAAAATAATGGTCAATGTCATCACTATCAGTATCAGATTGATCCAAAACTGGTATCTCTTTGTTTTTTTTGAATTTGTCATAATGGACTCTCCTCCTAAAACAATGCTCTGTCTTTATCTACACGTCTAACGATCCAGTTACTTAACATGACAATGACAAAACCTACTAATGACTGGTATACACCCGCTGCGGATGACATACTGATATTTCCCTGTTCGATCAACGCACGATATACATACGTATCAATTACGTTTGTTGTTGGGAACAACACACCGGAGTTCATCGGAACCTGATAAAATAATCCAAAATCAGAATAGAAGATTCTTCCAATGCTCAATAATAACAGCGTAATGATTGTCGGTACCAGGCATGGCAATGTGATTTTTGTGATTTCCTGCCACTTTGTGGCTCCATCCAGTCTTGCTGCCTCATAATAAGTCGGATCAATACCGATCAGAGATGCAATATAAATCAGACATCCGTATCCCACTCCTTTCCAGCAGTTTGCAATGATAAGAATCGCCGGCCAGTATTTTGGTTTCTGATACCACTGGATCGGATCTATATGCAGTAATGGCAGGATCGTATTGTTTACAAGACCATTTTCGGCACTTAAAAGTGCATACACAATATAGCTCAGAATGACCATCGACATCAAAAATGGCAATAATATAGCACTCTGGTATATTTTTTTCATTTTTGTGTTCTTAACTTCACAGATTAAAATTGCGATTGCAATTCCAACGACCATATTGACAAGAATAAACGCTATATTATATAGCAATGTATTTCTTGTAATAATCCAGGCATCTTTTGACGAGAACAAAAATTTAAAATTATCCAGTCCTGCCCACGGGCTTGCCAAAATTCCTTTTGAAAAATTCAACTTTTTGAAAGCAAGTATAATACCTGTCATCGGAAGATAATTATTGATCAGCAGATATAATAATCCCGGAAGCATCATCAGATAGAGCGGCA
>OMBL01000992.1_pt1 | contig 11048 bp, 8 predicted proteins | sample 1644871 | NCBI WGS metagenome assembly OMBL01 (sample SAMEA103958115, study PRJEB25191) | human gut metagenome | biome: human-associated habitat [ENVO:00009003]; feature: intestine environment [ENVO:2100002]; material: feces | place: Germany | collected 2013/2015
ACCGGCGAGACCGTTACGGTCTGCACGACGAACGCTTCGAACTTCGGGGAGACCGGCCCCAACTCGCTCTCGCTGTATAAAACCTCGTCCGCGCAGTATTTCACAGCGGGCAGCAGTGTGACGCTGTACGGCGTGAAAAAGTAAAAAAGGATCGCTCCTCATTTGAGGAGCGATCCTCAGCCTGTCGAGGAACCCGGTCTGTACTCAGGAGCAGACTGGGTCTCGAACATATATGAGCGAAAAAACAGCAAAGCGAAACAAGGACAACAGGTCCCTCCATTTCCATGTGGCCAACTTTTTCAAGTTCATGGCAACAAACTTAAGCTTCACCCAGTTCGTCACCTGAGCCAAGCCTCTGTATTGCGTATAACGCATCGCGTGTTTTTCCTTGGCGTCCGCGAAGACCCGTTCAATGGTTTCTTTTCGGCGCTTATAGAGCTGTGCGTACGCAGGCGTATATCTGGCATCGTCCGCCAATTCCTCATAGTCCTTCCAGATATGCCGCTGCACCGTTTTGATACAGCCCCTGGAATGCGTACACCGTTCTCTGGTCGGACAGGCCGCGCAGATATTCGGATCGCTCTTGTATTCCCTATATCCATCCCGGTTCGTGGTGCTGTATTTCAAGGGCTGGTATTCGGGACATATCACGCAGTCGTAGAATTCATCATAGACATACTTCCACCACTCGTGTCCATTCTTCATGGTTTGCGGGCGCTTGTAGGCTGTGGAAAGGACTCTGCCATCGCCGAACACTTTCTTGCAGATATGAGGCGTTTTGTATGCAGCATCGGCTACAACGGCCTCTACCTGTGGAAAATTTTCCGTTACTTTGTCGTAAACTTCATCAAAGGCCACGCTGTCATGGACATTGCCGGGTGTCACGACTGTTTCCAGCACGAAACCGTTCTTGTCGCAGGCGGTATGCGCCTCATAGGCGAACTGCCGCTTGTGCTCTCCCTTTACGAATAAGCCGCAGTCTGGGTCCGTAACGCTTTTCGTTACGGTACGAAAGCCTTGCTTCTTCCTGCGGGCCAGCTTCTTCTTAGAGGTGTTATCTTTGTGCTTCCTAGGAGAGGCCGGAGGATCGTTGTCATCATCAAAGGGCTTCTTGTCATGCGCCTCTCTATCCGCGTTGACCTCTTCCATCAATTCTTTTGCATAGTGCCTGGCAGCTGCTGGGATCTGTTCCTTCATCTGCTTCTTCGTGTTGGCGTTGGCCTTGATGTGAGTACCGTCAATGAAGACGGCCTTGGGAGACAGATAGCCTGCCTTGGCTACCTCATCCAAAATCCACGCAAATACCCGATCCACGGTCTCTTCGGTGAACCGATGCCGGAAGTTATAGCTCACCGTGGAAAAATGCGGCGTTTCCTCCTGCAAGGGATAACCGAGAAACCAGCGATAGCAATTGTTTGCGCTGACTTCGTCCGCTGTCCGCCGCAGCGAGGGAAGGCCGTACAGATGCTGGATCAGCACCATCTTGAACAACACCACCGGATCGATGCTGGGGCGCCCATTATCCTCACAATAGAGCGGCTCCACCATTTCATACAGCTGTGTGAAGTCCACCGCTGCATCTATCTTTCGCAGCAAATGCTCCTTCGGCACCAGTTGGTCTATGACTACGAACTCTACCAGATCTCGATCCATTTTCCCGCGTTCCAGCATCTTTCATCACCCTTGCCCATTCTACCATATCTATCAGAAAAAGCCCAGCATTTGATGGACTTTTTCGACGAGCTGCGACGGGACAGATAAAGGCTGTCCCGCCGCTCATGTTTTAAGGGTATATTGGCTTGATGAACCGGAAGTTACAGCGCCGCCTTTTTCCATTTTCTGATCTTAGTTCTAAAAGTTCCGAAAGGAGCAACAGTATTAACGTGAATGAACCTGTAAACTTCCCATACAGCTGCTTTTGTAGCATCATCAGCCCATTTTCTCATATGCGGCTTAAATAATTCATCCGCACTGAGCGAATCAATCATTGCGCAGATAGACTTGACATTTTCGTTTAGTTCGGCTTTCAACTCTTGAAGAGACAAATGAGCGTAGGTATCCGTGAACCACTGATACAGCTCGCCAAGTTGGTTCCATTTGAATTCGTCCGACGGCGTCTTTACTTGAAGCCCCTTCCTTTCATCTTCCTCCCATTTAAGAACCAATGTTGTCCAACCCACCTGATAGGCAAGGTTTTCTGCTGGGGTCCGGTCAACCTCATCAACCCTTTTATCTTTTAAGGCTTCTGGTATGCAATCAAACTCCGAAATATATTTATCAAATGTTTTATTGATTTCAGCTTTGAGTTCTTCTTTACTTTTGTATACTCGCAAAAAAACACCTCCATAAATTTCGGTTTGTCTATTGAGCAATGATTCTGATTATAGCATAGCTTTATGAATTATTCTATTACTGCACTGAGTATCATGGCGCTTTAGGGGAAAGACATGGCGTTTTCGGGGGGATTTTTCCTTTCGCCGACTGTATAATGGTAGGCGGTTAGAAAAGGTTAACCCCACACGGTTAAAAGACTCAGCTGTTCTGTTATTTCGCTATGCGCGCCCGTTGGTTAGCTTGCTCTAACTAAAGATTTATTACTCAGGAGGTCATCAGAATGAAAAAATTCGCAATGCTCATGTTGTGCCTTGTGCTTGTGTTTGCTCTTGCAGCCTGTGCTGGAACGGATACCACGCCGCAGGGATCGGTCTCGGATACCGTCACGGTAACGGATATGAAGGGCGAGGTTGCCATCCCGGCAAATCCACAGCGCATCGTTGATGTAGCTGGCTTGACAGAGGAACTTCTTATTCTGGATATGAAGGTAATTGCCTCGGCTAATACCAGCATGTTCGATGGGGTGTCTGTCCCCAAACATCTGGCAACGCTTTTTGCCGAAAGAGGTATTGAGGTTGTCGGCAATTACTCCGGGTCTTCTTCTACCGGAGACCTGAACCTCGAAAAGATCGCGGAGTTAAAGCCCGATCTGATCATTATGAATATTCGCCACGAGAAGGTTTATGAACAACTCGCGGCTATTGCTCCCACGGTCATGATCGACGATGACATAAGCTATGTTAACTGGCGCGGAAGATTTAAGCAACTGGGGCAGTGGTTTGATAAAGAAGCAGCCGTAGAAAAATGGCTTGCCGACTACGACGCCAAAGCTGCGGAGCTTGCGGCGAGAATCAGGGATATGATTGGGGACGAAACCTTTGCTGTATTGGAGGCCAATTCCGTTCATTTTGGTTCCTATTACATCTATCGCAGCGGCGGGCCGGGTGAGCTTGTCTACGATGAGCTGAAACTCACACCATCAGCCGGAGTACCGGAGAATGTCTGGGGTGAAGTGGTCGATGCGGAATACTTTTCCCTGATCGATGCAGATCACATCTTCTTTTTTAGCGACGACGGCAGAGCTGGAGACACGGGGAACCTTGCCGTGTGGAAGAATATGAAAGCGGTCAAAGCCGGCAACGTTTACTTTGGTATCAATGAGGATCAGTATAATATGGCTTTTACGGCGATGGGAAAGGAACTCTATTTGGAAAAACTCGCGAACGCGATTCTGAACCATGGGGACGTTGAGTAAGGAAACAGGCGCGGTTGCGGGAATATCGCAGAGACAAGAGAGATACAAACGCTCCGCGCCGGCTTTTCTGATTATTCTTGCCGCATTGGTGCTGCTGCTTGGGTTCTCAATGGTTCTCTCCGTCTGCACCGGCATTGCTGGCGGTAGCTTCAAGGTCTTTGCGGAAACGGTTATATACCCCGCCAAGGCTTCTGATGTTGGAATGATTATGTTGGAAATGCGTATGCCCAGGGCGCTGGCTGCCGGGCTGACAGGAATGGCCTTCGCTCTCTCCGGCGCTGTGATGCAGGGAATTACCAGAAACCCCCTGTCGGACGCCGGCCTTCTGGGGATCAATGCGGGAGCCGGCTTCTTTGTTGCACTGTCCGCAATTCTGTTTCCCGCCGCATCAGACATCGTGAAAACATGCGCCGCCTTTGCTGGAGCCGCTCTTGCGGTATTCATGGTCTATGGTTTCGGCGCCGGCAAACATAGATCCGAATCTTTCCGGTTCATTCTGGCAGGCGCTGCTGTATCAGCCCTGCTTACCGCGTTGAGTCAGGCGGTTTCTCTGGCGTTTGGGATCGTGAAAGCCCTTTCTTTCTGGAGCGCGGGCAGTTTGTCCGGTGTGACATGGCAAAGCTTGAAAATGCTATCCCCGGTGATCCTCTCAGCCAGTGCGCTTGGTTTGCTTTTATCGAGTCGGCTATCAGCTCTGGCACTGGGAGAAGATAGCGCCGCCAGCTTGGGCGTAAATGTCCGCACGGCCAGGCTTTTCGGTATGCTTGTGGTGTTGCTGCTTGCGGGAGCCAGTGTATCGCTCGTGGGAGGCATCGCATTTATCGGTCTTATCGTACCGCATATATCCCGACTTCTTGTGGGCGGCGATTACCGCAGGCTGGTTCCCGTGTCTGCGCTCATGGGCGGCGTTGTGCTGGTGCTGTCGGATATTGCGGCGCGCATGATAAACGCCCCTTTTGATACGCCTGTCGGCGCACTGGTATCCATCCTCGGCGTGCCCGTCTTTTTTGCGCTTACTTTCAGGAAGGAGGGCATGGTCTTATGAAAAAGAAAACCAGACAGCTCCTTATCCTCAACGGTCTTCTTATCCTGATTGTGGCTGCGGCTATCTTATCCGTTAACAGTGGTTACGCAAGAATTCCCTTCTCGACTGCGGTTCACAGCATATTCCAACCACATACGGATGGAGCCTCCGTAGTCGTAGCGCAGTTTCGCGTTCCGAGAATCGTCCTCGCCGTTCTATGTGGGATGGGTCTGGCACTTGCCGGATGCGTCATGCAGACTGTCACGGGGAATCCGCTGGCCGATCCGGGGATATTGGGCATAAACGCAGGGGCGGGATTTGCCGTTATGCTGTTCCTGACATTTTTCCCTGCGCTGCATATACGTACCATGGCATACCAGCCGATATTTGCCATAGCGGGCGGGCTTTGCACAACGGGACTGCTGTATCTTTTTGCAAAGAGGAACGGAAAACTCCTCCCAATATATTTTCTGTTGGGCGGCATCGGTCTTGCGTCCCTATTTTCTTCGTTTATGCTGATCATGGCCGCGAACATGGACAACAGCAGCTATCAGCTCGTGGCAAGATGGCTGGCAGGAAATATTTGGGGAACGAGCTGGCATCAGGTTCTTGCCCTGTTGCCCTATATGCTCATACTGGTTCCTTTTCTTCTTACAAAGTCGAACATATTGGATATTCTCCTCTTAGGAGAGAATACGGCCATTTCTCTGGGGATAGCCGTAGAGAGGGAGATAAGACTGCTCCTGATTGCATCGGTGGCTCTTACCTCTGCCTGCGTTGCCGTCAGCGGAGGGGTCGGTTTTGTGGGACTGGTAGCGCCGCATATGGCACGAAGGCTGATCGGTGGCAGGCACCACGCCCTTATGCCCGCCTCCATGCTGCTGGGGGCACTGTTGTTGCTTTTGGCAGACACGCTGGGACGGTCTGCCTTTCAGCCGAGGGAGATCCCGGTTGGTATCGTGATCTCCGTGCTTTCGGCTCCGTATTTTCTGTTCCTGCTCCGCAGGTATTTTTAAGGGAGGACGTCTATGCTTTCACGTATGCAGGCAAAGGGTTTGTCTGCCGGATATAACGGGGAGGCCGTCTTCAGGGGGCTTGACTTAAAAATCCCTGAAGGCAGCATAACCACCTTGATAGGCTCCAACGGCTCTGGAAAATCCACCATACTGAAGACACTGTGCCGGATCATTTCCCCGGATTCCGGCGCAGTATACCTTGATGGCGAAGCGATCCACGAAATGCCGACAAAGCGTGTTGCCCAGAGACTTGCGCTGCTGCCGCAGGGAGCGCAAGCCCCTGCCGGCATCACAGTCGGCGACCTTGTGGAATACGGGCGTTTTCCTTACAGGTCGGCGCTAAGCGGTCTCGGCGAAAAGGATCGGGAGATCATTCAGTGGGCTCTTGCCAGTACAGGCATGAGTTCCCTTGAACATAGAGAAATGGAGAAGCTTTCGGGAGGCCAACAACAGCGGGCATGGATCGCCATGGCGTTGGCGCAGAAAACCGGATTGCTGTTTCTGGATGAACCCACGACCTATTTGGACATCTCGCACCAACTGGATATATTGTACCTTCTGCGCCGCCTCAACCGGGAAAATGGTGTTACCATCGTAATGGTTCTTCATGATTTAAATCATGCCATCATGTTTTCCGACTATTTGGTGGCGATCAAAGACGGGACACTGCACAGCGCAGGTACGCCGCAAGAGGTTATTACCCAGCAGGCGTTGCGGGAAATCTTTGATGTAGAAGCGGAGGTCATTACACATCCGGTATTAAATGTTCCGGTATGCCTGCCCTTCAGGATAACGGAGCAGAACAAAAAAACAGGAGGTTCAAACACATGAAAAAAGGTTTGCGATCAGTGCTGTTCTCAGTGTTGGTGGGTGCGCTGCTGCTGTGCGCCGGATGCGGCAAATCGGGAGACATCTACACGGCGGGCGTTTATACGGCTTCCGCTGAAGGTTATTCCGGTCCGGTTACCGTAGAGGTAGAGTTTGACGGGAGCAGCATATTGTCTGTACATGTCCTATCTCACAGCGAAACAGTAAATATCTCAGACCGCGCAATAAATGAACTCCCTTCCCGGATCGTGGAGGCGCAGACCTGGGATGTGGATGCCGTTTCATCTGCAACATTTACCAGCGATGCCATTCGTGAAGCGGTCAGAGATTGCCTCGCGCAGGCGGCACTCCGATGAACCATTTGCGTTGCAAAGGGTATTTTGCGGTGATAGAATGGGTTAGATGAAGGGCAAGTCAAAAAATCAGCCATAGATGCTGTTTTAAGTGCTTTTCCAGCGAAGTGCCGCAGGCATTTCGCTGGAGATTCCATATATGGCTGTATGAACTCCCTTCTATGCGCAAAAGAATATCGCGAATCCTCCAAGCAAAGGTATATGTGTTTAGTATAAAATGTGTCACTCTCATTGACAAACTCAATATGCTCAGTTATAATATACCAGCGGTATATACCATCGGTATATCAGGAGGCGTAGGAGATGGAACGAACGGAAACCCAGAGGAGGATCCTCGAAGTTGGGAAAAAAGAATTTCTGGAAAAAGGCTTCAAGGACGCATCTCTGAACCAAATCGTCGCGGAGGCAGGCTTCACGAAGGGTGCCTTCTACGGCTACTACCCGGATAAGACCGCTCTGTTTGAAGATCTTGTGGGTGAGACCGCAAAGGAGCTGCTCACCCGCTTCAAGGCGGCACAGGACGATTATTTTGACCTTGTCCCGGAGGGGAGAGCAAAAGACAGTCTGGAGCTTTCCACCCAACACCTGCACGAGCTTGTCGCGTTCATGTACGACCATTTCGACGAATTCAAGCTGATCCTCTGCCGGGCGGAGGGAACGGGCTACGCGGATTTCATCGAGGTGCTGGTAGAACTGGAGGTCGATCGATCCGAAGAATACTACGCCCTCCTCAGAAAAAACGGTATGCTCTCCGGGAGCATGACTCGTCAGCTTCATCACATGATCACAAGAGCTTACTTTACGGCGGTGTGTGAAACCATCGTCCACGATATGCCGAGAGAGGAAGCCATGAAATACGTCGATGAACTGGCTATCTTTTTCCACTCCGGCTGGAGCGGACTTTTAAGGCTCGAATGAGCCTTAAAAAAATAACTGTCGGTTAGTCGCCTCTAACCGATGCGGCGCATCCTCCAACAAACCTATATATTTTAAGAAAGGAACACGGAATATGAGCAAACAGAAAAAAGAAAAGCAGCCGCCGGTGCTGGGCAGGCTGCTGGAATACGCCGGAGGGCATAAGTGGCTGTCCGTATTGGGCTGCGGGCTGTCCGGCGTTTCGGCGGCGGTCGGCATTTTCCCGTTCGTCTTTGTCTGGTACGCGGCCAGAGGCATTTTGACGCCGGGAGGCGGCGTTTCGGCGGGGCTTGCCCGCTACGGCTGGTACGCGCTGGCGGCAGCGCTTCTGAGCGCGGCTGTGTATTTCGCCGGGCTCATGTGCACGCACCTTGCGGCTTTCCGGGTGGCGACGAATATGCGAAAGGCGGCGGTCGCCCATCTCATTGACCTGCCGCTGGGGTACTTTAACGCCAACCTCACGGGACGGCTGCGCAAGCAGATCGACGACAACGCGGCGCTGACAGAAACGCTCCTTGCCCACACCATCCCCGACGCGGTGGGCGGGATCGTAACGCCGATACTGGCGGTGGGGCTGCTCTTCGTCTTTGACTGGCGCATGGGGCTTGCCTGCCTGATCCCCATGGTCATCGGGCTTGTCTGCCTGATGAGTATGATGACCGGGACGGGCATGAAGTTCTTTGAGGAATACCAGCGGGCAGGAGAGCGCATTTCCGCCGAGGCCACAGAGTATGTCCGGGGCATCCCGGTGGTGAAGGTATTCCAGCAGACGGTTTACTCCTTCAAGAGCTTTCATGCCGCCATCCTCAGCTACCGCGACCTTGCCAGCGGCTACGCCATGATGTGCCGTATGCCCTACACCCTGCTTACAGTGGTGCTGAACGCCATGTTCCTGCTTCTCATGCCCTTGGGAATGGTTCTCATCGGCGGCGCGGCAGACGGCTGGGCGGTGCTGGCCGATCTGGTGTTTTACATCTTCTTCGCGCCCCAGCTTGCCTTTATGATGGAGCGGCTGATGTACGCGGTCAACGCACAAATGGAGGCCGCCGAGGCAGTGAACAAGCTGGAGGCGATATTGAAGGAGTCGCCCCTTCCCGAGCCTGCGGCGGACAGCGGAAGCAAGCCCGCGGACAGCGGCATTTCCTTTGAGAATGTCACCTTTTCCTATGACGGCGCGGACAGACCCGCACTGACGAATGTGAGCTTCCATCTGCCGCAGGGGGAGGCGTGGGCGCTGGTGGGCCCCTCCGGCGGCGGCAAGACCACCATCGCCCGGCTGATCCCGCGCTTTTTCGATGTGCAGGCAGGGGCGGTGCTCCTGGGCGGACGGGATGTGCGCAGCATCCCCACCGCAGAGCTGATGGAGCAGATCTCCTTTGTCTTTCAGGAGGTGCGGCTCTTTAAGAAGAGCATCCGCGACAATATCCGCGCCGCCCGGCCGGACGCCACCGAGGCGGAGATATTACACGCGGCGCAGCTTGCCCAGTGCGGCGACATTCTGGAAAAGACGCCGGGCGGGCTGGACGCCGTGATCGGCAGCAAGGGCGTGTACCTCTCCGGCGGCGAGATGCAGCGCATCGCGCTGGCGCGGGCGATCTTAAAGGACGCGCCCATCGTGGTGCTGGATGAGGCCAGCTCCTTTGCAGACCCCGAGAACGAGGCGAAGATACAAAAGGCCTTCGAGGCGCTGATGAAGGGCAAGACCGTGCTGATGATCGCCCACCGCCTGTCCACGGTGCGGAACATGGATCGCATCCTCGTCATCCGGGACGGCGAGATCGCCGAGGAAGGAAAGCACGACGAGCTTCTTGAAAAGGGCGGCGTATACGCCGCTATGTGGGAGGAATACCAAAAGGCCGCGCAGTGGAAGGTAGGAGGTGCCGCATGATCGAACGCATCCGCAAAAAATACGCCATGACGGAGAAGGGCGCAAAAGACTATGTGGCCGCCGTGTTCTGGTCCGTACTGGTCAACATCAGCAAAATGCTGCCGGTGGGCGTGCTGGCCACGGCACTCTCCGGCATCGTAGAGGCGCTGACAAACGGCACCGACCCAAGGGCGGGGCTTACGCGCTTTCTGGTCGCGGGCGTCCTTGCCCTCGCCGCGCTCTTTGTGACCTTCCTGATCCAATACAGAGCCTTATACGAAGCCACCTACCGGGAGAGTGCCAACCGCCGCATCCGGCTGGCGGAGGTACTGCGCCAGCTTCCGCTGTCCTTCTTTGGAAACCGTGACCTGACCGACCTGACCACCACCATCATGGGGGATACGGAGACGCTGGAAAAGGCATTCTCCCACTTTTACCCCGCCATGCACGGCGCGCTCATCTCCACGGCGCTGATTTCCGCAGGCATGCTGCTTTACGACTGGCGGATGGCACTGGCTCTTTTGTGGGTGGTGCCCGCGTCGCTGCTGATGGTCTATCTCTCCCGGCGCATGGAAAAGCGGCATATAAAAAAGGGTCTCGTCACTCGCCGCGCGGCCACCGACGCCATGCAGGAGGTGCTGGAGTGCGCGCCGGAGATCAAGGCGTGCAACCAGAAGGCGCGGTATATCGCCGACCTGAACCGCAGGCTGGACGAGGCGGAGCAGGACACCATCCGGGGCGAGCTGTTCACAGGCTCCGTGGTCACGGCGGCACAGTCCTTCCTGAAGCTGGGCATCGCCACCACCGTCCTCACGGGGGTGACGCTGATGAGCCGCGGCGACCTGGCGCTGATCCCGTTTCTGATGTTCCTTATCGCCGCCACCCGTGTATATGACCCCATCGGCTCCATGTTTGCCAACATGGCCGCGGTGTTCGCCTGCGAGGTGCGCATCGAGCGTATGCAGGAGATCGAGAACGAAAAGCGCATGACCGGGCTGACCGAATATGATCCCGACGGCTACGACATCCGCTTTGAGCATGTGACCTTTGCCTACCGGGAAAAAGAGGACGTGCTAAGAGACGTCTCCTTTACGGCGAAGCAGGGACAGGTGACGGCGCTGGTGGGCCCCTCCGGCGGCGGCAAATCCACGGCAGCCAGGCTGGCAGCCCGCTTCTGGGACCCGGCGGAGGGAACGGTGCGGCTGGGCGGCGTGGACGTGTCCACGGTGGACGGCGAGGCGCTGCTGAAAAACTACGCCATCGTATTTCAGGATGTGGTGCTGTTTGCGGATACCGTGATGGAAAACATCCGCCTCGGCAAGCGGGACGCCACCGACGAGGAGGTGCTGGCGGCGGCAAAGGCGGCCATGGTGTTGACGCCCATGGTGTTCACGATGCCCTGCACCGCGATCTTGCCCATCTGCACAGTGGCCTGCTGCATGGCGCTGGCCCAGCC
>OMBL01001007.1_pt1 | contig 10933 bp, 11 predicted proteins | sample 1644871 | NCBI WGS metagenome assembly OMBL01 (sample SAMEA103958115, study PRJEB25191) | human gut metagenome | biome: human-associated habitat [ENVO:00009003]; feature: intestine environment [ENVO:2100002]; material: feces | place: Germany | collected 2013/2015
CTATTATCTGCAATTATTGTTTTTCGGAATCAAAGGGCAGGAGACAAGGCAGCTGATTCTCATGTTTGTTGTGCTTTTTGCGGCCAGCGTGTTATGGGCAAAAGCGGCAGGACATTTTGGAAAGGTGGAACGGGAGGAACATAAAAAAGGAGGCAGTCTGACCGTCGGAGGGTTTGGAAAATCAGCGCTTTTCAACTGGTACTTTTTACAGTTGAAAGCGTGGCTGAAACGCGGGACAAGCCTGCTGTTATTAGCGTCCATGTTTTTTGTGGTCTGGTTTGCCGGACAGATCTCCATGCCGCAGTCTGACAATGTGACCGTTGGAATTGTGGAAACAGACGGAACGCATGGAAAAGAAGTGCTGGAACATCTGACACAGCGTGAAAGTCTTTTTTCCTTTGTGATGTACGACAACAAAGAGGCGTTGCAGGAGGATGTCATTGCAGGAAAACTGGAGTGTGGTTTTTATTTTTCCAACAATTTTGAAAAGAAATTTGAGCATGAAAAGTTAAAAAACAGTGTGTCGTATCTTTGTACACCGCTTACCACGAAGGGCGAGGTTGCGCGTGAGACATTTTATGCGGCGCTGTTTGAGGTGTACGGAGCGCAGATGCTGAGTGCGAGGACAGAGCAGCTGTTTGGAGATAATGCTGCCGCAGCAGGTGATGTTCTGCTTGCCAATAATGAAAAGTATCTCAAAGGAAATGAGGTTTTTCAGGTAAATGTGGAGCAGACAGAGGCGGTACAGACGACAGAGAAAGAAAAACAGGTATTTCCACTTCACGGACTTGTGGCATTGTTTCTGTTTTTAATCATATATGTGGAATACGGACGACGTTTTGACGCCGGCAGTGGAAAACCATATCTGGCACTTCCGGCGCCACTTGGCGAAGGACTTCAGATGATGGGACTTCTCGCAGCGGGAACCGTTCCGGCGGTGGCTGGCTTGGTGTTACTGCTTTGTTCCGGGGAGAGCCGCGGACTCCTTCGGGAGATCAGCGCCATGATATTATTGCTGGCAGCCTGTATCGTGTGGATATGGATTGTTGGAAAATGGATACAAAATCTGACCAGTTTTACATCCCACATGTTCCTGCTTGTGTTGATAAATCTGGTGTTCTGCCCGGTTCTTGTGGATATTGCAGCCTACATTCCGGCATTAAAATTCGTGCGGTACCTCTGTCCGGTGGGAATCTATCTATGGTTCATCTCCTTGTAAAATTATGGAAACGCTATCCACTATACAGAAAAATGTGTTAAAATAGATATGACATTGTAGATAGAATATCAGATAATTGTGTAACTCAACATAACGTAAATTGAATTGTGAAAAATTAACAAAAGACATGAAAGACATTGGGGAACCGCCGGTTCTTAGAAAGCAGATACGACATTTTTAATCAGGTCTGCGCATTTACTGCACAGACCGTGCGAAGATGATTCAGGTGTGAGCAAATTCCTATCTGCGTAGCAGATTTTAAATGAATTTGCGAAGTACTGCGAAGAATGAGCAGTACCGCTGCGAGTGACACATAGCGGGAGCGTGTCTTGAATGTTTTTGTTGATTTTGAACAATTTGAAATAAAGGATAAGAGGAGTTACACAATTATCGTTCATTTATTTTCACACAAGGAGATTAACGCTTTTATGAAATTTTTACGGGCGATGAAAAAATTAAAGATAAAAAAGCAGATCATAGCGGCAGTTATGGCATGCGTGCTTGGCATAGGAGGCATATACTCGGTGCATGCGTCCGTCATTAACGATGCAAAAAACAAGAAAAACGAAGCGCAGCAGGAGTTAGACAACTTAAACAGCCAGATTGATGAGATTCAGGCGGCACAGAGTGATCTTCAGGAGGAGATGGACGCTTATGATGACCAGCTCATGGCACTGCTCACAGATATGGATCTTCTGGAACACGATATAGATGCAAAGCAGGGGGAGATCGATCAGGCGAATGCGGATCTTGAAGTCGCACAGGAGAAAGAGCAGACGCAATATAATGCGATGAAAATGCGGATCCGGTATATGTATGAAAATGGTGACAGTAATTACTGGGAAGCGATGATGGGCGCGACCAGCATCACCGACCTTTTAAACCGTGTGGAATATGTATCCGAAGTGTATGATTACGACAGAAAGCAGCTTACTGCTTATCAGGAGACGGTACAGCAGGTGGCAGATCTGAAGGATCAGTTAAATGCACAGCTGGCAGAGATGGAAGAGTTAAAGATCAGTTATGAAGACCAGGCATCTTCCCTGCAGGCTTTGATCGCAGAAAAAAGCGCTGCGATGGATAATTTTGACGCCCAGCTTGCAAGCGCAAAAAGTCTTGCAAGCCAGTATGCAGATACGATCAAAAAGCAGAACCAGATCATTGCAGATGAACAGGCGCGCCAGGCAGCAGAAGAGGCAGCCGCAAGGCGGGCAGCGCAGCAACAACAGCAAAATGCAGGAAATCAGTCAAACACAACGGGCAATGACACAAATGCGTCAGCTTCAGGTTCAGGAACCGGTTTAATATCTTCAGGTTTAAACCCTGCACACACTACAAATGTAAGTGGAAGCGATGTGGTGGCCTTTGCGAGCCAATATGTCGGTTATCCGTATGTGTACGGTGGAAACAGTCTGACGGAGGGGGCTGACTGTTCTTATTTTGTCATGGCATGTTTCGGACAGTATGGAATCTCGCTTCCGAGAAACTCTTATTCCATGCAGAGCTGCGGACAGGCAGTAAGCTATGACTGCGCACAGCCGGGAGATATCATCTGCTATCCGGGACATGTTGCAATCTATATGGGAAATGGAAGGATCGTGCATGCTTCCAGCCCGACAAACGGAATCTGTTACGGAAGTGCGACGTATCGCACGATCCTGACGATACGACGGGTGTTATAAAGGAATTGTAACTTTCTGGAAAAAGTGATATAATATCTTGCAGAGTTTGTCTATACTAACAGTTGGATAATTGTGAAACTTCTAACAAACGAACAGGGGATTCGCAGCTATCGGAAACTGACAATGAAAGAAGGAGAAATATTATGCAGTTTGAACAGTTACAAAAAGATATGATAGCAGCCATGAAGGCAAGAGATAAAGTTCGTAAAGATGCGATTTCCGCACTGGTATCTGCAGCGAAGAAAGTGGCCATTGATGAGGGATGCAGAGACAACATCAGCGAGGAGATCGTCGACCGTGTCATTTTAAAGGAAATCAAATCTGTAAAAGAGCAGATTGATACATGCCCAGCAGAGAGAACAGATCTGAAGGATGAATATCAGGCTAGATATGATATTTATCAGGAATATGCACCCAAAATGATGTCTGCTGAGGAAGTGGAAGCATTTATCACGGAGAAATTTGCAGATATCGTTGCGGGCAGGAACAAAGGAATGATCATGAAAAATGTGATGCCTGAATTAAAAGGCAAGGCAGAAGGAAGCGTGATCAATCAGGTAGTTGCAAAACTTTGTCAGTAAGCACCATACAGAAGGGCGCGGCGATAATATGGAGAAGCGAATACGTTTTACAATCATACTTGTACTCATTTTGATCGTTGTCATAGCGTTTTCTTTCCAGTCGAAAGAGAAGAAGGAATATCTGGTTTACAATGAGGCATTAGATAAGACTGCGGTTACCGTGGATGATGTATCATTGACTTTGAAAGATATCGCATTTTATGTAGCTTATGAGGAAAAAACAGTTCAGGAACAGGCGATACTCTATAACCCGGACAATCCAAGACAGTACTGGAATGTTTATACAGACGGGCAGTTTGTGAAGCTTACTGCAAAACAGGCAGCATTGGATATGGCTGTGCATGATGAGATTTTTTATCAGATGGCTGTGGCAGAGGGGCTGACGCTGGATGCAGCGGAGCAGGAATATCTTGAAAATGATGAGAGTGATTTCTGGTCTGATTTAGAGGACTGGCAGAGAGAACAATTGGGGATTTCAGAGGAAGAACTGGATTCTGAAATGGAGAAAATAGCACTGGCTGACAAATATCAGAGTATTTATGCAGAGATGAACCAAAAAGAGTACGAGGCATATAATTTTAATGGGGAAGCCTATGAGGCACTTTTGTCGGAACACAAATACAGTGTGAATGAAAAAGTATGGGACAGAGTGGATTTTGGCTCTGTCACGCTTGATAATTAGAAAGTAGAAAAGAGAAAAATTATGTCAGTAAAAATTGGAAGAAACGATCCATGCTGGTGTGGAAGTGGCAGAAAGTACAAGGCATGCCATGAAGCATTTGATGAGAAGATCGCAAGATATGCGTCACAGGGACATATCGTGCCGCAGCGTAACATTATTAAAAATGCAGAGCAGATCGCAGGCATTAAAGAGAGCTGTAAAATTAACATTGCAGTGCTTGATTACATTGAGAAAAATATCCATGAGGGTATGAATACGGCAGAGATCGACAAAATTGTTTATGATATGACAACAAGCATGGGCGGAATCCCGGCGCCACTCAACTATGAAGGATATCCATTTTCTGTGTGTACCTCTGTGAATGATCAGGTGTGCCACGGTTTTCCTTCCAAGGATGTGATCCTAAAGGCAGGGGATATTATCAATGTCGACTGCTCTACCATTTTAAACGGATATTTCTCTGATTCTTCGAGAATGTTCTGTATCGGTGAGGTCAGCCCTGAGAAGAAGAAACTTGTTCAGGTGACCAAAGAGTGTGTCGAACTTGGATTAAAAGAAGTAAAACCATGGGGATTTTTAGGTGACATGGGGCAGGCAGTCCACGACCATGCATTTTCCAATGGATACACAGTTGTCCGTGAAATTGGCGGACATGGTGTAGGTCTTGAGTTCCATGAGGAGCCGTGGGTAGGATATAATTCCAGACGTGGACAGGAGATGCTGATGGTTCCGGGCATGATCTTTACGATCGAACCGATGGTGAATATGGGACAGCCGGATATTTATGTTGATTCCGATAATGACTGGGAAGTATACACAGACGATGGACTTCCATCCGCACAGTGGGAGATCATGGTGCTTGTGACGGAGGACGGACATGAAGTCCTGTGCTGGTAAGCTGAATAGTGTGGAGAAGAAAAAAGCAGCATAGCCGTGAGGCTATGCTGTATGTTTGAAAAGCTGTATGTGGAGCGGCTCGCCGAGGTATTTGATAAAATGCTGGTAGATCACGACCGCAGCGATCAGAAAGCTTCCAATCTGGATGGATGGAACTTTTACGGTAAACAGCACGCATAATGCAAACAGTCCAAAAGTAACGACAGACCGGAAAGAATGTGGGCTGACCACAACGATCAGGGAAAAGAAAATAAAGAAAAATGCAAGGTACACTGCCGGACGCATCTCCGGAAACAGACCGAGCAGGACTCCAAAGGAGGCGGTAATTGCTTTGCCGCCTTTTTCTTTTCGGAAAAATGGAAATGCGTGTCCGAACACCGGGGCGATGAGCACCGGAATAAAAAGCAGCGAGTGAGTATCTAAAAAGCGCTGCCCGAGAAATACCGGAACAAATCCCTTTGCCAGCTCTAAAATAAGGGAGAGCAGCCCACAGAAAAATCCGCCGTACATAAAGGCATTTGCAACGCCCGGATTGTGGTCTGCGGGAAGTTCCCGGATATCAATGTGCCGTATGATTTTTGGCGTCCAGTAAGCAAACAGTGTGCTTCCGAGGGCAAATCCAAGAATCGTAAAGAAGAGATATAACATAAAAACCCCTTTCTATTCATGAGAAACAAGCTGTTCTAACAGACTTACGATCTGCATGGCAGCTTCAGGCTTGCGTTCTCTGCGCTGTGCCTCTGACATCTGTTCACGCAGGGAATCATTTTCAATCAGTGCTTTGCCAAGCTGTACCTGTTTTGCGAGATGCTTTGAGGAGACAGAGAGATGTCTTGCACCAAAAAAATGCAGGTTTGCAGTTTCACATCCAGGAATCGGAGCCGTGTGGACGATCGGGATATTTTTTACAAGAGATTCTGTCGAGGTAAGACCGCCAGGCTTTGTGTAAATGACATCGCAGGCATCCATAAAAAGGGATACATGATTGGTATACCCGATAATATGAACCCGTTTGTTAAAATGAAATTCGCAAAATGCGTTCGATCTTTGCATTATTTCCACAGATGATCACAATGTGTTCTCCGTTTCGGCAGCGGAGTGCTAATTCAGCCGCAAAAACAGCCAGTTTTCCAAATCCCATACTTCCGCTCATGACGAGAAACATCGGAACATCCATCGGGAGGTGAAGTTTTTTTCTTGCAGCTTCCTTAGACAGATTTCTGCAGAAATCCTGCCGCACCGGAATGCCATAGGGAAGCAGTTTCTCCTCCGGAACGCCGCGTTTTACATATTCCGGGATCAGATCCTCATGTGGAATCACATAATAATCGAGATTTGTCTCCTCCCAGAATGGGATACAGGTGTAGTCTGTTCCAACCGCAACTGCCGGTATATGCAAAAGTTTTTTCTTTTTCATGTAAGTCATTGTCTCCGCAGGATAAAGGTGCGGAGTGAGAACAATGTCAAAATCATGTCCGTCAATATAGGAGGCTAATTTTTTTCCCAATAAGGCGTTGGCAAAATAGACGGGAGATCTCCGTCTGGAACTTGAGATCAGCATTCCTACTTTATAAATAAATCCAAAAAAGAATGGAATATGTTTTACTATGCCAACATACGCTCCGGCAACGGCATGGGAGGTGCGTTTCCCGGATAAAAGAAACATATCCATCATTTCTACCGTATGCCCTTTTGATTCGGCGGCCTCCTTTACAGCTCTTCCGGCACTGTTGTGTCCTTCACCCGTATCACAGGATAATATCAAAATTTTCATAAATCTATAGAATACCTTTCAAATTTCGGCTATAATCAGTGTAGCATATCGTATGTAAAATTACGAGAGAGAATTCTGGCGTAAGAATATCATTCAGGAGAGAGAGCATGAAACTATCAGGGAAAAAGGGAACAGAACAGTCAAAGAAGAAATCCGTCGGAAAAGCAAAGAAAGCATCTGAGGTAATAAAAGTTCCGGGAGACTGGCTTTATATGACACCACAGGAAATCGGTGTAAGACAGATATATGAAGCATTTGGGGAACAGGATGGCTATGAATTGGAAATCTGGGAAGATGCCGGAGTTCTTGAGATTGGAATGTCAGAGGGAGCTTCTGTAGATATCGAGACAGCACAGATCCATCCAAAAGACGAGGTTACGGCTTCTTTTGCAGCAGAACATCAGGTGAAAACGGTTTTTCTTGTGACCTTTAAACCGGAAACTTATGAGGAAGCAAAACTGGTCATGCGTAAGATCATGGAGAAAACCGGCGGATTCTTCTGCGGAGATACGGAAGACTTTACACCAATGTTTGCGTGACAGAATAGAATGGTTGTAAAACAGATAAAGTATTTTTCTACAGGAAACAGGGAATCGCAGAGTAAATAAATGAGGGGCAGGATACGGACATGAACTTTGATTACATAAAAGAGGCAGAGCCTTCTACAGATGACTTGAGACAATTATATGATTCGTTGTATCAAAATTTGGAAAAAGCAGAGGAATTATATTGGACAAAACCACAGAGATGTGGCATGATGCTGCGCAAAGCAACGGAAAAAATCTGCCGGATTTATAATGGCTACTATGAAATCAATTTTCCGGAGAGTGCCACGCTGGAAGAGTATCTCTGTTATACAGGAGATGATGATCATAATGCGATGGTCAGCCGTTTTTTAAGTGTTGTGAGAAAAGAGCAGAGAGACCGTCTGGAGTGGCTTCGCGTGTGGGGCGATGAATGTGTTTTTATGGAGGAAAATCCAGACCAGATCAGACATAATGCGGATAAACTTTATCTGAATGTCAAAAAAATGATGGTGTACATGATGGAGGCAACAAAAGAAATGTGCACGTGTATTGATCATATGGAGAATCTGCAGGGAAGAAGTTTTGCGGATGATATTTTGCCAGGTTATCAGTCAGAAGAAGAATTAGAGGCTTTGGAAGAACAGCGGCAGAAGGAACAGCGGAAGAGTTTCTGGTCATCCCTGTTTGGAAAGAAAGAAAAGTAGCATTGCATTTACAGAAAAAGCTACAATGGGAGAGAAGCATGTCAAAGATTAAATTGATCGCCAGCGATCTTGATGGAACATTACTGTTAAATTTCGCAAAAAACTGCAATCCGGAATTATTTCCGATTGTAGAAGAATTAACGAGAAAAGGAATTTATTTTGTACCGGCAAGCGGACGACAGTACGTGAATCTGCAGAAACTATTTGCCCCGGTAAAAGATGATATTATGTATCTGTGTGAAAATGGAGCGCTGGTCATGCACAGTGATCAGGTTCTGGTGAAGAAGCAGTTTGAAGATTCCCTTGCATTGGACATCTGTCACACTGTGATGGATCATCCAGATTGCGAGATTGTCATTTCCGGTGAGAGAACTTCTTATCTGATTCCAAAGTCAAAAGATTTTGTGACACATGTGCGTGATGTGGTAGGAAATCATGTGACAGTGATTGATGCGCCGGAACGCATTGAGGAACCAATCATCAAGGTATCTTATTTTACACGGCCGGAGAAGCAGGAAAAAGCAACTGCAGAGTTTCGTGAAAAATATCCGGATGACCGTTGCATTATTGTGACATTTTACACCGCTTGGAACGAGCAAAGGTGCCGCCTTAAAAGAGATCGGAGAGCGTCTTGGAATCGCACCGGATGAGATGGCAGCATTTGGTGACAATGAAAATGACAGAGCGATGTTAGAATTTGTCGGTCATCCATATCTGATGGAAGTATGCAACCCGACCATGGAAAATATTGTGGCGGAACGCTGTAAAAAAGTAGAAGATACGCTGAAACAGTTTTTGTAGGGCTGCCATCACAGAGGAAGTTTAAATGAAAAAATTATTATCAGGTTCCTACTATATCGTGTTGCTTTTGGGAGTGCTATTTGTTGTCGGTAGTTTTCTGTTTGCAAAAAATGAAACACATTTCCGGAAGGGGGAGATCGCAGGACATCAGCAGATCACGCCCCAGAGCATTACACAGGTAGATGAAATGACAAAAGAATACATTTTCTCAGGAGAGCAGTTTACAGGGAAAAATATATGTCTTGCTTTTTATTCAATCCATCTTGGTATTGAAGTGTATGAAGATGGCGAGCTGATTTATAATCTGAAGCCGGTGCCGGGGATTTTTGGCACAACACCCGGGTCTGTCTGGAATTTTCTGGAGATCGATCCGGATTGTGGGCAGGTCATTGTGAGGACACATGCTGCGTACGAGAGAGTGGGCGGCGAGACACTGTCTTTTTATATCGGCGAGGCAGTCGATGAGGTGCTGTATCTCATACGCAATTCTGCAATAGGTGCGTGTGTGTGTCTGTTGGAACTGGCAATCGGTATATTTCTGATCATGTATTTTATCATTGGCAATAAAGGGATACGCATTGAAAACTATGTTTTGTATTTTGGATTATTTGCAGTGCTGATGGGCGCATGGTCTTTGAATGAGACGGTGCTGATGGCGCTTCTGGTCAAAAATACAGTGGCAGGTTCTAATCTTGGGTATATTTTGATCATGCTTATGCCTGCACCTTTTTCGATGTTTGTGCAGGGTTTTTTAATGCCGGAAGATAAATGGGCTGCCGGATCGATCACATTTTTAAGTGTTTTGAATATGGCGGCATGCGTTCTGCTCCATATGACAGGAGTACTTGAATTTCGGAATTCTGTAACATTTACCCATATATTAATGGCTATGGATATCCTATATTTGGGATATGCATTGGTTCATTACGTGAAGAAGCACGGCATGGATAGGATTGCAAAGACGAATATTGTGGGAATTATCATTCTTTTTGTTGCATTTGCTGCAGATATTATATTTTTTTATGTTATTTCAACTGTTGTGGATATTCTGGGAAGAACAGGATTCCTTGTTTATATCTGTCTGCTGGCATGGCTTGCAGCATCAGATTCCATGGAAAAACTTCATGAAGGACAGAAAGCTGCCATCTATAAAGAACTGGCATTGAAGGATATTTTGACCGGACTTTACAGCAGGAATGCCTATGATGAATGGGAGAGAGACAATCAGCATCCGGACAAGACCGCCATTGTCATGTTAGATCTGAATAACCTGAAAAAGTGTAATGACCGGTATGGCCATGAGGCAGGCGATACCTACCTGAAAAAGGCATCGGAGATGATCACAAATGCATTTTCACAGGAGAATACAGTATATCGTATTGGTGGAGATGAATTCTGTGTGATCATGCCGGATGCAAAGGAAAATAGCATAGAAGGAGCAATGGACAGACTGAAAGAGCTTCAGAAGCAATACAAAGGAACGGACCATTCAGTGGAAGTGGAGATCGCCTGCGGCTATGCGTTCTATGATGACAATGTGGATCAGAGTTTTGTGGATACAAGAAAGAGGGCAGATACGCATATGTATGAAAATAAGCGTATGCTAAAGGGAAAGGAACCGCGTTAATTTAAAAATTGAATAATAAAAAGGATTCCCCTGCATACAATGTAAAAACAAGTATTGCAGGGGAATTTTTTTGAAAGGTTATATTGAGGAAAGAGCAATTGAGATAGCAAGATATATTATCGACAACAACACGACGGTAAGACAGGCAGCGAAGCATTTTGGGATATCGAAATCAACGGTACATAAGGATGTTACAGAACGTCTGGAAAAAATCAATGCATCTCTGGCAGCAGAGACAAGAAAAGTATTGGATGTCAATAAATCCGAGCGTCATATCCGCGGAGGGCTGGCAACGAAAGAAAAGTATTTACATATGCACGGGTAAAAAACGTATGCGTTGTACGTATTAATTTGAAACAAACAATCATTTCATGATTATGCACCACACAGGAAGTGTCAGTATTGAGAGAAAGGTAGAAAAAAGATCATTCGGGAGGCG
>OMBL01001008.1_pt1 | contig 10933 bp, 13 predicted proteins | sample 1644871 | NCBI WGS metagenome assembly OMBL01 (sample SAMEA103958115, study PRJEB25191) | human gut metagenome | biome: human-associated habitat [ENVO:00009003]; feature: intestine environment [ENVO:2100002]; material: feces | place: Germany | collected 2013/2015
TACATTTAATCCCGTAGGTTTTACGAAGCAAAGTTAAAACGCCAATGTGCCAAGCTGCGGCAGTCAGACAGTAAGTTTTAATGGTTGAGCAATTTTATTGTCAATGAGGTACCGGTTGCCTGAACGGTTGTTGTCAAGCGCATAGATTGGTTTGCCGAGTTTAATGGCCCAAGCAACCGCGTGCATTGTGCCTGATTCTTTCTCACATGCTACGACAATGACCTTGTCTGCAATCGCCATTTGCAATCGAGTGCGTGCTATGAGTCGCGTCGGATTGGCCTTAGAGCCTTCAGGATATTCCGACACTATTGTGCCTCCGTTTTGGAGTATCGCCAACTCAAGGTCGGAGTTTTCTTTTGGATAGATTTTGTCAAGTCCGGTGGCAACAACTGCAACGGAGATTCCACCTGCTTCAACGCTACCCCGGTGGACGGCAGTGTCAATCCCTCGCGCCAGTCCACTCACAACAACTTCAGAAGAATGGAGCTTCCCTAATTGCCGGGCTATTTCACATTCTTCATCGGTTGCATCCCTCGCGCCTATAATTGCGACTCTATGACCGGAGGTAAACCATCCGCTAATGCCTTTGAAGTAAATTTCTACCGGGCAGTTATCCCTAAGAGTTTTCAACGTATCGGGAAATGCATACTCATCGCTTTTAAGCGATTGAATTTCAAATGTACTTTGTAAATTCTGTCTAAGGGTTTTCAACTCAGATATGTGTGGGAAGAGTCGCGCAACTTTTTTCTGTGCCGCTATCTCTAATTCAGGGTAATCATCCTCACTGAATTTGTCGGTCAGAAAAATTACAGGCACCGGAATATCCCAGTTCAATTCCCAATCGTCGTCGCAACCTATAAGCTCACACGACCAATAATCTTGACTACGTATTCGCAAATAGATACAATACTTTTGTCCCGATTTCGGGTCAAAGAAATAATAATAGCATTGACTGGGAACATAAGATATGTCTTCATACCAATGAAACTGTTCTACTTTCGCACTCATGATGATTATTTCAAGGCTTTTGTAATTATCACGAATTGGAATTCTGAGGTTATTGCTTTATTTACACCTACGCCCCAAATTAAATCTGTATACGAGGGCAACATCGCACCGACTTGTGATATGAAAGCCATGTCGGAAACTGGGAAAGATAGGCTTTCTTTAGCATTTATCATTAAAATTACAGTAGAGCCTAATGAGATCTGCTGCGACAGGCAACCAAAGATTGTTTCTATCGAATCTCCTTCCATTTCGGTAATGCTCACCTTTCCAACGCCATCATCCATAAGCATACAGAAATCGTCTTTGTCAAGGGCGATTTTACAGTTTGAGGCGTACTTTGCAACCAAGTCAGTCGCTATACTCTCCCTAATTTCCGGAGAATACTCTATGAAATACTGATATGTCTTAACCATATTTGCGTATAAAATTTACGCTGCAAAGTTAAGACCACAAACTGCCATACCTCGGCAGTTATAACATTAATTTCCTTGATTTAGAAAACTGTTCAGTTCGGTTTCGTCATTAAAATCAATCTCTTGAGCAAACATAATTCCTATGCAAGCAGCTGTCATTAAATATGATGGCACCCAAACTGTCAATGGTTGTTCTCTATAACCGTTTTCTTTAATATAATCTCGTAGAGCGGATGAAATGAGTACCATTTTTGAGACGCGATTAGTCATCATCTGTTGAATATTATAAGGCAAATCTGGCACGTAATAGTCAAACGGCTCCGTTACTTGGAATTGAGTATCAATTTCAAGTCCATTAAACATTTTATAGCCGACTTCGACGCTCTTATCGAATATATATTGGAATAATAGTCCATATTGAACCTCTGACAACTCTATATTGGCCTGCACCATTTGGTTTGCCATCTCATTGGTTATATGGCGCAGTTCATACTGGAATTGAAGCAGTTGCTCTTTTGAGAAATTATTTCTGCAAATCCTCGTCAAAAAACCTGATTCCAAGTTTTCAATACTGAATAAGGCTTTGTTTATGCCAAAAGAAACTATATTTTTGGCGATGTCAATATCTTCCATATTATAATATTTGTTTTGCTATTATTGCACACGCCTCTGCGTCGGCCAGTGCGTGGTGATGATTTATTAGGTCAAATCCGTAATGTGCCGCTACTGTTTGCAATTGGTGGTTCGGCAATTTATCACCGTTCACTCTTCGCGAAGCTATACAAGTGCAATAGAACTTATAGTCCGGATATTCCATATTATAAACTTCATGAACGGCTCGTAGACAACCCTCATCGAATTGAGAGTTATGCGCGACCAATGGTAATCCATCTACCTTTGGAGCTATTTCGCTCCAAACAGCCGGGAATGTAAGAGCGTTTTGGGTGTCGTCTTTGCTAAGTCCGTGAATGTCTGTAGCCCACTGGCAATAAAAGTTTGGTTCAGGACGGATTAGGCGATATATCTTTTCTACCACCCGTCCATCTCTGACTATTACCACCCCAATACTACACACACTCGACCGATACCAGTTAGCTGTCTCAAAGTCTATAGCTGCAAAATCTTTCATAGCATTTATAGTTTTGTGGGCTGATACCGTTCAGTCATTTGTCGGGCAATCTTTACGAAGTCTCGACGAAGCCATTCCGGTTTAAGAACCTTAACTGCGGCTCCGTATTTCAATAGCTCCTGAACGAAATCAAATGTTGGTCGCAAAAAGAACGAGAAAACCGAATAGTCATCCTCTCGGTTTATCTCTTGTTGGCTGTGATGGATTGGAAGTGAACGGATATAGTTTTGTTGGCCATCGTTCACCTCTATTTCGACGACTTCTGCTTTATGCGAGCCAATGATAATACCGATACATTCTGAGAAAAAATCTTCTGCATTGAAGTCCTTTGGAAGGCTGAATTTTGTTTCCGTCTGCCTGACATCCAAAATTCTATCAAGCGAGTACACCCGCATTTTATTATCGTATGGACGACGTCCTAATACATACCATCGTTGACGGAAAACCTTTACGCAATATGGCTCAATCTCCACATGGTAGGGATTTTCATTGAATTTTTGATGCTCAATGTCAATAGTATATCCATCGCGCATAGCTTCAATAATCGGAGTCAGGAATCGCTGTCCTGACGGAATCTCTTCAAAGAGGATGCGGCGTTTCAAGTGGTGACTTTCGTTGATAAGGTTGTTCACGGCAAAAGTATTCAGTAGCCATGCACGGACACCACCCTGCTCCATGTCGTCGCGATTGGCGATTTTATACTTCTTACCGTCGGAGCGGTCGCAATATATTTCGATGTCAAACAGCTCTTTGATGGCATCCTTATGGCGATGGAAAGTCCTTTCGGGTATTTCATCTTCATTCTCTAAATTATATTGCGAACGCGACCAATAACTATTGATTTCATCGCGCGTTATTCCCCCGGTCCGATAGATCAAATCCACCAACCAGATATAACGGTTAAATAATTCACTCGCGGCCATATTCTTCCATTTTTGTCTGCAAATTTAATCAATCAAACTGACAAATTGCGGCAGTTTGGAAATTTGATGGACTATTTATTAATATTCTTTCTAAATTCTGCACGCCGAGCCAAGTGTATAATCGAATTTACGTATTTTTCTCTCTGAATAGTTCGTTGAGACGGATGATACGTGCTTAGGAGCAATCTTCCTTTTTTATCTTTATATGCTTTAGTGGCACCCTCCTTGAAAAGATATTCCAACCCATAGAATGGATTGTCTGAATTATCAAGGTCTTCTTCAATTACTCCGAATGTGCCACCAAAGATGATTATATCAGGGTCATACACTTCTATTTGTGCAAATAACACGTCCTTCCAATCATTATATACCTCATGTAGCCGAGAGGAAGACGTGGAGGACTGTCCGGGGGCAGGAAACTTCCCAATATTTATCCACCCAATGCTTTGGAAATCAGAAAGAATTTCGGGAGCAGTTGTGTCGTCAGCCCATAATTTCTCATATTGAGGATTAGAGAATAACCAATTGTGAAGCAAGCCACTGGATAACTTTGACACAACATAGTGAGTGGGGTAATCTTTTTTGTCAAGAATGTAAAAATCCGGATCTCGTAGATAGTCGGTGTGGTTCCAAAATTCAACATTGTCACCTTCTGTGTCATAGGCTTCTTTCAGTACAAAAAGAATCCGAACAGGAGCGTTTTCATATAATGTGGGATTTGTGAGACCATCAATTACGATAGTCTTGTTGATCTCTTTTTCTCGAAGTTCTTTACCTCGCTTTTTTATTAAGAGTTCTATGTTTTTTTGAGCTTCTTCCATATTTTGCAAAATTAAATAATTACTTTGGATTATAACGGATAAACGTAAGGTCTATTCCATCATACTCATTTGAAATCCAAAACATATTTTCGGTTGCGAAATGTTTCTTAATGGTATCGAAACTTTGATTTTTCATGAAATTAGAGTTTATAATGATAGCGCAATCATCAAAAGGCTCAGATTTCTCAGAATCATAGTAATGCAAAGCCCAGTGTATTGCATCAAACGCATATGCGGAACCTCCGTAGGAACGTATATCCCTTACAACCAGTATCTTTGCATCTATAATTTTACCATAAATCTCACCTAATCCTTTCTTAAGTGTCGATTTATCAATTCCCGAAGCTATAGAAAGTGTGGCTTCGTTCAATAAGCGCTCTGTCTTTCTTTTCAACAAAAAGCCAAGACCGAACTTGCGTAGCCAATTATAAATCCTATTCAATTTGATATAAAGTCCCGGATTACTACTCTCTTTCCTTTTATTAAAAAAACTCTCTTTCGTAACAAACCGATGAATAGATTTCGTTCCATTATCAGTAAGATGAAGTAGCAGTGTTCCAATCCATCTCTCCAGCGCGATATCCGGAACCATGGCTCGCCGATTTAAGAATTCAAGCCAGTTTTCAGGTAAATCCATCTTGATTTCTAAACCGAGTATACCCGAATCAGGAGTCCCTGTAACTTCAAATGTTTTTGAGGTAGCAACTTCACTTGGAACAATTGATCTCAGATAGGAAAATGCATCATAAAGAACAATTGTATTGCCATGAATACACCAATTAAAACGAGGTTGAGACAGAATGTCATCAAAATTTACTTGTTGGAGATACCAACCCACCGTTCTTTCCGAAAAATTCGGGATCGGGAGGGACATATGTGTATCCAATGCCTCCCCGTTCCTAAAATCCACTAAGTAAACATTGTCGGCATCCTGCTTTTCACCACATAGATGCTTTAACCACATATTCTGCATCAGCTGTCGTACACCATCGTTTGAATCAATTGTTTTCATAAGTAGCTGTATTTAATTGGTATGTTTATATTATGAATTCCAACGTTTGCCTTTTTGGTCGGTTATACTTTGGATTTTTACCTGCACCTCGCACCAAAAATCGTTTAGACGCAGTAGGTCGGGGATTGAATACGCTTTATGATTTGTTAGATCATGCACAGCATGGCAGATGATGATGTCTTGAAAATCAGGTTTATCCCAATAAGGAGGCTCATTCCAACTCACGCCATCATCAAGAGGGGTAGAACCGGGGTGAACCGATTCTATATCCTGCTGTCCCTTTTCTTCATAAAGTTCATAGAGCGTTTTTATCATCAGGGTAAACCTCGAGCCATAGTAGTTGTCATCGTTTAAGGCCAACACAGATTCTGCCCCGTCAAAGATGTAGTGCAACCATCCTTCGATTTCATAATCATCATCGAAGTCCGGACAATCGTTGATTACCGACGATTTCGATTCCATTATCTTAACACGACGATGTAGGCTTAAAGTTAATTCATATAACCGTTGATTCACGGCTCGAAACCGTGCCATATTCTCTTCCGTAGGCCGAAACATTTCATTGAGAATTTGCTTCCGGTCTGCCAATAAATCTTCAACCGTTTCGATTTCTTGCGGACTCAAACGGCGGAGATTGTAGGAGTCTATATCATCACCGACCAAAGCAATGATAGCCGTTTCGATATCCTGTATATTTTTATTTTTCATCGCCATCTTTGTTCTCTCTATTTTGATGAAATGTTATTACTCCATTTGGCAAAAAGGTAGGGCAAGCCTCTCTATAAGCGCGTTGCCAAATGACTCTAATTTGCTTTACGGTTGCCCACTCGCAACAAACAACGCTTTCCGAAACATTTTCGTCGTAGGTTAATGGCCGCAAAATGCAAAGAAGGTTAGCCATTGAATCATTTAAATCAGAAAAGTCAATGTCGCCCGGTAAACAATTATTATCTTGGATTGCTGTGAGGTCGCACCATCGTTTAATATTACCCAGAGCTGCTACGGCGTTAATCCGTTTTACCCGGCCTTCAAACTCAAATGGGAGTGAAGCAATACAGAGCAATTTTCTGCAATGTCCGCGCAATTCCTCAGCGATTGCATCTGCATAATAATTACCGATGAATCCACCAAGGCAAACAACCAAAACGACTGTGTCATAGTTATCCGCAAAATTTTCACCAAGTGTCTTGCACGATTTTTCCAGAATCATTTTGCGTTCATTGCCATTGCCATGCGACTCCAGTTGCTCAGAGTCTTGATCGAGATACAGATACTCTACTCCGGGAGTTTTGGTTATCGTTTTGCGGAAATCATCTACCACGTTTCCGCCGCCGTTACCAACGGCTACTACTATTGTACTCATACCATTTAAAATTTTAGTCCCACCATCTTTTCATATTGTGTTCGATGAAGCGCCAGACGAGGCGGAAGGCTTTTTCTCTACGCAAATTTTTGAGATGCACCTCCAATAATTCGTCATGGTCGACTTCTATTTTATATCTCGCAGCGTTACGCTCGTTGACATAAACGCCTTCCATGTCGGGATAGTCGGCAGCCGCAAGTTGGAGCAAGCGACAGCATAGCTGCATTCGCTTGACATCTTCTTCCCAGCCTACATGACGCTGTACATATCTCCAGTACCCAATATTGTATTCAAGTTTCTTTTGGAGGATTGTCAGATTCCACGACCAATCAATCGCAGAATCGTAGCAAATGGTATCACGCCAATACTTTAGACGCTTGCGCTTACGGCTCTCCGCTTCAATACTGCCAATTTTATGACGCTTTTTTTCACCCTCGGTGTCGATAAAATAATCAAGGGGCTTGTCGTCAAAGCGATTAAGAATCTCAATGGCCTTATTAACATCGTTTTGCGATATGCCGGTTACGGGATTAACTTCAATAAAAGCCTCTTTTTGCTCAGGCAAAAACTCGTCTAAATCATCAAGTATAATGTAAGGTGTATTTGATTCATGAGCCAAATATGCGGTTATCTCCTTGCCGCGAGATTCCTCAGGATAATCTGAAGATAATATACCATAAATATTGCCCGGCAATCCACGTTTTTCCCACATTTCATAAAGAGTCTGCTGATTATGAATATATCTCCAGGACGATGTAATAATGATTTTGGCATTTGTCTTTTCGATTATTTCACCAAGTCGGGACACCGCCTTAGGAGCAAACAGCGGTCCATACTCGTCGGCCGTTGGTTTACCTGCCAAACGCAGTTCAGCCTGATATTGCTCGGTATTCAGCACTCCGTCAAAATCAAGAAATATATATTTTATCATACTACCGTCCTCATCAAAATAAGGTCCTGCAGCACCTTCCGCCAACCATGCTGAAAAATCAGTATGATACTGACCGGTGGTTCTAATCCCATACATCGTTGACCAATACAACAGATGCCCCGCTATATCGCCTATGCTCGCGTTGCGCGCCACCGCGCGCTTCTGAGCATCTGTGAGGGCATCATAGGTCCGGAGCCAAATGGGCTGGCCGCTGTCAGGTAGTTCTTTATCCTCTATATCCCCAAAATCTATTATGACTTCACGTCCGACAAGCCATTCCTGAGGGTCAGGCGCACCCTCCACCTTGATCTCATTCTGAAAATCGAGCGACATCTTGATGGTCTTATCACAATGAGCTTGTTCAATAGGCAGAGCTACAATCTCATTTACAAGATTTTCATATAACGGACGAGCCTCCTCCGGCTCAGCGTAAAACCCGCTTAGGAGAGCCCATATCTCCTCAAAATTTGTCTGTTTAAAATATTCTTGATACGTCATACTTTTATGATTTTGCGGCAAATTTACGACATCGAAATGCCACTTTACGGCAGTTTGATTATTTTATTGGGTTCTTGCAAAATTTTTTCCTACCACACTGCTTGCAATGTTCGCCTCGCCATACGCTGTCAAATTGCTCAATGGCTGCTTGCAGAAGTTGTGGAGAGTCAGTAAGTATACCAGCCTCGAAGTTCCTTCGGTTGGCACTTTTCATCCCGATGCCGGCTCCTGTCAAATTGGCCGAGCCGACATACGCGCATTGATGGTCAAATACCAATATCTTGAAGTGAACACGCGGACAAAGCATCATCTCCATACTGCTCCCGAGCATAGGGAAGTGGTTAAACTCCTCGCGGAAGATTGGCCCCGGCTCTTTAGCATGTATAAGGCGCACCTCGATGCCACGACGCACTAATTGATTAAGCACGCTAAGGAATGGCGCGGATGTGTTCCCAACCTTCACATGCAGGTCCTTGATGTCAGCGGTGCCGAGCCATAACGATTTCTTTACCGATGCTACCTTTGCCAGGACCTTGTTATAATGGTCGGTGCCTGAAATGAATTCTGTTGCCATTGTCAATCGAATATGCTCACGTATTCGGTTATGTCGCGCTTTTTAAGCAGGAAGTCCATACTTTCGCCCATCAACATATTTCGGCGATTGTCCGACTCTGCCCATTGCTCATTGTGAGAAGCGAAATGCGTAAGCCGATTGTAAAGCGCCCAAAAGTTTATATCTGATTTGTAGACTTTCATTTGGTTTGGCGACATATTTCTACCTGCTGTCGCATACATTTCAAGCAGTATAGCAATTGGAGCAATTTGTTCGGCAATATCCGGTTCTACCCCGGTAGTTTTCAATAATTTGTTCGCTGTTTGTACTTCAGCTAAAGAAGCCACCGTTGAACGAGCGATGATGGCATTTTCAAGATGTTTCTCCCAATTTATGTTCATCAACTTCTTGTTGTCGGGAATGGTGAGTAACTTCTCAACCGAAGCAGGTTGGAGCTCATATATCACGCCCTCTTTTTGCGGCAAAGTCCTCGTTGCTCCATTAGTGCACACCAGACGCTCAATATAACTCCCTGCCTCAATCCCACCAAGATTCCAGTGAAGATACATTCCGTTTTTCAGGAACTCATCATCGGGCCCGAATCCTCCAAATTCTTCGTGATGAGGCTTTAGGGTTATGTCAATACCGAATATCCCATTCGAGCCACCTCTGATACTCTCGGCGTAGAATCCGTTGCGATCCATGAACATTTCGGCGAAATCAAAGAACGCTTCCGGGGTTATTGCTTCATTACGAAGCGTCCGCGCCCCCTCAATCCTTCGGGTTTCGGGGTTTGCAATCAGAGCAATACGTTGTGGGTTATCTACGTTACCGGCCAAAGCGAAAAAGTTGCGCAAATCTCGGCTCCCCTTTGAGCCGAAACTTTCTTCTACTGCCTTGATTTGACGTGGCGCAACACCCATAAAGCGGTCGATTGCAAGTTGAACTCCGGCTGTCATGGGTACATCCATTCCACCAAGATTGAGTACATTATCACCTTTGTTTACAATCTCCCCCTTTTCAAGCACCTTGTAGGGGAATTGAGATTCAAGAATCTTTTGCTTTTGAGCCTGATAGTTCTGATAGTCCATAGTTTCAGTTTATTACGTCATTAAAAAGTTTGTCAAATTCGTCCGCTATATTCCGGATATTGTTTGAAGCCTCCTTCTGCAGGCGCTTCAACCGCTGCTCCTTTTCAAATCTTTCAGTGTCGAAGAACACATCACCGGTGGTTGAAAGATTGTAGTACAACTTGACGCCGACATCACCGCGACGATGCTTTGAAAAGACCACATAGCGGTCGGAATAAATATTTTTGGGATTGTCAAGACGCAACTCCATCATTGCAGTTATCATGTGTTTCAATCGGTTTGAGCCGATAAATGCGCCACTTTTAGTAACCTGCTGAATAGTCAATACAGTGGTATTAACTCCTCGTTCATTCCGCGCCTTGTTTTGATGCTTTATCAGAGCAAGCAACAGGCTTTCGGCTTTCTTTAGAGTAATATTTTCTTCCTCTTTTATAATACCCTGAAGTTCATAGAAAGAGTCGATAGCAACAATATCCCATCCACGATTAAGCACCTCTGTTACAATTTCCAGATTATGAATACCAGTATCAAAGTCAGCTTCAACAAAAAGGATTTCGATTTCGCTGAACTTAGGGAAACGCTGAACATAAATTGCCAAGTCAATCTCGTTCATTTCTGCACTGATAAACAAGATTCGGGTCTTTGGCTGAAGACGTTGAATATTTGAAAGCATATCAAGCAGGATAGTGGTTTTGCCTACTCCGGGGTCACCAATTATCATATAGTTGACACCCTTGGGCAATCCATGATAACTGCACAACAGATTGTCAAGTACGGTTCCGGTTGCGAAGTTGACAAACAGAGATTTGTCAAACTTTACATCACGCATCTTGATTATTTTACCTGCTGATATGTCCATTAGTCTTAACTTTGCCGCAAAATTAGAAAGCCAAGCTGTCGTTACGCGGCAGTTCAAAAATTAATTGAGTTTGCGTTCTATATAAAATCGGAATTATTGATAAAGCAGAGGACTTTACATCAAATACGTCATAATTTATTCAAATAGTTTAAGGTAATCAAAATAGGAAACCACTTAAAAAAATAAGTACTTCGCTTCGATATGGCGACCATTCGCTTTATAAGGAACTTTACCGTGCATTATGCCCCTTTGGGGATTTAGTAACTCTTTGACCCTTACCATTTGTTACATCGTCTCTCACTGGGGCGATTTCTTTTTCTGCACATCATCTT
>OMBL01001009.1_pt1 | contig 10925 bp, 9 predicted proteins | sample 1644871 | NCBI WGS metagenome assembly OMBL01 (sample SAMEA103958115, study PRJEB25191) | human gut metagenome | biome: human-associated habitat [ENVO:00009003]; feature: intestine environment [ENVO:2100002]; material: feces | place: Germany | collected 2013/2015
TAAGCCCTTGGAGTATGCTCAGCTTGTGCTGAGAGGGGAGATTGAGCACTACCTGTCACTTGGCTGTGACCACGGCAGGCTGGAAAATCCATGACATAACAAACACAGCCCCGCTTTGGCGAAGGAGAAGCCAAAGCGGGGCTGTATTCAATGAAGGAGAAATGAAGGGAATATCAGGTTACAGATTCAGCTCAAACTGTTCCACCGTAACAGTTGCTTTGCCATCGGCAGCAAAGGTGATGCCGTCGGCAGACTGGGGCGTGTAGATCCATGCGGTCATGGTCTGCTCGCCATCGTTGGCGAAAACTTCGATGCTGTTTTTATCCAGCAGGATGCGGAGCTTGAGCGCACCGTTCTGGCTGCGCACCTTGCAGCTGCGGCGGTGAACGATGTCGGCACGGGAACCGGCATAGCTGCGATCCAGCGTCAGCTCGGAAGTGTAGGGGTCGTAGGTCAGGCTGGTGTGATGGTCTGCATCGGCGGCCAGCTTCAGGGTGAAGGAGCGGTATTCGCCGGGCTGCACCGTGACGGTCAGGTCGGCCACACGGCCCTTGATGCCTTCCAGAGAAGTTTCGCTTTGCACCGTCACATTTTCGTGGAAGGTGCGCTTGCCGTGAACTGCATCCAGTTCACGCACCGGGGTCTGAAGAATGCGTCCGTCCTTGATGTGCAGTTCGCGCGGGCAGATGGTCTGCCCGAACCACTTGCAGCCCTGGGGCTTATCCTCGGTGTCCGACCATGTCTGCAGCCATGCGGTCATGATGCGGCGGCCATCCGGGGCAAGGGTGGTCTGGGTGGCGTAGAAGTCGATGCCGCCGTCCATCAGCTGCACATTTTCCTTGGTGAAGGTGTGGGTGGCTTCGTCATAGCTGCCGATGAAGGCAATGACGTTGTGACCATTGTGGAACTCGCCCTTGGGCAGCATCTCCATGGGGCCGAGCATCAAGACCTGCTTGCCATCCAGCGGGAAGAAGTCCGGGCACTCCCACATTTTGCCGTACTGATTGTTGCAGCGTTCCAGCACCGTGACAAAGTGCCAGTCGAAGCCGTCCTTGCTCTGGAACAGTGCCGCTGCGCCGCTGCCGTCCTCGGCCAGGCAGACGGTGACGGCGGAGTAGGTGCCGTCGGCCTCACGCCAGATCTTGGGGTCCCGGAAGTCGAACTTGCTGAAGCCTTCCGGCAGGTCTTTCTGGGTCAGCACCGGGTTGCAGGCAGGCTTTTCGTAGTTGAGACCGTCACCAATGGCAATGCTCTGGGTCTGGATATCCCGCATCTCCCCATTGGGCTGCTTTTCTGCAATCACGCTGGTGTACATCAGCAGCTGCTTGCCGTCATCCATCTCGGTGGCAGAGCCGGAGAAGCAGCCGGGGCCGTTGTCCGCCGGGGAATCCGGGGCCAGTGCACAGGGCAGATACTCCCAGTGCAGCAGGTCGGTGCTGACGGCGTGACCCCAGTGCATGGGCGCCCACCGCACATCGTAGGGGTTATACTGATAGAACTGGTGATACTTCCCTTTATAATAAGAGAAACCATTTGGGTCGTTCAGCCAGCCCACATAGGGGGTCATGTGGTAAGCAGGGCGTTCCGCCGGGGAAATGGCAGCGCCGTGCTCGGCCTCGTAGGCACGGGCTTTTTGTAAAGTCAAATCGTTCATGGAATCCTCCAAAGGAAAGAATTCTTATGCGTAGTAAGCATCCAGATATTTCTGCATAATGCCCAGATAGTCGGACAGGCCGTAGTCTTCCAGCTTGCTCAGATATTCGTTCCACTCTGCATCCGTAGTGCCGTTCATGATCCAGTCGGCCTTCTGCGTATTCATGTAGGTCTGCAGATCTGCCTGCAGGTTAGAGACCTGCTCGGTGTCCTCGTTGCTCATAAAGACATTGGGATAGACATAATCGTTGTTCATATCCGGGGTGTAGATCTCCTTGATCCAGTCCAGACGGTACTGTGCATCGTCCGGGCAGGTAACGTATACACCATAGTAATCATCCAGAACCGCCAGAGGTCCGCTGACACACTGCGCTTCACGGACTTCCACGGGAGAAGCATCGCCCAGAGGAGCGTGCTTCAGCATGGGCTCGCCCTTATCGTTGGTGGACAGTTCAAAAATGTTAAAGCCTTCCGCATCGCCGTAAGTACCCCAGTTGTTCTGCGGAGACTGGAGGGGTGCGTACATCTGATCCAGCCATGCGCAAACCAGTGCAGGATTCGTCGCCTTTGCGGTGACAACGCATCTGCCGCGGGCAAAGCCGCTGGTGAAAGAGCCGTTCTGCGGAGTGATATTGCGGGTATCGGCGGTCAGGGCAGGCAGCGGCTCCCAGTCGGTCAGGTTGTCAATGTTGGCAACATCCCAGCTGAAGCAGACACCATAGCGGCCAGCCTTGCCCTTGGAAACATAGGTGGACCACTCCTGCGTGAAGCACTCCGGGTCGATGAGCTTCTCGGCATACAGCTTGTGCAGCCAGTCCAGACCATCACGGTAGCCCTGCTGGGTGGCGGCACAGATGACTTTCCGGTCATTGGTAACGGCAATATGGCGGTCCTTGTCAGCATCGCCGTAGCCTTCGCCAAAGCCATTGATGAGGATGCTGGGGTCCTGATCGCCGTTGTTGACGATGCAGGACATGGGGATGATGTCGCCGTCAATGCCATACTCTGCCTTGATAGAAGCGGCGTTATCACGGAATGCCATCAGCACCTGCTCAAACTCGTCCACCGTGGTGGGCATCGACAGACCGAGGAAGTTCAGCCACTTGGTATTGATGAAGCTCATGTTGCCAATGGTCTGGATGGCGGTCTTTTCTGAGCCGAGCTGCTCGATCCAGGGCAGTGCCCAGATGTGGCCATCGCTGTCGGTGCACATGGTGCGGTACTCCGGGTACTGCTCAAAGACCTTCTGGAGATTCGGCATATTGTTGTCAATGTAGTCTTCCAGATTGAGGATGACACCCTGATCTGCGTAGCGCAGCAGATTGCTGTCGGTAAAATCAGCAGTAAAAACAAAATCCGTCAGGGTGTTGGGGTTGGACATATTCAGGGTGATCTTATCGCTCCACTGGTCGGACTGGATGGCGGTCCAGTCGATGTGCACATTGGTCTGCTCTTCCAGACGCTTGAAGATGGTGCGGTTATTCGGCTCGGGTTCGCTGCCCACAGGGAAGCTGGTCATACCGGTAAAGGTGACCTTTTCGGGCAGCGGAAATGTAACGGCACCGGTCACGTCCACATCTGCGGCAGCAGAATCGCCGCTGCCGGTGGATTTGCCGCCACAGGCAGACAGAGCAGCGGCAGAGCCCGCCAGAGCGCAGACCTTGAGGAAGTTGCGGCGAGAGATCAGCTTTTTCATGGTATTTTCTCCTTTTTCATGTTTCTTTTTTCGTGTGACAGATGAGCGTACCGGCTCATAAAATTCTGGAATATCCTCAGCCTTTAATGGAACCAGCCATGATGCCGGCATCAAAATACTTCTGGAAGAAGGGATACATCACCAGCAGCGGCAGACTGGAAATAATAATGGTTGCATATTTGAGCAGCTCTGCCATCTTGGCACGTTCGGCAGTGCTCTGGATATCTGCGATCATGCCGGATTCCGGCTGGCTCTGGATCAGGATGGAACGCAGCACCAGCTGCAGCGGCTGCTTCGATGCGCTGTTCAGGTAGATCATGGCGTCAAAGTAGCTGTTCCACATTGCCACGAACTGCCACAGGGCCAGAACTGCCACCACCGGCATACAGACGGGCAGCAGGATCTTGAAGAAGTAAAGCATCTCGCTGGCTCCATCCACATCCGCAGCTTCACGCAGCTCACGCGGGATGCCTTGATAATAGGTACGGGCAATGATCATGTTCCACACGCTGAATGCTCCCGGCAGAATGACCGCCCACATGGAATCCAGCAGACCCAGATTGTTGATGAGCAGGTAGGTGGGGATCAGACCGCCGCTGAAAAACATCGTGATCACAAACAAGGTGTTGAAGATCTTTTTGCCTTTGAAGTCCGGCAGCGACATGGGATAAGCGGCAAGCATCGTCACAGCTACCGAGATGATGGTGAAGATGATCGAGTAAAGCACCGCGTTCCTGAAGCCGACCCAGATCTGCTTGTCCGAAACGACACGCTGGTAAGCATCCAGACTCCACTTGCTGAAATCAAAGGAGATGCCCTTGTTTTGCAGAGTGACCGGGTCCATAAAGGACGCGATGACGATGTAGATCATCGGAACGATGATCGCCAGCAGGAACAAGCCCAGAAGTGCGTAGCCGCAGTACAGGATGATCTTATCTTGTCTGGTGTAGAGGGCCATTTTTGATTTTTTCTGTTTTGCCATGGTAAACCCCTCCTTACAAGCCCTTGCCATCGTTCATTTTGGCAACGATCTTGTTCACTGCGATCAGCAGGATGACGTTGACAACGGTGTTGAACAGACCGACTGCCGTGGAAAAGCTGTAATCGCCGTCCAACAGGCCCTTTTTATAAACGTACGTTGCAATGATCTCGGCAGTGTTCAGGTTCAGGTCAGTTTGCAGGGCATAGGCTTTTTCAAAACCGATGCTCATGATGTTGCCTGCCTGCAGGATGAACTGAATAACGACCATATCCTTAATGGCGGGCCACTCCACCGTCATGATCTGCTGGATCAGGTTTGCGCCGTCGATCATCGCAGCTTCCTTCAGATCTTTGCTGGCGTTAGAAAGGGATGCGGTGTACATGATGGATGCCCAGCCGGCACCCTGCCAGATGCCGCTGATGATGTAGATGGGGCGGAATGCTTCCGGCAGCGTCATGAAGTTGATGCTGGTGTGAAGCAGGCCGTTCACCGGACCGGTGACACTCAGCAGCACCCGGACGATGCCGCACAGCACGATGACCGAGATGAAGTTGGGCATATACAGCACCAGCTGCACCTTCTGCTTGATCTTCTTGCTCTCGATACGGTTGAGCAGGAATGCCAGCAGGATGGGGATCGGGAAGCCCCACAGCAGACCGTAGACGCTCAGCTTCAGGGTGTTGATCAGATAGCGCTGGAAGTCCGGCGAGGACATGAAGCGGGTAAAGTTTTTGAAGCCTACCCACTCGCTGCCCCAGATGCCCTTGAAGGGATTGTACTTCTGGAACGCGATCAGCACACCGCCCATGGGAGCGTACTTGAACACCAGCGTCAGCGCCACGGCAGGCAGCAGGAACAACAGGTAAAGCTGCCAATGCCGTTTGATGTAGACCCATGTGTTGTGCAGCTTGCGTTCTGCTGTCAGCACAGCCGTTTCCGGCGAGGCCGTCTTTGCTTTCATGAATCATTCTCCTCCTTTTGATTTGTGTTTTACATTTGCACCTTTGAATTTTACATTTTTTCGCTTCTATTGTGCAAATGTAAACTTCTGTAATTCATTTATACCACTCAAGAAAGCGAATGTCAACGATAATTCATGGTATACATCAAAAATTATTGTGGATTTGTACAGATGCACAAATTCAAAAGTGCGCTAATATGCAAAATGATGATTTGCATTTTTGCATTTGACTAATTTGTGCATTTGCACTATACTGGAGTCGCAAAGAATAAGATCCGTCACCAGACTTTATCTATAAAAGAAAAAGCACCCGCTCCTATTTATAAAGAAAGAGGATGACTTATGGCAACCAAAGTCACCATTCAGGATATTGCAAACGAACTGCAGCTTTCCCGCAACACAGTTTCAAAGGCCATCAACAACACCGGTGTGCTGGCAGATGCCACACGGGAGAAGATCCTGCGCAAAGCCGCCGAAATGGGCTATAAGCAGTTTGCCTATCTGCCGCTGTTTCAGGAAGACGCTGCAAAAACAGCAGCGCCTTCCATTCTGCCGAGTGACAAACGGGAGATCGCCATGCTGACGACCCAGTTTCTGAGCAGCTCTCACTTTTCCTCCATGATGCTGGATCGTTTCCAGTCGGAAATCGACCATCTGCACAGCGGCATGACCATTCATCGCATTTCTCCCATAGAGCTGAAAGAGAAAAAACTTCCATCTTCTCTCGACATCCAGTGCACAGCCGGCATCATCTGCATTGAAGTATTCGACTATGACTACGCACAGATGCTGTGCGATCTGGATGTTCCGCTGCTGTTTGTAGACACCCCTGTGATGGATATGCGTCCTCCCCTTAAAGCCGACCGCCTTTATATGGAAAACCGCATTGAGATCCAGAATGCGGTGGCCCACATGGTCCAGCGCGGCAAAAAACGCATCAGCTTTGCGGGGGATAAAAACCACTGTCAGTCCTTCTTTGAGCGTTATATGGCTTATAAGGATGCAGTGGAGTACTTTGGTCTGACAGAAGGCCTGAGCACCTGTGCGATGCCATCTGGACAGCAGAACTATCCGGTATCCCTGTACGAAACCATACGTCGGTTCAAAACGATGCCGGATGCCTTTGTCTGCGCCAATGACTTTGTTGCCATGGATCTGGTCAAGGCATTGAATGAGCTGGGGTATTCGGTTCCCGATGATATCTGGGTCTGCGGCTTCGATGACAGTCAGGAGGCTTCCTACTTTGCCCCCCGTCTGACTTCGATCCATATCCATGGACAGATCATGGGCTACACCGCTGCCAATCTGCTTATGACCCGCATCGAAGAGCCATCGCTGAACTATCGCACCGTCTATACGGAAACCAACCTGATCCTGCGCGAATCCACAGGAGATTGAGCGAAAGGAGACCCCCCATGCGTGACCTGTGCAATACGGACAAGCCGCTGTTTGCTGTGCTGACGAAATTGACTTACAGTGCTTACCTGAACATCTTATGGCTCGTGTGCAGCCTGCCCATCGTTACCATAGGGGCTTCTACGACCGCATTGTTCTACGTCACGCTCAAAATGGCGGAAGATCGGGACGATGGTCTGACCCGGATGTTTTTTAAGGCGTTCCGGGAAAATTTTAAGCCTGCCACAAAACTCTGGCTTATCCTGCTGGCAGTCGGCAGTTTCCTGGCTGCGGATGGCTTTGTGCTGCGCCGAATGTGGAGCGAAAACATTTTCTGGACGCTGCTCACTGCAGTGCTTATTGGTGCGGCAGTTCTGTACGGCATCGTTCTGCTGTATGCCTTTCCTCTGCTGGCACGGTTTGAAAACACCACCTTCGGCATCCTGAAAACAGCGTTTCTCGTGGGTGTCCGGTATCTGTTTTGCACCCTGCTGATGGCGGCGATCTATGGCATCATGGGGTACGTCATTGTGTTTGTGTTCACGCCTGCATTCCTGCTGGGCATGGGCTTGTGCGCCATGCTCTGCTCCTTTCTGATGCTTCGGATCCTCTATCTGATCGGTGGAGACCCTGATGCAGTACACGAGGAATACGACCATGACAAAAACTGACCGGGATACGCTCCGCTCCCTCCATGGGCGCAAAAAGTGGGAGCACATCTGGGCATATTACAAGCTGCCCATTGCGATCGTGCTCATCGTCGTCTATATCCTTGGCTATGCAGCCTACCGCCATGTGACGAAAAAAGAGGATGTGCTTTACCTTGGTCTGGTAAATATCACTGCCGGGTCTGATCTGACGGAACAGCTTACCACCGGCTTTGCCGAGGCGCAGGGTCTGACCAAAAAGCAACAGGTCGATCTGCTGTCCGGCTTGCTGCTCAGCGAAAGCGAACACGCAGAGGAGCAGTATGTATATGCTTCGGAGATGAAGCTGCTGGGTGCAGTCAGTGCCCAGCGGTTAGATGTTGTTCTGATGGACGAATATGCACGGGATCGACTGTTGGCAGATGATTATTTTCTCGATCTGCGGACACTGGATGCGTCTTTCCATGCACTGTCGGGTCTGAACGCCGGTGGGACCGTGCTGGATATTTCGGACACGCCGTTTGTCAGGCAGGCAGGTTTTTCTGGCAAGGTCTATCTTGGGGTAGTGCAGAATGCACCGCACCCGGAGCGTGCAGCCGCTTACATTCATTATCTGTTCCAGCGGTGATCGTTGGGTTTTAGCTTATAGGATAAAAATAAGGAGAAAACGCATGGACATTTTAACGATTGGTGAAGTTTTGATCGACCTGACCCAGACCGGCAAGGATGCGCGCGGCATTCCGCAGTTTGCCGCAAACCCCGGCGGTGCACCGGCCAATCTGGCGGTGGCTGCTTCCAGACTGGGCGCACAGACCGCCTTTATCGGCAAGGTGGGTGCGGATGCCTTTGGCCGCTACCTGAAAGAGGTTCTGGCAGAGAACAAGGTGGACGTTTCCGGCATGGCGGTGGATGCAGACCACCCCACCACCATGGCGGTGGTCTCGGTGGATGCCACCGGCGAGCGGGATTTCAGCTTCTACCGCAGTGCCAACGCTGACGTGATGCTGTGCAAAGAGGACATTTCGGACGAGGCTCTGAAAGCTGCCAAAATCGTCCACTTCGGCTCTGTCAGCCTGACCGCTGACCCCTCCCGCACCGCTACGCTGGATGCTGCTGCCCGTGCCAAAAAGCTGGGTGCTACCATCACCTACGACCCCAACTACCGTGCCAACCTCTGGAAGAACAAAGAGGATGCCATTGCTCAGATGAAAGCACCCCTGCCGCTGGTGGATATTCTGAAAGTGTCCGATGAGGAGCTGCCCCTGCTCACCGGCACCACCGACTGCGAAAGCGGCACGGCACAACTGGCACAGAACGGCATCCGGCTGATTTTCGTCACCTTGGGTGCAAACGGCGTATTCTACCGCTTTGGGGAGAAAACTGGCCATGTGGCTGGCGTCCCCTGCAAGGTGGGCGACACCAACGGCGCAGGCGACACCTTCTTTGGGGCGGCTCTGTCCAAGCTCTGCAAGGAGGAGCTGGACACCCTGACGGTGGACAAACTGGAAAGCATTCTGGCCTTTGCCAACAAGGCAGCCAGCATCACCACCAGCCGGCATGGTGCTATCCCTGCCATGCCCACCCTTGCAGAAGTGGAGGGCTGAACCATGGCAGCAAAACAGGAATTTGCGTCCCGGTTTGCCAAGCACAAGGACGAGCTGGAATGGCTGTTCATGGAACTGTACCACAACCGGGAAGGGCTGGAAGTTCTGGAGCGGGAGATGGCAGAAGCCTACAACGCCCGCAGCGCCGAGCTGAAAGCACTGGACAAGGCACGCTCTGCCGACCCGGAGTGGTACAAGCGGGGCAATATGTTCGGCATGACCATGTACACCGACCTCTTTGCCGGAAATCTGAAAGAACTGGCAAAGAAGCTGCCCTACCTCAAGGAGCAGAAGCTGACCTATCTGCACCTGATGCCCCTGCTGCAGATGCCCCATCCCCACAACGATGGCGGCTATGCGGTGGAGGATTTTGACACCGTAGACCCTGCCCTTGGCACCAACAAGGATCTGGAAAACCTGACCCGGGAGCTGCGGAAAGCCGGCATCAGCCTGTGTCTGGATTTTGTCATGAACCACACCGCCAGCACCCACCGCTGGGCCATGGCGGCAAAGGCGGGCGACCCGTGGTTTCAGGCCTATTACCACCTCTACGAGGACCGCACCATCCCCGACCAGTACGAGCAGACCGTGCCCCAGGTGTTCCCCAACACCGCACCCGGCAACTTTACATGGTGCGAGGAGATGCACAAGTGGGTGCTGACCACCTTCCACGACTACCAGTGGGATCTGAACTACGCAAACCCGGCGGTGTTCGTGGACATGACCAAGAGCATCCTGCATCTGGCAAATCTGGGCGTAGAGGTGTTCCGCATTGATGCAGTGCCCTACATCTGGAAGCAGCTGGGCACCACCTGCCGCAATCTGCCGCAGGTGCACACCATCGTGCGGATGCTCCGCATGGTGCTGGAATGTGTCTGCCCGGCGGTCGTGCTCAAGGGCGAGGTGGTCATGGCTCCCAAGGAGCTGGCAGCTTATTTCGGTACCCCGGAAAAGCCGGAATGCCACATGCTCTACAACGTGTCCACCATGGTCAACCTGTGGGGTGCCCTTGCCAGCCGGGATACCCGGCTGCTGAAAGCCCAGCTGGATGCCCTCCACGCCCTGCCGGACAACTGCTGGTTCGTGAACTATCTGCGCTGCCACGATGACATCGGCTGGGGTCTGGATGAAGCCGTGGAGAAGCGGCTGGGCATCGACCCGCAGAAACATAAAGAATATCTGTACCATTTCTATGAGGGCAATTTCCCCGGCAGCTGGGCAAAGGGCGAGCTGTACAACTACGACCCTGCCACTGGCGATGCCCGGAGCTGCGGCACCACCGCCAGCCTGTGCGGCGTGGAGCAGGCACTGGAAAAGGACGATAAAACCGCACTGGACTATGCGGTGAAGCGTGACCTGCTGCTGCACACTGCTATGGCATTTTTGCAGGGCTTCCCCATGCTGAACTGCGGCGATGAGATCGCACAACTCAATGGCTGGGACTACAAAAACGACCCCGACCGTGTGGAGGACAGCCGCAATCTGCACCGCAGCAAATTCAACTGGGAGGATGCCAAGCAGCGCACCCGGAAGGGCACGCTGCAAAACCAGCTGTGGCAGGGCATGGAGCAGCTGCGCCAAATGCGGGCAGACCCCTGCTTTGCCCCGGATGCGTGGGTGACCACATGGGACAGCCACAACCCCGGCGTGCTGGCACTGGTACGCAAGCGCGGCGAGGAAACGCTGGTGGGACTGTTCAACTTTACCGAGTACCCGGCAGGGGCAAGTCTGGACGCTCTGGGCGGCGAGTATCACACCCCGGAGGGCACTTCCGTCTGGCTGGCGGATGTGGAGCTGGAGCCGTATCAGGCACTGCTGGTAAAAAACAAATAAGCAAAACGATCCCACCTGGCTCTCTCTTTTTACCAAAGTTTCCCTCGTTGTTTCTTGCACCCTGCCGAAAGTGACGTGTTCTCAAAAGTTCGCGTTTGCGCAGCGTAGCGGAGCAATGAAAGCCCCAGTGGGGCTTTCAAGCGACAGAACGGTC
>OMBL01001011.1_pt1 | contig 10923 bp, 8 predicted proteins | sample 1644871 | NCBI WGS metagenome assembly OMBL01 (sample SAMEA103958115, study PRJEB25191) | human gut metagenome | biome: human-associated habitat [ENVO:00009003]; feature: intestine environment [ENVO:2100002]; material: feces | place: Germany | collected 2013/2015
ATCCACTACTCCAATGCCAATATCCACGACCAGAGCATTCTGGAGATCCTGCACAGCCCGCTGTTCATGGCTTATCACAACGGCCAGCCCTTCAACAAGAACCATCTGCGTCCCTGCCCGATGCTGGAAAACCCCGAACTGCTGCAGAAGATGGTGCACGAGACCGGTGCCCACAGCACCGACCTGCAGTCCCCGGAAAGCGTGGAGCACCTGTGCGAGAAGTGCAAGAGCTACGCCGCCAACTGGCAGCCCACTGCGGACGAGATCTGGTCCCACACCAGGATCCGCGAAAGCCGCTACGAGAACTACAAGGATTGGAAGCCCTCGCAGCCCATTGAAAAGTAATCTTCGGCAAACATCATCATAAAAAGCAAAGGCCCTGCGTTCGAAAGAACGCAGGGCCTTTGTGATACAGGGCAGGGAAGATGCTTATTGCTTTTCGGCAGGCGGTTCCGGGGCAGGCGAAGCATCGTCCTCCGGGTCGCCGAAATTGTCGTGGTAGGTCTGAAGCATGTCGAGCTCTGCATTGCGCTTCAAGCCGTGGATGACCAGCTTTTTGATGATGTCATAGATGACAGCAAACAGCGGTACACCCACGATCATGCCCACAAAGCCCCACAGACCGCCGAACAGCAGGATGGCAAACAGGACCCAGAAGCTGGAAAGACCTGTGGTGTTGCCCAGGATCTTGGGGCCGATCACATTGCCGTCCAGCTGCTGTAGCACCAGAACGAACAGGACGAACCACAGCGCCTTGATGGGGCTCTGAATGAGGATCAGCAGGGTGGCGGGCACGGCACCGATGAACGGGCCGAAGAAGGGGATCACATTGGTCACGCCGATGATCACGGAAACCAGAAGGGCACTGGGGAACTTGAAGATCAGGCAGCCGATATAGCACAGCACGCCGATGATGGCAGAGTCCATGATCTTGCCGTTGATGAAGCCGCCGAACATCTTATCGGCATACTTCGCTTCTTCCTTGATGAGCTCTGCCCAGCGGGGCTTGAAGATGCTGTAGAGCACCAGCTTGCCCTGCTGCACAAAGCGCTTGCGGCTGGCCAGCATGTACACGGCCACGATGATGCCGATGACCAGATTCTTGGCTACCGTTACAACGTTCAGCACACCAATGGCGGCACCGCTGACGATGTTCTGCATGGAGGGCAGGAGCCGGGTCTTGATCAGATCATCGAAATTGGTGCTGATGGTGGCATAAGCAGAGTTGAGCATGTTCATGATCTGCTGGTTGTTCTCAATGAACTCCACATGATTCGCCCACTGCACGAACTTTGCAAGGTTGCGCTGTGCAGTGTAGTACAGGGTGGTCACGCTGGTGATGAGCTGCGGAATGATCATCATGCACAAAGCGTAGATGAGGAGCAGACCGAACAGGATGGTCAGTGTAATAGACAGCACATTGACCAGACCATGCATCTTTTCCGGAATGAAGCGGCGCAGAAAGCTCTCGATGGTGTTGCATACGGGCTTGAGCAGGTAGGCGATGACGGCACCGTAGATGAACGGCATCAGAATGCCGGTCAGGGTCGAGATCGCGTTGCCAAAACCGTCAAAGCGGTAGATCAGGAAGAAAAAGATGATGCTCAGGGAGATCGCTCCGAACCCGGCCAGCATCCCGTAAAGATAGGGCTTGATGTGCGGCTTTTTGTCCATCATGTGATAAACTCCATTCCTGCCGCAGGCAGCAGGAATACCCACGACACATGTTAGATTTTGTTGCTCCTGCGCCAGATATGCATCTTTTCGGCTTCCTTGATAAGGTCTTCGCGGAAGTCGGGATGTGCAACGTTGATCAGGGCCTCAGCCTTTTCCCAGGTAGTCAGGCCCTTCAGGTTCACGCAGCCGTACTCGGTGCACAGGTAGTGGATGTTGGCACGGGTATCGGTGACGATGCTGCCGTTTTCCAGAGTGGGACGGATGCGGCTCTCCAGCTGGCCGGTCTTCTTATTAAAGAAGGTAGAGGACAGGCAGATAAAGCTCTTGCCGCCCTTGGAAAGGTATGCGCCCAGAACGAAGTCCAGCTGACCGCCGGCACCGGAGATGTGCTTGAGGCCTGCAGTCTCGGCGTTCACCTGACCGAACAGGTCGATGTCCACAGCGTTGTTGATGGAGATAAAGTTATCCAGTGCGGAGATGCTGCGGATATCGTTGGTATAGTCCACGGGAGCGGACATGCACTCCGGATTATCGTTCAGGTAATCGTACATCTTCTGGGTGCCGGCACCAAAGGCGTAGACCTGACGGCCCTTGTCCAGCTGCTTGCGGGCACCGGTGATCTTGCCGGCCTTGGCGATATCCACAAAAGCGTCCACATACATTTCGGTGTGCACGCCCAGATCCTTCAGGTCGCTCTGTGCGATCAGGCTGCCGATGGCATTGGGCATACCGCCGATGCCCAGCTGCAGGCAGGCACCGTTGGGGATCTGCGGAACGATCAGGTTGGCGACCTTCAGATCCACTTCGGTAGCAGCACCGGGAGCGGCCATCTGGCCGATGGGGGGATTCTCGCCTTCCACGATGCCGGTGACCTGAGAAATGTGGATGCAGTTCTCCATGCCGCCAAGGCAGCGGGGCATGTTCTTGTTGACCTCAACAACGATCTTCTTGGCTTTTTCGCATACAGCGCCCAGATGAGATGCACTGGGGCCGAAGTTGAAATAGCCGTGCTCGTCCATGGGGGTCACCTGGAACACGGCCACATCCAGCGGGTCCGGGCTCTCACGGTAGTAACGGGGCAGCTCGGAATAACGGATGGGGGAGTAAAAGGAGAACCCCTGTGCAATGGCCTTGCGCTCAATGCCGCCCATGTGCCAGCTGTTCCAGGTCATGTGTGCGGCGGGGTCGTCGATCTGGAAGATCGCGGGCACCCACATCAGGATGCCGCCGCGGAAGTTGACGCCCTCCAGCTCCGGCAGACGCTTTGCAATGGCAGCATCCACCGCCACGGGGGTGTTCACTGCCCAGCCGTAGTCCACCCAGTCACCGCTTTTGACCAGTGCGGCAGCCTGAGCGGCGGTCATTTTTTTCTGAGCATACAGTTCCGTAAAATCCATTATAAACCATCCTCTCCTATAATAACATAAAGGAATTGTAAATTTATCATTTACACTTCCTGCACGGACAGATCTTTGCAGGTTATTTACCGTTTTTTGGTAGTTTGCACACAACTCTGACATAGCCGTGTGGTATCCTGACAGACAACAGGGAAAGCTGCCGGACAGTTCGGCAGACCTGCACAACTTAGTTATAACATTAACAATGTGCAGAATCAATAGTTTATCGTGAAAATTTTGGCTGACTGTCAATGTTTACAAAATTCAGAGCTATTTTGGAGGATTGTTTGGTATGGTGAGACCAAAAATCTTTGCAAAAGGACTTGATAAAATTTTGACGATGTGATTTACTTATAGCGTAGCAAGTTGCCGCGATGTGGCACAGCGTTGATTGTTTAAATTTTAACGATAAAACGTACAGCTTGCACAAAATCTTGCACCCAAGACTGGAAAGTGCTATCATGGCAGAACCAAAACGCGCTTTTCACAGCGCTCAAGGAGGACACCAGACGATGGCAACAGCAGTTTATCCCGGTTCGTTCGACCCGGTCACAAAAGGACACCTTGATATCATCAAGCGCGCAGCAAAGATCAACGATCATCTGATCGTGGCAGTGCTCAACAACAGCGCAAAGAATCCGCTCTTCACCGTGGAGGAGCGCGTAGAGCTGCTCAAGGAGTGCTGCAAAGGCATCCAGAACGTTTCGGTGGAGAGCTTCGACGGCCTGACCGTAGAGTTCGCCAAGAAGCGGCACGCTTCGGTGATGGTACGGGGACTGCGGGCTGTGACAGACTTTGAAAACGAGATCCAGCTTGCGCAGACCAATCACGCACTGATGCCCGGCATTGAGACCATGTTCCTTGCCACCAGCATCAAGTGGAGCTACCTTTCTTCTACGATCGTGAAGGAGGCAGCGTATTACGGCAGCGACATCGGCAAGTTCGTTACCCCCAATGTGGAAAAGGCGGTCAACGAAAAGTATGCGCTGATCCGGCAGGGAAAAGACCCTGAAAAATAATTTGCAGAAATGCCCAAGGGCGTTTTGATAAAAAGGCAATCGAAAAGCAACACATACACAATTCAGGAGGCTATTCACATGAAAAAGATCGTTATCGCATCTGCATGCCGTACCGCTATTGGCAAGTTCGGCGGCACTCTGGCAAACGTTCCCGCAGTTGAGCTGGGCTCCATTGTCATCAAGGAAGCCCTGAACCGTGCAAACGTCGCACCTGAGCAGGTCGATCATGTTTACATGGGCTGTGTCATTCAGGCTGGTCTGGGCCAGAACGTTGCACGTCAGGCTGCTCTGAAGGCTGGTCTGCCCATCGAGACCCCGGCTGTCACCGTCAACGTGGTGTGTGGCTCCGGTCTGAACTGCGTCAATATGGCTGCTCAGATGATCGAGGCAGGCGATGCTGATATCGTGGTCGCAGGCGGCATGGAGAACATGGACATGGCTCCCTTCGCACTGCAGAAGGCTCGTTACGGCTACCGCATGGGCGCTCCTATGGGCAAGAGCGAGATCGTGGATACCATGGTCAACGATGCTCTGTGGGATGCCTGCGGCTTCAACAAGCACATGGGCATGACCGCTGAGAACGTCTGCACCAACGAGACCTATCAGAAGAAGTACGGCTACAACCCCATCACCCGTGAGCAGCTGGATGAGTTCTCCTACAACAGCCAGGTCAAGGCTGACAAGGCCATCAAGGACGGCGCCTTCAAGGACGAGATCGTTCCTGTTGTCATCAAGGGCAAGAAGGGCGACACCGTGTTCGATACCGATGAAGGCCCCCGTCTGAGCGCTCCTGAAGTGCTGGCAAAGCTGAAGCCCGCTTTCACCAAGGACGGCATTGTGACCGCCGGCAACTCTTCCGCCATCAATGACGGCGCTGCTGCTCTGGTCATCATGAGCGAGGAGAAGGCAAAGGAGCTGGGCGTGAAGCCTCTGGCTACTTGGGTGGCTGGTGCTCTGGCAGGCGTTGAGCCCGAAGTCATGGGTCTGGGCCCCATCGCTGCTACCAAGAAGGTCATGGCAAAGACCGGCCTGACTGTTGCTGACATGGATCTGATCGAGGCCAACGAGGCATTTGCTGCTCAGTCTGTGGCTGTCAGCCAGGCTCTGAACTTTGATATGAGCAAGGTGAACGTCAACGGCGGCGCAATTGCTCTGGGCCACCCGGTCGGCGCTTCCGGCGCTCGTATCCTGGTCACCCTGCTGTACGCCATGAAGCATCGCGGCGCACACAAGGGCCTGGCTACCCTGTGCATCGGCGGCGGCATGGGCTGCGCTACCATCGTTGAGATGGACTAAGCTCCATTACTGGAGAGCCTGACTGAATGACAGACCCGGGCAGGGGAGGAACCGGAGAGCCTGCTCTGGCCCGGGGGCTGTTTATGATAACTGATAAGATTTGAATAGGAGGTTTTCACAATGGCATTTGTAAAAACCGAGGTGCAGGGCGCTGTCGAGATCATCACCATCGACCGTCCCAAGGCACTGAATGCCCTGAACCCTGAGGTTCTGGCAGACCTGAAGGCAGCTTTTGAGGCTGTTGATCAGGAGACCATCCGCTGCATCGTCCTGACCGGCGAAGGCGACAAGAGCTTCGTTGCAGGCGCTGATATCGGCTCCATGAGCACCATGACCAAGGCAGAGGGCGAGGCCTTCGGCAAGCTGGGCAATGATGTGTTCCTGATGATCGAGAGCTTCCCCATCCCCGTCATTGCAGCCGTCAACGGCTTTGCACTGGGCGGCGGCAACGAGCTGGCTATGAGCTGCGACATCCGCATCTGCTCTGACAACGCTGTGTTCGGTCAGCCGGAAGTCGGTCTGGGCATCACCCCGGGCTTCGGCGGCACCCAGCGTCTGGCACGTCTGGTCGGCATGGGCATGGCAAAGCAGCTGGTCTACTCTGCTCTGAACATCAAGGCAGACGAGGCTCTGCGCATTGGTCTGGTGAACGCTGTGTATCCGCAGGCTGAGCTGATGGAGAACGTGCTGAAGCTGGCCGGCAAGATCGCAAAGAACGCACCCATCGCTGTACGCAACTGCAAGAAGGCAATCAACGGCGGCATCAGCCTGCCCATCGAGAAGGCTGTTGAGGTCGAGGAAAAGCTGTTCGGCGACTGCTTCGAGACCCATGATCAGGTGGAGGGCATGAGCTGCTTCCTGTCCCGTGAGAAGCCGAAGCCCAAGGCAGTGTTCACCAACAACTAATCCATTACTACATAATTTTTGATATTAAAGGAGAGGTTTCCTATGAAGATCGGTGTTATCGGCGCTGGCACCATGGGCCAGGGCATCGCAAAGGCATTTGCACAGGTTGAGGGCAACACCGTTGCTCTGTGCGACATCAAGCAGGAGTGGGCCGAGAATGGTCTGGCAAAGATCAAGAAGGGCTACGAGAAGCTGGTTGCCAAGGGAAAGATGACGCAGGAGAAGGCAGACGCTATCGTTGCTGCCATCACCCCGGGCCTGAAGGAAGACCTGTGCGCTGACTGCGATCTGGTCGTTGAGGCTGCTTTTGAAGATATGAAGGTCAAGCAGACCACCTTCGGCGAGCTGGATAAGATCTGCAAGCCTGAGTGCATCTTCGCTTCCAACACTTCTTCTCTGTCCATCACCGAGATCGGCAAGGGCGTTAGCCGTCCGCTGGTTGGCATGCACTTCTTCAACCCCGCAGACCGCATGAAGCTGATCGAGGTCATCGCAGGCTGCAACACTCCCGCTGAGACCGTTGAGAAGATCAAGGAGATCTCTGTTGCCATCGGCAAGCAGCCGGTTCAGGTCAACGAGGCTGCAGGCTTCGTCGTCAACCGCATCCTGATCCCCATGATCAACGAGGCTGCCTTCATCAAGATGGAGGGCGTTTCCGATATCGCAGGCATCGACACCGCTATGAAGCTGGGTGCCAACCACCCCATGGGTCCCCTGGAGCTGGGCGACTTCATCGGTCTGGACATCTGCCTGGCCATCATGGACGTGCTGTACAACGAGACCGGCGACAGCAAGTACCGTGCCTGCCCGCTGATCCGTAAGATGGTCCGCGGCGGCAACCTGGGCTGCAAGAGCGGCAAGGGCTTCTACGTTTACAACGCAGACCGCACCAAGACCCCTGTTGACCAGCTGTAAATTCTGATAAACGTTTCTCCCGACTATGGAAACACGGCCGGGAGGAATTTGTTTGCACCGGGCAATTCCGGTAAATGAAAAAGACCCGTTAGGAGGATATAGCGATGGATTTTACTCTGTCCAAGCAGCAGCAGATGGTACAGAAAATGTACCGCGAGTTTGCTGAGAACGAAGTCAAGCCCCTGGCAAAGAAGGTTGATGCGGAAGAGTACTTCCCCAAAGAGACCGTCGAAAAGATGGGCAAGCTCGGCATGATGGGCATTTATTTCCCGACTGAGGTCGGCGGTGCAGGCGGCGATGTGCTGTCCTACGTCATGGCAGTGGAAGAGCTGAGCAAGGTCTGCGGCACCACCGGTGTCATCGTCTCTGCTCACACCAGCCTGTGTGCTGCTCCTATTTATGAAAATGGTACTCCCGAGCAGAAGGCAAAGTATCTGCCCAAGCTGTGCAGCGGTGAGTGGCTGGGTGCTTTCGGCCTGACTGAGCCGGGTGCCGGCACCGATGCACAGGGTCAGCAGACCTTTGCAAAGCAGGACCCCGAGACTGGTGATTGGATCCTGAACGGTTCCAAGATCTTCATCACCAACGCCGGCTACGCAAACGTCTTTATCGTTATTGCTGTCACCGATATCGTGCCCGACAAGAAGGGCCGTCCCACAAAGCAGTGCTCCGCCTTTATCGTGGAGCGTACCGACCCGGGCTTCTCCGTCGGCAAGGCTGAGGACAAGATGGGCATTCGCGGTTCTTCTACCTGCGAGCTGATCTTTGAGGACTGCCGCATCCCGAAGGACCGTATGCTGGGCGTGCGCGGCAAGGGCTTCCAGCTGGCTATGGCTACTCTGGACGGCGGCCGTATCGGCATCGCTTCCCAGGCTCTGGGCATTGCCGAGGGCGCTCTGGAGGAGACCGTTGCTTACGTCAAGGAGCGCAAGCAGTTCGGCCGCAGCATTTCCGCTTTCCAGAACACCCAGTTCGAGCTGGCTGAGATGAAGGCACGCGTTGAGGCTGCAAAGTATCTGGTCTACGCTGCTGCTCTGAAGAAGCAGGAAGCAATGGATGGCAAGAAGGTCCGTTACAGCGTTGAGGCTGCTCAGGCAAAGCTGATCGCAGCCCGCACCGCAAGCGATGTGACCCGCCGCTGCCTGCAGCTGTTCGGCGGTTACGGCTACACCCGTGACTACCCCATCGAGCGCATGATGCGTGATGCCAAGATCACTGAGATCTACGAGGGCACCAGCGAAGTGCAGATGATGGTCATTTCCGGCGCGCTGCTGAAGTAAGGGAGGCAAGAGTTACAATGAAAGCAATTGTTTGTGTAAAGCAGGTTCCTGATACCTCCGGCAAGGTGTCCGTCAAGCCCGATGGCACTCTGGACCGTGCTTCGATGGCTACCATCACCAACCCTGATGACCTGAACGCTCTGGAGGCTGCTCTGAAGCTCAAGGACGCTACCGGCTGCGAAGTCGTTGTTGTTACCATGGGTCCCCCGCCGGCAGAAGGCATGCTGCGTGAGCTGCTGGCCCGCGGTGCAGATAAGGCTGTTCTGGTCTCCGGCCGTGAGTTCGGCGGTTCCGATACCTTTGCAACCAGCCAGATCCTGGCTGCTGCCGTCAACAAGATCGGCGTTGGCCCCGAGGACGTTGTGTTCTGCGGCCGTCAGGCAATCGATGGCGATACCGCACAGGTCGGCCCCCAGATCGCTGAAAAGCTGCATCTGCCCCAGGTCACCTATGTGGCTGACATCCAGAAGGATGGCAACACCCTGACCGTGAAGCGTATGCTGGAGGACGGCTACATGATGGTCAAGGTGCAGACTCCCTGCCTGCTGACCTGCATCAAGGAGCTGAACCAGCCCCGTTACATGAGCGTGAACGGCATCTTCACCTGCTACGACAAGCCGATGGAAGTGTTCGATTACAACGCACTGAAGGACGATCCGCTGATCGAGGTCGATACCATTGGTCTGAAGGGTTCTCCGACGAACGTCTTTAAGTCCTTCACTCCTCCGCAGAAGGGCGCAGGCACCATGCTCAAGGGCGACGATACTGCCGCACAGCTGGCTGGTATCCTGGCCAAGAAGCACCTGATCTGATGAAAGGAGCATAGGATTACAATGGCTGATTTTAACGAATACAAGGGCGTATGGGTCTTCTGCGAGCAGCGCCAGGGCGCATTGATGCCCACTGATTTCGAGCTGGTGAGCGAGGCCCGCAAGCTGGCTGATGAGCTGGGCTGCGAGGTCACCGGCCTGCTGCTGGGCGACAACGTGGAAGGCATTGCCAAGGAGCTGGGCGGCTATGGTGCCGATAAGGTCATGGTCTGCGACAGCCCCCTGCTGAAGGACTACACCACCGATGCATACGCTAAGGTCGTGTGCGACATGGTCAACGAGTACAAGCCCGAAGTCCTGCTGATCGGTGCAACCAACATCGGCCGCGATCTGGGCCCCCGCTGCGCAGCTCGTCTGCACACCGGCCTGACCGCTGATGCTACCCATCTGGACATCGACACTGCAAAGTACATCGATTTCCTGAAGGAGAGCTCCACCATCGACCTGTCCAAGCAGAAGTTCGATATGGAAGACCGCAACCTGAAGATGACCCGTCCCGCATTCGGCGGCCATCTGATGGCTACCATCATCTGCCCCCGCTTCCGTCCGCAGATGTCCACCGTGCGTCCCGGCGTTATGAAGAAGGCTCCCTTCGATCAGGCCAAGGCTGATGCCTGCCAGATCGTGAAGCCCGCATTCGCTCTGGCTGCTGAGGACATCAAGACCGAGGTCCTGAGCGTTGAGAAGGCCGCTGAGAAGCTGGTCGATCTGATCGGCGCAGACGTGATCGTCTCTGTCGGCCGCGGCATCAGCAAGGATGTCCAGAAGGGCATTGAGCTGGCTGAGCAGCTGGCAGCTGCTCTGGGCGGCGGCGTTGTGGGTGCTTCCCGTGCCGTCACCGATGCAGGCTGGATGACCGCTGACCATCAGGTTGGTCAGACCGGCAAGACCGTGCACCCCAAGATCTATGTTGCTCTGGGCATTTCCGGCGCTATCCAGCACACTGCTGGTATGCAGGACTCCGAGTGCATCATCGCTGTCAACAAGAACGAGGGTGCTCCCATCTTCGGCGTGGCTGACTACGGCATCGTGGGCGATCTGTTCAAGGTCGTGCCCGAGCTGATCAAGCAGATCGAGGCAGCAAAGGCTGCTCAGTGATCGCCTGAAACAAGATCTTTTCAATAGCATAGCCTGAATTGTGAGAGGTCGTTGCACATTTTTGTGCAGCGGCTCGGTTTTTTTGCGCAAAAGCCTTGACCTTCAACCGGCTTTAAGGTGTAATGTAAGGGCGGAGGTGAAGCAAATGAATATCAAACAGGCTTCCGAACAAAGCGGTGTGTCCGCCCCGAACATCCGCTTTTATGAAAAAGAGGGGCTCTTCACACCGGCACGCAGGCAGGGCAACGATTACCGCGATTACACCGCCGGGAACATCCGTACCCTCAAGCTCATCCGTATGCTGCGGATGCTGGATGTGCCGCTGCCTACCATCAAGGCGGTGCTGCGCGGGGAACAGCCCCTGCAGCAGGCGCTGCAAGCCCAGCAGACCGTGCTGGAGCAGCAGGCGGCGCAGCTGGCAGCAGCCATGCAGTTTTGCGCCGACCTTGCCCGGCAGGCTCCGCAGGCGGACACGCTGGATGTGGACGCCTGCCTGACCCGCATG
>OMBL01001012.1_pt1 | contig 10914 bp, 10 predicted proteins | sample 1644871 | NCBI WGS metagenome assembly OMBL01 (sample SAMEA103958115, study PRJEB25191) | human gut metagenome | biome: human-associated habitat [ENVO:00009003]; feature: intestine environment [ENVO:2100002]; material: feces | place: Germany | collected 2013/2015
CGCCGCACACCCGTCACGAGTTGCGAGCTGCGGGCGCTTTTCTGCGAATATAACGAAGTTAACTCAGTCGGCAGCGAATTCCTGCCGGCGGTCAGGGAGATGTATAAATATGTTTCGGCAATTGATTGAATATCTCAGAGAGAGGCGCGTGCTCATCCTCGGCTTCGGCAGGGAGGGGCGCTCGACCTACGATATGATCCGCCGTCATCTGCCCGATAAGCATCTGGGCATAGGCGACAGGCGCGATATCGACCTGCATGACAGCAACGTGACCCTCTACGGCGGCGACTGCTACTTCGACGCGATGAAGGATTACGACCTCGTTATCAAAACTCCGGGCATTTCGTTCCGTGACGTGACCGTGCCCGAGGGCGTGGAGGTCACCTGCCAGACGGATCTTTTCCTGCGCTTCTCGCAGTGCACCTGCGTCGGCGTGACGGGCACCAAGGGCAAGACGACCACCTCGACTCTCATTTATCAGATGGTCAAAAAGTCGGGCAAGACCCGTGCTCGACAGGCTCGAGAGCGGCGAACCGGAGATAGCGGTCATTGAGATGTCGTCGCATCAGCTTGAGTTCACGACCGCCTCGCCCCATGTGGCGGTTATGACTAATATTTATCCCGAGCACCTCGACCACTACAACGGCTTTGAGGGCTATGTCGCCGCAAAGATGAATATAATCCGCCACCAGGTCGGCTGCGATTATTTCATCTGCAACGCTCAGCAGGATCTCGATAAATATTTTGATTTCTCGCTCGTTATACCGACCGTCATCAAGGTCTGCTCCGACGGAGGGGCTGAGGACGGCGAAATTCTCGCCGCGGCCGCCTCCAACGACAGGCTTAGGGGCAGGCACAACAAACAGAATGTCTGCCTTGCCGCAGCCGCCGCAAGGTGCCTCGGCATCGGCGATGAAGCCATCGTCTCGGCGATAAAGGATTTCGGCGGCATTGAGAACCGCATGGAGCCGGTCGGCGAATACGGCGGCATCAAATTCGTCAACGACTCGATCGCTACGATTCCGCAGGCGGTGCAGTGCGCCGTTGAAGCCCTCGGAGATGTGGACACGCTCATCTTCGGCGGCATGGACAGGGGAATTGATTACTCGGGCTTCGTCAGCTTCCTTGAGGGGAGCGCCGTGAGCAACCTCATCGGCCTGCCCGACACGGGCTGCCGCCTGTGCGCCGAGATGCGGGAGCACGGCTGTCGCAAAAATATAATCATCGTCGAGGATATGGAGCAGGCGGTGGACGCCGCCTTCCGCTGCACCAAGCAGGGCACGACCTGCCTGATGTCCCCGGCGGCCTCGAGCTACAACGTCTACAAGGATTTTGAGCATAAGGGCAAGCACTTCAAGGATCTCGTAAAAAATCACGAATAAAAAATCAAGCATCCGCGCTTTGATGTGCGGATGCTTTTTCACTTGTTTGACGGATAGATTACCGTTCTTCGCCTTATGTATATACAGTCTTTTTCAAGATGAAAAAGTAACACGGTGCAAGCGTAAAATTTCAGGTGCGGTTTTTGTGGAATGTGACGAATCGTAACAACGCCGTACCGCCGCTTTTAATTCGCGCGGTTTATGTAATGCTCATCATTTCAGTCGGTTATGGCTTTTATGGCTTCGTCTTTTGTTATGCCGAGAGCATAGGCAAGCTCCCCGGCGACAAGCCCTTTGCCGTCGCTTAACGAGCGTTCGTCAGCGGCTCGCAGCTTTTTGACCTCACGCTTACGGCGGCAGATGAGTTTGACCATCGAGACCACCTCGGCGCAGCTCCCGCTGTGTAAAATGCGAAAGAATTCCTCCCGTCGCAAGCGGTCGTCGCTCTCCCAATCGGGCATGGGCGGAGCAGTAACTATTCGGCGCGCTTCATCGGCACTTATCGGCGGGCGCAGCTTCGCTGAATCGCCGTCAACGGGATGATATACCGTTGACTGAGGCTCGAAAATCGGTTTAAGGATATAATATTGCTTTATATCTGTACCGAAGCGCATTTCTTTTATTCCTGATATGCTGCATACGCTGCTGCCGTAAACGACGGTATCGCCCGTATTGTAAAGCACGAAATTCACCTCATTTCTTCCGTTTAATTTTACCACAAATGAACAAAAAATGTAATAGGGATGTTGCATAAAAACGATTCTCGGCAATCTGCACAAAAACCGCAGGCGATTTTGTACCAAAAAGTCAAACAAAGGTTTATTCTATTGAAAAAATATCAGAGATATGCTATAATACAAAAAGAGTAAATACGGTGGTATTACCGACGGGCGCGTTCAGGCGCCCGAATGGGGGACAAAAAAAGAATAAAAACGGGGGCAAATCATGCAGAAAGATACTAAAAAAATGATATCCGACACTTTCGTTGAGCTGCTCGAGAAGAAGCCGTTCGACAAGATAACTATCAAGGATATCGTCGAGACCTGCGGCATCAACCGCAACACATTTTACTACTACTACAGCGATATTTACGACCTGCTTGAGGAGATATTCAAGCGTGAGATGACCGATATCATCAAGACCCATCAGGGCGGCGGCTCATGGCTTGCGGCCTTTATGAAGGTCGCCGAGGTCGCCTATTCTCACAAGAAGATAATCAACAATATCTGCTCCTCGCGCAGCTACGATTATTTTGAGAACTATATGTATAAATCCTGTAAGTACATAGTCGTCGACTTTGTGCAGGCGATGGCCTCGGGGATGAATGTGCCCGACGAGGATATCGAGTTCATCGCTTCGTTTTATGAGTATGCGCTCTTCGGCATGATATCCGAATGGTTCAGGACGGGCATGAGGGAGGACCCAGAGCACCTTGCGGGTCAGCTCTGGCTGGTCGTGGATAATATAAGATATTCACTCAGGAGGAGCGAGAGGCGTGCAAGACTCGGCGGCAATTATATTTGAGGATCCCTGCATAGCGGTCTGCCTGAAGCCTGCGGGGCTGCTCAGCCAGGCGGGCGAGGGCGAGAGTATGCTTTCGCTGCTCGACAGGCACTTTGCCGAGAACGGCGAAAAGGCGAAAGCCTACCCCGTGCATCGGCTTGACCGTGAGACGGGCGGGCTGATGGTCTACGCCAAGGACAGCCACTCCGCTGCGGCGCTCAGCGCCGAGGTGCAGAGCCACGGGCTGAAAAAGCGCTACTATGCCGTGACGAACGGCGTTCCTGCCGAGGCAAGCGGCACGCTGACGGATCTTCTCTTCCGTGACAAGCAAAAGAACAAGACCTTCGTCGTCAAGCGCATGCGTAAGGGCGTGCGTGAAGCGGCGCTCGACTACCGTGTGGTTGCCGCGAGCGGGGGCAAGGCGCTCATAGAGGTCTCCTTGATCACGGGCAGAACTCATCAGATAAGGGTGCAGTTTGCGAGCAGACGGCTACCGCTCGTCGGGGACGGGCGATACGGCGGAGGCTCGGGCCGGCTTGCGCTTTTTGCCTGCGGGCTTGAATTCACCCATCCGATAAGCGGCGAGAGAATGAGCTTCTCCGCTCTGCCGCCGACGGAGGAATACCCGTGGAATGAATTTGATATCAAATAAGATGACCCGGCCGTTCCGATGAAGGAGCGACCGGGCTTTGTGTTATTTTGCTTTCAGCGAACAGAGAAGTATCGCTGCTGCGGCGACGATGGAAATACCGCTCATCGTATACCAATATGCGTTCACGGCGAGCAGGTCAAGGGCATTGTTGAGGATGAACACGAGAGCCAGGATGAGAGCCGCCCCGAACGGCAGCAGTCGAAGCGCCAAGCCGAGCTTCGCCGCTCGCCCGATGAGCAGTATCACCGCGAGAACGAGCATGGCGACCCAGATTGGGGCTATCACCCAGCCGAGCAGCATCCCGTTGATAATGTCGAAGCAGCGCAGCAGGAAGAATACCGCTGTCAGCAGGAAGCCCGCAGCTATGAGGTTGGAGAAGAGTTTGCCGTGTGTTTTCATGCGTATTTCTCTTTTCAAGTGAAAAATTAATTTATGTTTTTCATCAATTTAGCTTTAAGCCTACATATTCTCACTCGCAGGGCGCCGTCGGAGACGCCGAGGGCGCGGCTGATATCGGCGTGGCTCATGCCCCGCTCATATATCATTTCAAAAAGCTCGCGATCCTTCTCGCCGAGGGGGCGGGTCAGCTCGCAGGCGGGGCAAAGCTCGCCCGATTCGCTGCGGAGAGATTCGGCGATATCCTCCAATATCAGCTCCCGCTTGCGCCTTGAGGCGTTCAGGCGGGCTTCTTTTATTTTTTTATCCGCAACGGCGAAGAGCCAGCCTCTCAGATTGCAGTCCTCCAGCTCGCCGAGCCGCTGCCGCAGCAGCAGGAATACCTCCTGCGCCGCGTCGGCCGCCTCCCACTCGTCGCCGAGACGTGACAGGCAGAAGCGGAGTATATCGTCATAGTTTTCTCTCGCAAGCTCGGTCGCTCGCTCTGAGGTTATCAAAATACTCGCCTTCTTTCCGCAAATTATCCGACTCTACGGAGTGTTTATTGAAAAAGAGCGGTCATTGTAAAATCGCAGAGCGATATGGATCGCTTTGCGGAAATAACCGAATGATTTAAGCCTTCCGAAGCTCCTTTCGTGAGCGGACGAGGGCTTTTATTTTTGTAAAAATGCAGTAAGCCGCGAATCCGAGCAGTATGCCGACAAAATTCAAAATAACGTCGTCGATATCGGCGACACGGCCCTCAAAATACTGGATGATCTCTATGCCGAGCACGGCGGCAAGCCCGACGGCGCAGGTTTTGCCAAGTCCCGCGCCGCTTTTGAGCGGGAACAGGAAGCCGAACGGCATGAGCAGCGCCAGATTGCCGAGAATGTTGGCGGCGGCACGATAGAGCCGCACCCGCTGCGGCAGGGCGTCATCAGTCAACAGACCGATAACCGTTGCGAACGGCTGCAATTGCAGGCTTCTCTCCGAGGGCTGAGGTATCGTCTCAATCTTGCCGAGCCCCAGCAGCACATCGGCGCACGGGAGCCTGACGAGCAGGCCGTGTTGAGCGACGAAAACCATTGGCAATACGGTCAGCATGAGCAGCGCCACGATATAGACAAAGAATATGAGGTCGGGGATCAGACTGCTGCGCTTTTTTCTCAGACGGAACGGCAGATACACCACCGCCGAGACTGCAAGATACGGCAGGAATTGCCGAATATAAAATGACATTTTACCACGCCTTTCCGTGAGGTGGTTTGAAAATTTATATAGCCTCCGATTACCCTCCTTTTAAAAATAAATATTTAAATAGAGTTTGTTCAAATATATTATACATCTTTTGCAATATAATGTCAACGGATATTTTGACTTTGCCGAAACGGGGCAGAGAAGCGGCTGTTTAGGGCGGATTTAAAAAGAAAAATGACCGCTCGCAATACACGGATCGCGGCGGTCAAAAAAGGACAAACCGGATGCAGCTGCCTGCACCCGGTTTGCACAAAGAGGGGTTTTAATGAAAGAAAAACAGTGAGTTTTATGTAATTATTCTTCCTCTGCGGAGGCCTTAGCTTCCTCAATGACCTTCTGAGCGACGTTCTCGGGAGCGGCCTCATAGTGGTCAAATACGAATGAGAAGTAGCCTCTGCCGGCGGTGACGGAGCGGAGCACGGTGGCGAAATCGCCCATCTCAGCCATAGGAACTTCGGCGACGAGCTCCTGCATCTTGGGGTCATCCTCGCAGGGACCCATGCCGAGCACGCGGCCGCGCCTCTTGGTGATATCGCCCATGATATCGCCGAGGTTGTCGCCAGGCATATAAGCCTTCAGTGAGCCGTAGGGCTCAAGGAGCTTGGGATTCGCAAGGGGCATACCGTTTTTGTAAGCGATCTTTGCGGCGGTCTTGAACGCCATTTCGTTGGAGTCAACGGGGTGGGACGAACCGTCGCAGAGGGTTGCCTTCAGACCGACAACGGGATAACCGGCAAGGGGACCCTTGAGGATCGCTTCGCGCAGACCCTTTTCGACTGCGGGGAAGAAGTTCTTGGGAACGGAGCCGCCGACAACTTCCTCGGCAAACTCGAAGCCGTCGCCGTCGATATGCTCAAATCTGATCCAAACATCGCCGAACTGGCCGCTGCCGCCGGACTGCTTCTTATGTCTGCCCTGGACATAGGAGGTCTTGCTGACGGTTTCTCTGTATGCGACCTTGGGAACGGAGAGGTCGACCTCAACGCCGAATTTATTCTTGAGCTTGGTAACTACCGAGTCAAGATGCTGCTCGCCGAGACCCGAAAGGATCTGCTCCTTGGTCTCGGGGTTGGTGGTGTAGGATATGGTAAGATCCTCTTCCGCAAGTCTGTTGAGGCCGGCAGCGATCTTGTCCTCCTCGCCCTTCTTGCGAGCCTTGACGGCCATGGGAAGGCAGGGCTTCGGGAAGTTGACGCCTGCAAGCTCTATATCAGCCTTGGGGGCGCAGAGGGTGTCGCCGGTCTTGAAGCCGGAGAGCTTGGTGACAACGCCGATATCACCGGCGGGGATGCAAGCGGAATCCTCCTGCTTAGCGCCCTTGAGGGTGATTATCTTACCCATTCTCTCGCTCTCGCCTGTGCGGGCGTTGTAAGCGGGAGTGTCGGAGGTTATTTTGCCGGAGACGACCTTGAAGAAGGACATCTTACCGACGAACGGGTCGGCAACGGTCTTGAAGCAGATAGCCGCAAGAGCGCCGTTTTCGTCGCACTTGATATCGCCTTCGCCCGCGCAGCTTGCGGCGTCGGGAGCGGCGCTGACAATGCCGTTGAGGAGCAGGTCGACACCGTCGGTGGTGTAGCCGGAGCAAGCGTATACGGGGTAGATATCGCCCGCGATGATGCCTGCCTTGAGACCCTTTGCGATCTCCTCGGCGGTGAGAGCCTCGCCCTCGAAGAACTTCTCCATAAGCTCCTCGTCGGCGGAGGCAACGGCCTCGTTAAAGACCTCTCTCATTTCTTCTATTCTGTCGTCGGCGGGCATAGCGATCTCGCTTGCCTTGCCGCCGTTGTAAGCGTAAGCCTTGCCGGTCGAGAAATCGACATAGCCCTTGACTGCGTCGCCCTCCATATAGGGAACGACGACGGGGCATACGGGAGCGCCGTATTCCTCTTTAAGAGCGTCAAAGGTTTTGTAGAAGTCGGTGTTCTCGGCGTCGCAGCGGGTGACCGCGAAGAGCTTTGCTATCTTCCTCTCGGAAGCGGCTTTGTAAGCCTTCTCTGCGCCGACGTCCACGCCGGAGCCGGCTGCAAGGACGATGAGTGCGCTCTCGGCTGCACGCATACCCTCGCTCACGCCGCCCGCGAAGTCGAAAAGACCCGGAGTGTCAAGCAGGTTGATCTTGGTGTTATTCCAATCAAAAGCCGCCATGGCGGTGGCTATTGTGACCTTGCGTCTCTTTTCCTCTGCGTCGAAGTCGAGCACGGTGGTGCCGTCGGCGACTCTGCCGAGTCTGTCGGTAGCCTTCGCGGTGTAGAGCATTGCTTCCGCAAGGGTTGTTTTTCCTCTGCCGCCATGACCTGCTATGGCGATATTTCTGATGTCTTTCGCGTTATAGGCTTTCAAAAAAAAGTCCTCCTTATCAAAGCGCCGCTGCGCGTTTAGATTTACTGCATAAAAATTAACCACAGTTTTGAAGAAATTATAGCATACATTACTATAGATTTCAACAAAAAAATAAAAATATATTCATTAACGTTATATAAACAAATTGAGCGCAGTTTGCACTTGTAAAAGGATATAAAAATAGTATGTTTTAGTCACATCGGGGCTGGTTATCTCAAAAAAAATAAGGACTGCGGCGGTTCGCAGTCCCTTGTGATAAAAGTTATAACAAAACATCCCCCGCACCTCTCGGTGCAGGGGATGCATTATATCAATTTTTACGCAGCTTTCTTTTCTTTTCTGCGCTCTGCCGCGCGTCTGATAGCCTTGCCTATCTCGAACACCGGGATAGTGGAGACCGAGAGACCTGCGGAAATGAGCAGCTCATTGAGCTGGAATGTGCCGGGCGCGATGTCAAATTATTATATTATCTGGAGACTTTTCTTTTCGCTGCGGCACGCTGAACGACCTTGATTATCTCGACTATCGGGATTATCGAAAACGCGAGGGCGAGCGATGTCGCATATTCGGCGAAGCCTATCGGAGTGAAGCCGAAGGCGTTTGCGAGGAACGGTATCTCAATAACCGCCGTAGTCAGCACGAGAGACGCTACCATCGCGCCGAACAGCGGCAGGTTGTGGCTGCCGCGAAGGCTCATCTTTATGACCGAGCCGCGCTGCGAGCGCATGTTGAACGAGTGGAATATCTCGCACATCGACATGGTGAGGAATGCCATCGTCATGCCCTGCTCGCACTCGGCGATGTTCATAAATGCCCAGTGTCCCGTCTCGAAGCGTTCGCCTATGAAGAACGCCGCGAGGGTCAGTGCGGTGACCAGCAGGCCCTGATAGAGCACATCAAAGCCGAGCCCGCCTGCAAATATTCCGTCCGACGGATCGCGCGGGCGGCGGCGCATGATATCGCTCTCCGCCTTTTCGAGTCCGAGCGCGAGCGCCGGGAAGCAGTCGGTGACGAGGTTTATGAACAGCAGATGCGGCGCTTCGAGAATCGTAAAGCCGAGAAGCGTTGCGGTGAATATCGCGAGCACCTCAGCAAGGTTCGAGCCGAGCAGGAATTGAATAGCCTTTCGGATATTGTCATATATCCGGCGGCCCTCTTCAACGGCGTTGACGATAGTTGCAAAGTTGTCGTCCGTGAGCACCATATCTGCAACATTCTTTGTGACGTCCGTGCCGGTTATGCCCATGCCTATTCCGATATCCGCGCTCTTTATCGACGGCGCGTCGTTGACTCCGTCACCCGTCATGGCGGTTATCTTGCCCTTTGAGCGCCAGGCGTTGACTATTCTCGTCTTGTGCTCGGGCTGCACGCGCGCGTATACATATATATTTTCGACTCTGTCCGCGAACTCTTCGTCGCTCATCGCGGAAAGCTCCGCGCCGGTTATTGCCTGTGACGGATCGGTGAGTATGCCGAGCTCCGAGGCTATCGCAACGGCGGTGTCCTTATGGTCGCCGGTTATCATAACGGGGGTTATACCCGCGCCGCGGCACTCCTCTATAGCCGCCTTGACCTCCGGGCGAACGGGGTCTATCATGCCGGTAAGGCCGATGAATATCAGGTCATGCTCGAGCGCCTCGGGCGAAAAATCGTCGGGCGCGGAGTCGTATTTTCTCATCGCCGCCGCGAGCACGCGCAGAGCCTTATCCGCCATCCTCTTGTTTTCCGAGGCTATTGTCGCCTTTATCTCGTCTGTCATCGGAACGATTTTTCCGTCAATAAAAGCGTGGGTGCAGAGATCGACGACAACATCGGGAGCACCCTTTGTGTATTGAATAATGCCGTCCGGTGTCTTGTGGACGGTGGACATCATCTTTCTGCCGGAGTCGAACGGAGCTTCGCCGATTCTCGGGCTGTCTGCTTTCAAATCGCCCTTGTGCATCCCGAGGCTTATCGCAAAGTTTACGAGAGCCGCTTCGGTGGGTTCTCCCGTGACTGCTCCATCCGCATCCTCCTCCGCGTCCGAGCAGAGGGACATGGCTCTTGCGAGCAGCTTTTCGTCGCCGTAATGATCGACGACGGTCATCTTATTCTGCGTGAGAGTGCCCGTCTTGTCAGAGCAGATTATCTGCGCGCAGCCGAGCGTCTCAACAGCGGTGAGCTTGCGGATAACCGCATTTTTCTTCGACATGTTCGTAACGCCTATTGACAGCACGATAGTGACCACCGCCGCAAGTCCCTCGGGAACGGCGGCAACGGCGAGGCTGACGGCTACCATAAACACGTCGATAACGCTCTTGAATATCAGCGCGGGATCGCCGCCCGCGAGAGTGGAGCGCTCCATGAACAACGAGAACGCGAAGATGAAAACGCAGATTCCAAGCACGAGGAAGGTGAGAGTCTTAGAGAGTCCCGCAAGCTTTTTCTGGAGCGGGGTCTGCCCGTCCTCCGCCTTTGTTATGGCGTCGGCTATCTTGCCCATCTCGGTATTCATGCCCGTGTCGGTGACAACGGCCTTGCCGCGTCCGTAGACAACGGCGCTGCCCATATACGCCATGTTCTTTCTGTCGCCCAGCGGAATATCGCCGCTGTCGCCCGCGCCGAGAACGGAGATAATCTTGCTCACGGGCACGCTCTCGCCCGTCAGCGCAGCCTCCTCTATTTTAAGGCTGGCGCTCTCGAATATGCGGCAGTCTGCGGGAACAGCGTCGCCCGCCTCGAGCACAACAACGTCGCCGACGGTCAGATCTTCGCTCTTGACAGTCATGATTTTGCCCTCGCGTATGACCTTGGAGGTCGCCGCGCTCATCTCCTGAAGCGCCTCGATAGCCTTTTCCGCCTTACTCTCCTGCAAAACGCCGAGCACGGCGTTTATGAGCACAACGGCGAGGATTATCACGGTGTCCGTAGGGAAGGACGGCGAGCCGGAGACCTTGCCCTCGTAGACTGTCGTCACGGCGGATATGACCGCGGCGACGATAAGGATGATTATCATCGGGTCGGCAAGCTGCTCAAAAAACCGCCTGACGAGCGATTTCTGCTTTGCCTGTGCCAATTTGTTTTTGCCGTATTTCTCAAGACGGCGTTCGGCCTCGGACTGCGAAAGTCCGTTTTCCGAGCTCTCCGTCCGCTTAAACACCTCGCGGACGTCTTCAAGATAGTACTTCAATTTTTATGCCTCCCTTTCGGTTAAACAAAAAAGACCTTCGACAGACCATGTCTGCCAAAGGTCTTGCCTCAAACGCATTCAACGCATATGTCTGCTGCCAGCCGGGCTCGGTCGGTTATCGCGACCTGCACGACGGTTGGTGACAGCGAGATGGGCTTTTGCCCATAGCTACTCCCCAATGGATATACATTTATCATACTCCGCAAAAGAGGAAATGTCAATTAAAAATT
>OMBL01001013.1_pt1 | contig 10911 bp, 9 predicted proteins | sample 1644871 | NCBI WGS metagenome assembly OMBL01 (sample SAMEA103958115, study PRJEB25191) | human gut metagenome | biome: human-associated habitat [ENVO:00009003]; feature: intestine environment [ENVO:2100002]; material: feces | place: Germany | collected 2013/2015
TACTGTCGACAATCACTTTGTCCTGATTATCGTGAGTTTCCCAATTATACATGGTTTGTCCTTTTACGATAGATTTATTGTTGTTGTCTGTTGGAAGATTTTCTGAGTTATTCATAAATTCACCTCATTATAATATATAAGATATTTTTTATATAAGATATTATCTGCATTAATTCCCTGTCTATACTTGAAAAACATGGCATAGCATTGTAATATTAAAGGGTGTGTAAACATCAGAGGGAGAGTATAAATGTTAAATCTAAATGGTATGCTGTCTATTGTTATGCCGGCTTACAATGAGGAAAAACTTATATATCACAGTATCATGGAAACCTTGAGAATTGTTGAAAAGTTTGTTCCTGAATTGGAGATTATTGCGGTTAATGATGGCAGTAAGGATAATACCAAAGCTGAGATAGAAAGAGCTATCAAGCAGGATAGCCGTGTGCGTATGGTAAGTTCTGAAAAGAACAGAGGCAAGGGTAATGCAATAATTGCCGGAGTGTCGCAGGTTGAAGGAAAGTATGTCGCATTTGTTGATGCAGACCTTGAACTTAATCCATCACAGTTAGAAGGTTATCTTAAGAAAATGCTTGATGATAATAAAGATGTTGTTATAGGCTGTAAGTTCCTTAAGGATTCCAAGCTTGATTATCCGTTTAAGAGGAAAGTGATAAGCATGGGCTATTATATAATGCTTCTAGTCTTGTTTCATCTTAATGTTAAGGATACGCAGACCGGGCTCAAGGTATTCAGGGTTGAGGCAATCAAACCGGTTGCACATCTTATAAGAACATCAGGGTTTGCTTATGATATAGAACTTTTAGTGGCGATTCACAGAAGGGGTTTTTCGATAGCACAGATGCCTGTGGAGGTTGTATATGTCAGGGATTCTGGTGTAAAGCGTATAGGAATGAAAGATATATGGCAGGCATTCTGCGATACATGGGCAATATTCGGGAGAGTTTATTTCAGACACTATTATGATTAATCAGGAGTTGCATAAGAGATGAAGGTTTTATTCAGGTGGATTAAAGAGAAAATTAGTGGTATATGGACCAAAGCAGTAGTTCCACATGCCAGAATATGCATGATTTCCGGAGCAGTTGTGGCAGGAGCTTCTGCAATAACAGCCGTTGAGTATATTAATTATAATAACAAGACACAGATTCAGGCCAAGGAAACAGAAGCCGAGATGCAGGAAGAGACCCAGACACATAACAACGTGGAACAGACAAAGCCTGTTGTTATGGAGACAGAAGAAGAATCAACAGAGGAAGAGACTTATCAGGTGATAGAGAATATCATGACTAAGGTTGTTAAGGATAGCACTGTTACGCAAAAGGAAGATCCGATTAAGAACAGGAATAATGAATCTTCAGGCGAAGTTATAAAGCCAGTTTCCTATGTTGATAATGCTGTTTCTGGAAGCGTAAGCGTATCATCTGTTAAGAAATCTGGCGATGATATTGTGTATACTGTGAAGAGCAGGAAAGCAAAGGATTTCACAGAGAAACAGATTGCAGGATGTGTTAAAGGTTCTGTTCTTGTACAGGAGAATGAGCAGGAAAATAAATATACAGGCTATATATATGAGACTGGAATGGTAGAAGTTACTGGTGGAAGCGAAAAGGTTGTCACAACATTTCTTATGAAGAATGATTCTAAGAATGATGAGACAAAGGAAACATCAGAAAATATAAGGACTTTATCCAATATAGAAGAAACTTCACAATCGGAATCAGAAAGTTCAACCGAAAGTAAGAAAGTTTCGTATATAGTTATGGAAGTTGAAGCACAGATAGAATATATATATGCTGACGGATGGCAGAATATCAAAGGAAAAAATTATTACTTTGAAGACTCTAATGCTGTAACAGGATGGAAGAATATCGACGGAGTACAGTACTATTTCAATGAGGATGGTTCACTTGGTTCATCACTTGTAATTGATGTTTCAAGATATAATGGCAGTATTGACTGGGATAGTGTTAAGGCTTCCGGTATTAATTATGCAATGATAAGAGTTGGCTACAGGGGATATGAGACAGCTAATCTTGTCCTAGACAACAGATTTCATGAGAACATGAGCCAGGCAATCGCAGCAGGAGTTAAAGTAGGTGCATATATTGTTACCCAGGCGGTGAATACTACTGAGGCAGTTGAAGAGGCCAGTTTTATTGTATCAGCCTGCAGTGGATATAACATATCACTTCCGCTTGCTATAGATGTAGAAAGCGCAGGTAATGGAAGTGGACGAGGAGATAAGATATTATCATCACAGAGAACAGCAGTTGTTAATGCATTTGCACAGACTGTGAATAATTGTGGATATTCAGCGGTTGTATATGCGAATAAAGACTGGATGAATAACCGTATGTATGCTGGTAATATAAGCTGCAGCGTATGGCTTGCACAGTACAGAAGCCAGTGTACTTACACAGGTCATTTTTCAATGTGGCAGTTTACTGATAAAGCAAGAGTTAATGGAATATCAGGATATGTTGATATGAGTGTATGGAAACATTAAATGACTATATAAGTGACTATATAAAACAACTGAAAAACGTGACATTTCTTTAACAGAGTGGTATAATTAATCGGAGTGTATATTCACGAGGAGATAAAGTATGAGTAAGAGTCAGGAACAGATGAAGGAATTGATTGAAGCCATAAGGTCTGGTCAGAGTGATAAAGAGACTTTATGTAAAGCAATTCAGAAAGATGTTAATAATCTTATATATCCTGTGTTTGGGGAGGATTACAAGAGAATTTCGCCTAGGGCAATAATTGATATATGCATGAATCTTGACAGCATTAATGTTGATAAGAATATTATGCGGCAGATTGCAACAAGAGTATCGGTGTATATGTTTGGTCTTATAGATGATTCTACTATAAGAATAGATGATAATTGTGTATATGAGTACAACCGTATTAAGGAAGATGAAGAATTATTTGGTATTATCAGGGATAATTCCAAGATGTTCAAGGATTTCAAGGCATACGATTCAGTTTCAGACAATATTAAGTCTTTATCAAGAGTACAGACTATAATGATGGAACTTTATGGATATGAGATGCATTCCATTGATGAAATCAAGTCATTGCTTAACACTGACAGAGATACAATTTCTAAGATTATTGGAATGATGAAGAATAATATGTTAGGTATAACCTCTGAGGATGAGGACGTACTTGAATATGAAGCTTTTGATGATAGAAATGTTGAGGCTGAAGCTGAGACAGATGAAGGTGATGAAATTGTAGCCATAGCACCGGAGGATATCATAATCCCAGGGAACATTACAGATTCTGAATCTGAGGAAGAGCCTCAATCTGTGAGTACGGAAGAACGTCCAGTTGAAGAGGCATCTGACATTGGTGTTGAAGAATCGGACGATGAAGAAGAGGGCGTTACATTAGAGTATGAAGAAGATGATTATAATGATGCCCCTATGTATTATGAAAGAGCTGGAAGAAAACGTAACATTATAGACAGACTTGTCGATATGACAGGAAGAATATTTCCAGATACTTCAAGAGAAGCAAGACGTAATATAATATATTCTATTATGATTATGGTTCCGGCTGTTATTGTTATTATTATTTCAATAATTGCAATGTCAGGAGGCGGTAATAAGTCAGATAAGAAGGTGCTTTCTACTGAACATACAACCCAGGCTCAGGAAGAAACAGCTGCTAATAAGGAGAGTTCAAGCGCTACGGCATCAAGTACAGAGGTGACAACTGAAAGTACAAGCATACAGCAGAAGACGACACAGGCTGCTACACAGAGAGCAACGGCAGCTTCTAACAGAAGAACCGAGGCGGCAGCTGATAATAATCAGATTAGTAATAATACACCTGATAATAGTGGTGATATTAATACTGATAAACCAGCAGGTGGAGATACTAACACTGAAGATACAGACAAACCAGCAGGTGGAGATACTAACACTGATAAGCCAGCAGGTGGAGATACTAGTACAGATAAACCGGCAGGTGGAGATACTGATACAGATAAGCCAGCAGGTGGAGATACTGATACAGATAAGCCAGCAGGTGGAGATACTAGTACAGATAAACCGGCAGGTGGAGATACTAGTACAGATAAACCGGCGGGTGGGGATACTACGAATACACCAGCAGGCGCAGATACTTCAACAGATAACTAAAAAACATACTATCTATAACAGATATTTTAAGGAAGGATTGCTATGAAATGTGTAATATTAGCCGGAGGTAGTGGTGACAGTTTATGGCCATTATCCAGAAGGCAGTTTCCAAAGCAGTTTATGAAAATAAAAGAGGGTCGGTCATTGTTACAGGAAACTGTAGTAAGAAACATGCCGTTCTGTGAGGAATTCATAATAGTTACCAATGAGAGCTATAAGAATATTGTTAATGGACAGATGAAGGCATTTCAGAGTCTTAAGTACAGAGTTATTCTTGAGGGCACACCGAAGGGAACAGGAGCAGCTGTACTGTTAGGGACTATGTTTGCCAATCCATCAGAATTGGTTCTGGTTGTTAATTCGGACAACCTGATTGAAGGCGAAGGATACAAAGAAGCAGTTATTGCTGCTAAAGAATATGCAAAAGAAGGCTATCTTGCGGTACTTGGAATTAAACCAGAATCGCAGTCATCAACTTACGGATACATATTACGTGATAAAGAGAATGTAAAGAAATTCATTGCAAGAATTGATTTTGATGAGAATGAGACAGAGGGTCTGTTAGGTTATGGTTATGATGAAGGATATCTCTGGAACAGCGGAATACTTGTATTCACAGCGGGAGATATGACTAATGCAGCAAGAAAATTGTCGCATGAGCTTTATACAACATGTAAGACTGCCAAGAGAAAAGTACCTGCAATCAGAAGGTCAGTTCGTTTTTCTGAGAGTATAATGCAGCCTATGCCACATGGAAGCATTGAAACGCTTCTCCTTGAAAAATGCGATTCAATAAAAGTAGTAGAAGCAAAGTTTGAGTGGCTTGATGTAGGTAATGCCAGTGATCTGGCTGAATTTGGCAATAATATCAAGTCAGAATGTGTTATTAAATACGACTGTGATAATGTTAATATTATCAATAATGCACCGAGAAGACTGGTAGTAGCTAATGATTTAAGAGATTTAGTTGTTGTTAACACAGATGATGCAACATATGTTTCATCTAAGAAGTCTGCCGATAATATTAAGCAGATTATGAAAGATAACATGGAGACATATGAAGCATTTTTCGATTATAACAGAACTACTTATAAAGAGTGGGGAATGCAGGAGATACTTAATTATTCCCAAGGGTATAAAGTAAGAAAACTTACGATATTTCCTGGAATGTCAATGGCTCTTCACCAGCATGAGAAAAGAACAGAACACTGGTCGATAGTCGAAGGTGTTGCAACAATTACAGTTGGTAATGAGACAGCGGATTATAATAAATACGAAAGTGTATTCATACCAGTTGGAGCAAAGCATAAGATAGCTAATAAGACGGATAAGAATGTTGTTGTTATTGAGGTTGGTATAGGAGACAATATTTCCGATAATGACCTTGTAAAGATATATAATCAGGATAATCAGCAGATATCTAGTTATGTAAGACTTGATAAGAGCCCTATTATAAAGCTCGAGCCTGCATTTAAAGATAATCTGTGGGGCGGAACCAAGATACGTGATGTATATGGCAAGAAATGCGATTATGATGTTATAGGTGAAAGCTGGGAGCTTTCAGCGCATCCTGACGGACAGAGCCGTATAGCAGAAGGAAGATACAAGGGAATGCTCTTTAATGAGTATCTTAATATTATAGGAAAAGATGCACTTGGCTGGAAATGTCAGGCACAGGACAGATTTCCTATTCTTATTAAGTTCATTGATGCAAAACAGGCACTTTCTATACAGATTCATCCGGACGATGAATATGCACTTGAGAATGAGAATGAGTATGGAAAGAACGAGATGTGGTATGTAGTGGACAGCGAGCCCGGTTCATACCTCTATTGTGGTCTTTCAAGAGATGCTTCCAAGGAAGAGATTCTGGAAAGAATCAATAACAATACAATAACTGATATACTTAACAAGATTGAGGTTAAAGCCGGTGATGTTGTTATGGTTAAAGCAGGAACAATTCATGCGATTGGCGCCGGAGTATTTATATGCGAGATACAGCAGAATTCTAACTGTACATATCGTATGTATGACTATGACAGAAGGGATAAGTTCGGTAACCCAAGAGAGCTTCATGTCAAGAAGGCACTTGATGTTGTAGATAATCATAAGTATGTCAAAGATAATAAGACAGAGATAGTTCTGGCAAGGAATGAACATTTTACAGAACAAAGACTTGTACAGTGTAAATATTTTGAAGTATTCAAGTATGAAGTTACAGATGAAGTTAAGATAGCTGTAGATGAAGCATCATTTGTATCAGTACTGTTTATCAGTGGAAAAGGATCTATCGAAACAGATGATTATGAGAAAGTAATGCCATTCAAGGCAGGAGAAAGTTTCTTTATAAGTGCAGGTCAGAGAGGCATAATTGTTAAGGGTCAGGCGACAATGATTGTTACCAGAGTATAAAAAATGTTTGCGCTTGACGGATTTTGATGTATAATGACCACAGAATTCTTTATTAAAAGGAGATAAAAACATGTTATCAGTAGTAATACCAACATTTAATGAGAGCAAGAATATCAGAAATCTGGTTGCACAGATTGATGTTGCTTTGAAAGGTGTTGATTATGAAATTGTCTTTGTTGATGATAGTAAGGACAATACACCTGATGTAATTATGGAAGTTGCTAAAGAATATCCACAGGTAAGAATGGAACACAGAAAGAACGGAACAGGCTTGGCAACAGCTGTTCTTGATGGATTTAAGCTTGCAAAGGGCGAGTATATGGCATGTATGGATGCAGATTTACAGCACCCACCAATTGTTCTTAAATATATGTATAAGGCTATGGAAAGCGGTGCAGATTTCTGTATACCTAGCCGTCTTATTCCAGGTGGTGATGATGGCGGACTTAACTGGTATAGAAAGTTTGTATCTGGAACAGCCAGAAAGATAGGACAGGTAATGTTACCATGCCTTAGAAAGATATCTGACCCAACAAGCGGATTATTTATGTTCAGAAGAGAAGTTATTGAGAATGCCGATCTTCAGCCAATCGGATGGAAGATTATGGTTGAAGTTCTTGCTATGGGAACATACAGCAAGGTAGTTGAGATTCCTTATAAGTTCCAGCAGAGAACTGAAGGTGAGTCAAAGCTTTCTGGAAAGGTTACATTAGAGTACTTAAAACAGCTCAAGAATCTTAGAAAGAGATACAACAAGAGCAATAAGTATGAAGTTGAAGTATGGTCAACTGAGAGAATGATGGCATAATAATTGTGCGTATGTTTGGAAGAGGATAATATTATGGGTAAGTATTTTGGAACTGATGGGTTCAGAGGAGAAGCTAATGTGACTCTTACTGTTGATCATGCATTTAAAGTAGGAAGATTCTTAGGATGGTATTATGGCAAGAATCATGAGGACGGTAAAGCTAAGATTGTTATTGGTAAGGATACAAGAAGAAGCAGCTATATGTTTGAGTATTCTTTGGTAGCAGGTCTTACAGCATCAGGAGCAGATGCATACCTGCTTCATGTAACAACTACACCAAGTGTTTCTTATGTAGCAAGAACAGAAGATTTTGACTGCGGAATTATGATTTCTGCAAGTCACAATCCTTTCTATGACAATGGAATTAAGCTTATTAATGCAGCTGGTGAGAAGATGAAGGAGGATGTAATCTCTGAAATCGAGAAATACCTTGATGGTGAGATGGGAGAAATTCCATACGCAACAAGAGAAAAGATTGGATGCACAGTAGATTATACAGCAGGTCGTAACAGATATATGGGATATCTAATGAGTCTCGCAATCTATTCATTCAAGGGAATCAGAGTAGGTCTTGATGCTTCTAATGGTAGTGCATGGACACTTGCCAAGGCTGTATTTGATGCACTTGGAGCTAAGACATATGTTATAAATGCAGCTCCGGACGGAACTAATATTAACGAGAACTGCGGTTCTACACATATTGAAGGTCTTCAGGATTTAGTAAGAAGAGAACATCTTGATGTTGGATTTGCATTTGACGGTGATGCAGACAGATGTCTCTGTGTAGATGAAAAAGGTAATGTTATAACAGGTGACCATATTCTCTACATCTATGGATGCTACATGAAGGACAGAGATAAGCTTGCAGGCAACAAGGTTGTAACAACTGTTATGTCTAACTTCGGACTTTATAAAGCATTTGATGCAGTTGGAATTGAGTACGAGAAGACTAAAGTTGGTGATAAGTATGTATATGAATGTATGTCAGAGAACGGCTACCGCATAGGTGGTGAGCAGTCAGGACATATCATATTCTCTAAATATGCAACAACAGGTGATGGAATTATCACAGCTCTTAAGATGATGGAAGTTATGCTTGCCAAGAAGAAGACATTATCAGAACTTGCAGCTTCACTTACTATCTATCCACAGGTTCTTAAGAACATCAGGGTTACAGATAAGAAACAGGCACAGGATGATGCAGATGTTAAAGCTGCCGTTGAGGCAGTTGCCAATGCACTCGGTACAGACGGACGAATCCTCGTACGCGAAAGCGGAACAGAGCCGGTTGTGCGTGTAATGGTTGAGGCTGGAAGCACAGAAGAGTGTGAAAAATATGTCGACCAGGTTATAGATGTCATAAAGAGCAAGGGATATGCAGTATAACTTTTCATTTGTGTTACTTTGTTGATATTTCCTCTGTGGCATGACATACCATTGGCGGTATTGATGAAACGATTCATCTTAATTGCGTTAATTTATCAGATACTGTTTCAGGCTTATGGTTTGTGTCCATTCGCATATGAACATGCCGCCTGTATGTGTCCGCCTATGGCATACGCTTTCAGGAATCCTGCGCTTAGTAGGAGTAAATGCTGCTATCTACAAAGTCTATTACAGCGTGTGAAAGCAAACGCACTTCGTTTGAACGAGCTTTCGCACGCTGAACTTATGTATATAGCAGCATTAACTCCTACACAGCTCGTCATATTCAAGCGTAAGCCATAGGCGGACACATACAGGCGGCGTGTACAGATGTCGAATGAACATAAACAATAAGAAAAGCCTGAAGCAGTATCTGCTAAATTAGCAATTCAGATGTGTTTCATTAGTACCGCCAATGGTATGTCATGCCACAGATGGATAGTGACACTATATACACAAATGAAAAGTTTTTTTACCTCCACATAAGATTAATTAGGTCTTATTGTGGGGGTATTTTTTATGTGTAGAAAAATATGGGGAAAAGTTGTGGTTGTCATGCTTGCATTGTTGATAATTATGCCTGTGTGCGCCATGACGGGGTGTTCTGGCAGCAAAGAACCGGATAATAAGACCAGTGTTGATTATACAGTGGTTGAAAATGCGGATTTGCCGGATGAACTTAAGAAGCTTATTGAAAGCAAAAAAGATAAAGTGATGAGGCTTACATATACGACTAAGGATTATACATATGTTGTGGCCGGTTATGGAACAAGGGAAACCAGCGGATATTCAATTAAGGTTAATAATGTCTACACAGGCGATAATGCACTTTATATTGACCTTAACCTGATAGGTCCGGCAGCAGGTGAAGCTGTTAATGAAGTGGAGACATATCCGGTAATAGTGCTTAAGATGGAGCGGCGGGAAGAAAGCGTCGTATTTAAAATGTAGAATGTATGGGAGGTCAGTCTGTGAGACTCAGAACAGAAAATATTCATGAATACAGATTAAAATGTAATACTGTGGCACAGATTACACTAGATGATGATTTTAATGTGCCAGACACGAAAGATGATATTGAACTGATTGTAAAGGAATGGGGCAATGTCCAGACGGACAGCGTTAAAGTCAATAAGGATAAAGCAACAGTGGATGGAGAGTTAAGATTTGCGCTGTTGTATATCGGTGCTACTTCCAGCATAGAACGCATTTCAGTGAAAATGTTAATCTTTCGAGTGACTGCACTGGTGATTATATAACATGCCAGGCGTCAATAGAGGACCTTAGCATTAAGGCAATTAATTCAAGAAAAATAAGTGTTAAAGCTATTGTAACACTTAAGCTTATATGTGAGAAGCTTCAGGATATCCAGATGATAACAGGCGTGGAAGAGACTGAAAATACAGATATACAGCAGTTAGGAAAGGAACTTGAGTTCGTGCAGCTTGCTGTTAACCAGCGTGACAATTTCCGAATCAGGGAAAATGTATCACTTCCTGCAGGTAAACCTGAGATACAGGAAATAATCTGGGATGATGTTGATGTGAGAAATTTGAATACAAGACTCGCAGATGACGGGCTTTTACTGACTGGGGAGTTAGACATATTTGTAATGTATATCGGAAACGGTGATACAGGCAATGTTCAGTGGTATGAGTCAACAGCTTCATTTGAGGGACGACTGGATATAAGCGGATGTAATGCAGATATGATACCATATGTTAATTTCCAGATTATCGGAAAGACAATAGAAGAAAGACCCGACCTTGATGGCGAAAACCGTGATATCGCAGTTGAAGTGGTGCTTGATATGGACGTCAAGGCATACGAGGAGCGGAAGAAAGATGTGATAGCGGATATATATTCACCGTCATATGATATGGAGATAGAGACTTCTGATACACAGCTTCGGTGTCTTGTTGTGCGTAACAATGTGTCATGCCGCGTATCAGGTAATCTGCAGCTTGAAAACTATGCAGACCTTATGCAGATATGTAATTGTACAGCGACAGTGCAGCTTGATGATGTTACATATTCGGCAGGAGAGCTTGTAGTGGAGGGAGTTGTAAGTGCAAATGTGTTTTACAT
>OMBL01001026.1_pt1 | contig 10786 bp, 9 predicted proteins | sample 1644871 | NCBI WGS metagenome assembly OMBL01 (sample SAMEA103958115, study PRJEB25191) | human gut metagenome | biome: human-associated habitat [ENVO:00009003]; feature: intestine environment [ENVO:2100002]; material: feces | place: Germany | collected 2013/2015
TCAGATGGAAATAAGATGGAATTTACATGGGAGAATGACGGATATCAGGCAAAACTGATGGCAGATCTGAAAACATTCGAATTTGTGATTACAGAAACAGCACCGGACGGACAGACAAGAACACTGTAAAATATTTGGTCATTTTCAAATTTTAAATATAAATACTGTATATTATCCAACAGGTCTGCACAGCAATGGCAGACCTGTTGAACTATAGAAAAGAGGACTCTGATATGAACTATAATATAAACGAACAGAAACTTGGTTTTGACCGCGTCCTGCCATGGGAAGGACAGGTTCCGGTATTGGTAAAAGAAGGAGAACATTATTTTCTTCAGGTAAAAGCACCGGAGGCAGAGAAAGTTACATTTACAATGAATGAGGAAGAATTTCCATGCACCAGGGAAGATGACGGAATCTGGCGTATGGAGTATACTCTCAGGACAGGAATACAGTATGTGCAGTTGAAGATTGATGATGTAGAAGTTGTGACACCATTGCTTCCAATCACCTATGGTTATAGCCGGCCATATAATTATGTAGCACTTGAGATGAAAAATGAAGAGTTTTATCAGGTAAAAGATGTGCCGCACGGAAGTGTCCGCAGGGAATACTTTTTTTCAAAGGTTACCGGAGAGTGGGAGAGCTGCATGGTATACACTCCATATTGCTATGAAGAAGAAACAGAAAGAGAATTTCCGGTATTATATCTTCAGCATGGACATGGAGAAAATGAGATCGGCTGGACTGCGTCCGGAAAGGTGAATTTTATTCTGGATAATCTGATCGCAGAGAAGAAGGCGGTTCCAATGGTGATCGTTATGAGCAACGGAATGGTTCAGACAGTGACAGAAAAAGGTGAGAGAATCGTTGATTTTAAACTTTTGGAAAACCAGCTTCTGACAGATATTATGCCTTATATTGAGAAAAAATTCCGTGTCGGAAGGACGAAGAAGATGCGTGCGATGGCAGGTCTTTCCATGGGATCCTTACAGACGAGCATTATTGGATTTAAGCATCCGGAGTACTTTGACTCACTTGGAATATTCAGCGGATTTGTGACAGATATCATTCAGGGAAGCCCACTTGACATGGTTGACCGTGGAACCAGTGAGAATGAACATATGAAAATTTTGGATGATGCCAAAGTATTCAATAAAACATTTGACGTTTATTTCAGGGCAATGGGAGACAAAGATCCGTTCTGGGAGAATTTTGCACATGACGATCAGATATTAAATGAAAAAGGGATTGATCAGATACGAAACGTATATCCGGGAGCACATGACTGGAACGTATGGCGCATGTGCATTCATGATTTCGCACAGCTTATATTTAAATAAGAACTGCTTCATGGAAAAAGAAACAGGATGCAAAACAGATTAAGTTCATAAAGGAGATAAGGATATGGCTTTTTTACAGATTGATTATAAATCCGAAGCATTAATGCGGGGTGTCAATATTAAGGTGATACTTCCATCTGATGGCATGGCAGGGAAATGGGAACCACCTTATAAAACACTCTATTTACTGCCGGGTTACAGTGCAACCGCGACGGAACTTATCACATACCTTGGGCTGAGAGGACAGTCTGAATTAAAAGGAATCGCGATCGTACTGCCGGATGGCGAGAATCTGTTCTATCAGGACCTACCTGACCGTATGACGTTTTACAGTACTTATGTGGGAAAAGAGCTGGTAGAAGTGACAAGAAAAATGCTGCCATTATCTACAAAGAGAGAGGATACCTTTATTGGCGGAATCTCTATGGGGGGATATGGCGCATTATATAATGGGTTTAAATATCGGGATACGTTTTCTAAAGTAGTAGCATTCTCGCCGGCTGCCGATGCCTGCATGCTTTTGGCAGAGTCCGAGGTACCTGGATTTTCAAAAGCACAGTTTGATGGAATTTTCGGAAACAGAGAAGCATACTATGGAAGCGAGTGTGATATGTGTACACAGTGGACAAGAAAAGATGTGAATAACAGACCGGAACTGTTTCTGTGCTGTGGAAAAGATGACCGCCTTGTATATGATGCGGTAGAAAAATTAGAAAATGCTTTACAAAAGGAAAATATTACTCATGAGTATCGCAGCGGACATGGCGATCATGAATTTTTCTACTGGGAACAGATGATGGATTCGGCATTTTCTTTTCTTGCAGGAATTAAGGAAGGAACAAAAGATAAACTGCTGATACCGGAGCAAGGAGAATAGGATGAATTATCGTATTGAGAAATTAAATGAACAGACGTGGCTGATAGAAGAATATAGTAATATGGCAAGTGCTTATATGTACCTGCTCACCGGAAAGGAAAGGGCATTATTGATTGATACCGGATTTGGAACAATCCCACTGAAATCAATATGTGAAGAACTTACTGTGCTTCCGGTCATTGTGGCACTGACGCATGGACATGTAGACCATATTGGCGGAACCGGAGCATTTGAGGAAGTATGGCTTGCAAAAGAAGACAAAGAACTTTATGAGGCACACAGCAGAGAGGATGTCCGTCATATTTTTACACAGGATGAGCTTTTCCCGGTAAAAGAAAATTGCAGTTATTTTGAGAGTGAGATGGTATTTGAGATTGGTGACAGACCGGTGCGTGTGGTAAGGACACCGGGACATTCTGTCGGATCAGTATGTTTCCTTGATGAAAAGAACAGATGGATGTTCACCGGGGATACCTGCTGTAAGGCTCATGTACTGCTCCAGATGGAATTTGCGGCACCGATGCAGACCTATAAGAAATCACTGGAAAAGCTGATCGCTATGGAATCTCTCTACGATATTACCTGGCCAGGACATCATATCAAACCGGTCGAGAAACAGGTGATACATGATTTCCTGACAGCTGTGGAAGGAATTACAGGTGGCACAATGGAAGGTGCCTGGACCGAGCTTCCTATGGGCAAAGCAAGACTGTTAGAGTATAAAGAAATCGGAATCGAATATTAGATAAAGTATGAGGCAAGAGATGTTTTAATCTTTTGCCTTTTTGGTTGCATGAAAATTTAAAAGAGGCTATACTTTTTTGTATATTTCATATTCATCAAAAATGTATGAAGTTTTTACAGATAGAATAGGAAGGACTCATCCATGGACATCAAAGACTGCATCATTTACGAAAAAACAATCCCTGCTCACCCGGCAGTATACGATGATTTTCCGGAGAATCTGCTGCCGGAACTGGCAGGGTATTTAAAAGAGCACGGAATTGAAAAATTATATTGTCATCAGACGGAAATGTTTGAGAAAGTGACTTCCGGGAAAAATGTTGTTATCACAACATCGACGGCGAGCGGCAAGACATTAAGCTTTCTGCTCCCGGTTTTACAGGACATTTTGAAAAATCCGCTGACAAGGGCAATCTTCATTTATCCGACCAAGGCACTTGCAGCAGACCAGTACCGTGCGATTGCACCGTATCTGGAATATTTTGGAGAGAACCGTATTGTGGCGGGATACGCCGGTGGCGGAGCGTACAAGAATCCGGCAGAGTGCCAATATTATATTGACAAACCCGGAGATGGTGAATGGGGCATTTTTGCCGAATCACAGCAAATACGGGTTTGATTTTATTTTTTCCAATTTAAAATACATTGTGATCGATGAGCTGCACACCTATCGTGGGGCGTTTGGCTCACATCTGGCAAATGTGTTCCGAAGGCTTTCAAGAGTTTGCCGTTATTATCATTCCAATCCGCAGTTTCTTTGCAGTTCTGCGACAATCGCTAATCCGGTAGAGCTAGCAACGGAGATTTGTGGAAAGCAGTTTATACTTGTGGATAAGGACGGCTCACCTGCAGCAGAACGTGGATATTATCTCATCCAGCCACCGAAGATCATGGGGAAAGACGATAACTATTATGGTCAGGTTCGCATTACAACGGTAGCTGCAGAGCTTTTGCCGGAACTGATGGATGAAGGAAAAAATTTTATTGCGTTTACGAAGTCCAGAAAGAATGTGGAGATCGTCTTAAAAGAGACGAGAGATCATTTGGAAGCGGAGGGATTTTTAGGCACGCATAAGCCGGATGAAATCTCCGGTTATCGTGGCGGTTACACGCCGCTTGAGCGGAAACAGATTGAAAATCAGATGATCTCGGGAGAACTGATGGGACTTGTTTCCACGAATGCATTAGAACTTGGAATTGATATCGGAAAGATCAGTACCACGGTGTTAGTCGGTTATCCGGGCACCAGAGCCTCATTCTGGCAGCAGACAGGGCGTGCCGGAAGAAGCGGGAAAAGGAGCAGCAACTATCTCATTCTCGACAATCAGCCGTTTGACCAGTACATTGCGCTTGAGCCGGGCTGGCTGTTTGAGGGAAGCAGTGAAAATGCTGTGATCGATAAGAATAATCTGATCATTGAGTTGGCGCATATCCGTGCGGCAGCAGCGGAGATTCCTTTGACGCTTGATGATATTTCCCTGTTTCCGGATCTTGGCGAGGCAATCCCGGTACTTCTCCGCGCTGAGGAACTGTCGAGCCACAATGGAAAATTTGCGTGGTCTGGCGGTGAGTTTCCGGCGGGTGATTTTTCCATGCGCAATATTGATGAGAAGCGCTATAAGCTTCTGCACAAGGACAGCGGAAAAGAGATCACAGAGATGGACGAGAGTCAGGCGTTCCGCGAGCTTCACGATGGTGCGGTCTACATGCATGACGGCGTTGCCTATCAGGTGATAAAGCTTGATCTTGAGAGCCGGACTGCCTATGCAGTGCCATTTAATGGAAATTATTATACAGTCGCGGCAGGGGAAGCGAATGTGAAGATCGTTCACGAGAGTAAAAATATGCCGCTTGCGCGCACAGAGCTTCATTTTGGCGATGTCAATGTGAGCGATTACGTTTATATGTTTAAGAAAATGCAGTTTCATAATCATCAGAATCTTGGCTATGAGCAGTTACCGAAGGCACTCTCCAAAGACTATGATACGGAGAGTACCTGGATGCGTGTGCCGGAGAATGTCGTGAAGGTGTACCGGGGATTGATCCAGGTGAATGAGAATACGAAAATGGTGCGGAACAATTATTATGAGGGCGTCTGTTTTGCATTGAAAAATGCTGCCCGGATGGTGACGATGACAGAGCAGGAGGACATCGGGGTCATTACATCGGCGAATGCACTGGAACTTGCGTTTGACACAAGCTCGGACGTAGACATCTATTTTTACGATAAGTATGTGGGGGGACTTGGATTCTCTGAAAAGATTTATGATAATATGGAAGAGATTATCATAAATGCCGTGAAGCTTGTAAAAGGCTGTGGATGCAAAGATGGCTGTGCCGCCTGTGTGGGAGATTACCGGCTTGACAGGCAGATGGTACTTTTCGGACTGGAAAACCTGCTGGAACACTGGGATGTCCCGATGGGAGTGAAGACCGCAGAGCATGCGCCGTCCACGTTCAGGAGAAAAGAGTTCTCGTTTGAAAAGTTAGGAGAGCAGTGGCAGGAGTTCTGCAAAAAGATTAGTGAAAACGGAGAGAACTTTGCCGCATTTTTACAGACCGTTCCGGCGGTCGAAGTGAGAGAGCGGATGCTGATCTTAAAATTATCCAGCGCCTTTTATGCTGACTGGGTGATGGAGCCGGGAAACCGCGAGAGCCTTAAGAATATTATCAGTTATTATGCGGATGTGCCGGTTGGATTCCAGATCCAGGTGGCACTCGCAGATGAAGTGAGAGAGCCGGATAAGGACGCGATGGAGAAGATGGAGCGGAGGCTAAAATGAAAACAAGAGAAGAAGCAACAAAATACGGACTGTCATTTCCAGACACTTATCTGGAAACGCCGTTTCATGATCCAAACTGGGAGTTAGTGCGTGTGCATGGAAGCAAAAAGGCATTTTTGTGGGTATATGAGCGGAACGGATACATCAATCTGAATGTGAAAGTGCGCCCGGAGTGGCGCGATTTCTGGAGGGATGCCTATGCGTCCGTGCTTCCGGGATATCATCAGAATAAAGAACACTGGAATACGATCATTTTAGATGGGACAATCCCGGATAAGGATGTGAAGCAGATGATTGCAGAAAGCTATGACATTATCACAGACAGTCCGACAAAGCGTATTTATGAGGCGGTGAAAACCATTCCAAAAGGTAAAGTGGCAACTTACGGCAGGGTGGCAGAGCTTGCCGGAAATCCGAGAATGTCTAGAGCAGTCGGAAATGCCCTGCACCATAACCCGGATCCGGAGCATATCCCATGTTACCGTGTTGTGAATTCCAAGGGAGAATTAGCAGGGGCTTTCGCCTTTGGAGGGGAGCATGTGCAGGAAGAACTGCTGAAAGCAGACGGCATTGAAGTGGTGAATGGCAGGGTGGATTTAAAGAAATATGGAATTTAAAGAAAATTACACACAACAGCTACAACGTCTAAATGAATACCAGAAAGCAGCCGTTTTCGATGAGAGCAACGCTTGTCTGGTGAATGCCAATGTTGGCAGCGGTAAGACGACGGTTCTTATCACAAAGGTCATGTATCTGCATTACGAGAAGCAGATTCCATATGAGCAGATGGTTGTTCTGACTTTTACGAATAAGGCTGCGGATGAGATCAAAGAGCGTCTGTATGCGCTGGAGCCGGAGATCACAGAGGAACAGTTGTGGGGCTTTGGAACATTTCACAGTGTGTGTCTTACAATGTTGAAGAAAATGCTTCCAGTGGAAAATCTGGGTTATACCAAAGAATTTATGGTGATGGATCCGGACGAAGAACTTGAGATGGCAGAGCAGTTGATCTTAACTTATCAGCTGAAAATCAAATATAAAAACCGGCTGAAAAAGCGTCTGGAACAAAAAAACAGCAAATATCAGGATGATATTGAAAAATTAAAGGCATTGCTAAAGGAAGAAAAGAGACGCCAGGATAAAATGACGTTTGATGAGCTGCTGGACAACACATGTAAATTGGTGAAGATGTCAGCAGAAATAGAAGAAGTATCAAAAAAGAATGCGAACTTGCAAGACAACGAGAATACAGGAATGCAAGATATCTCCTGGATCATCGTGGACGAAGTGCAGGACAGCGATGAGAAACAGTTAGAGCTCATCGACTGCCTGAAAAAAACACAGACCTGTTTTTTCGCAGTAGGTGATCCGAATCAGGTCATTTACAGCTGGCGTGGAAGTGCTTTTCATATTTTTTATCAGCTGAAGACCAAATATCAGGCAACGGAACTGACACTTCCGGTGAATTACCGTTCCAGCAGTGAAATCCTTGCAGTGGCACGCTGCTTTATGCAGCAGGGAGACACCTTGCAGGGCGGCAGAGAGAACGGTGATAAAATTCAGATCCGGAATATGTATGATCCGTTTCAGGAGGCTGACTATCTTGCAGGCAGGATCAGGGATCTGCATGCGTCGGGGCTTCCATACCGGGAAATGGCGATCTTTTATCGTTTGCAGAACCAGTCAGAAATTTTTGAACATGTTTTTGAAAAAGAAGGCATTCCATTCGAAGTTTCGTTAAAAAAGACTGTGAAAGATATTCCGGTTCTGGACTGGCTGATCAGGGTACTGCGTTTTTCTGTCAACCCGAAGGATAAAAGTTCCGGCATAGCGGCGCTTGCGGATAAGAGATACGGGCTCGGCATGTCGGTGAAAGAGGCGGAAAAAACAATTGATATTCTGAGTGAAACCCGGAAAACACAGACAGAGACTCCACAATCAGAGAAGCAAAAAATAAACTCAGATATCCGTAAGCAAATGCTTGGATTTTCGCAAGCTTATTTCAACGCTCAATCCACAACAGCAGAAGACCTCTGGAACTATTTTTCTCTGGAAAATCATCTCCACCCAACGACAGCTTCGTATGTAGAAGACAGAATCTGCGTCATGGACTTTTTGGAGCACATGACCACCTACCAGAAAGAACAGCAGAAAAATGTCGTGGAAGGTTTTTCGGAATTTTTGAATATGGCGTCTTTGTATGGAACGAATATTTTGAAAAAAGAGATACATAATGAAAACGATACTGTAAAGCTTATGACACTTCATGCATCCAAAGGGTTGGAGTTTTCCCATGTTTTTATCACAGGTGTGAATTATGGGCTGATTCCTTTGCAGACCAAAAATTTTGAGGAGGAAGAGGAGGAGCAGCGTCTCTTTTTTGTCGGCATCACAAGGGCGAAAGAACATCTGGAACTTTCCTATTACACAAGTCCGGGACAGTACCGGGCAGCACCCGGACCGAGCAGATATCTGCGCATGATACCGGGAAATCTGGTCGAAGGACAGGAGAAGGACAAGGACAGGGAGTCCTCGGCAACGCATTTACAGGATCTGAAGCGCCAGATCCTTGCAGAGCGTGCAGAGCATAGAGAACTGCAGGAAGCCGGCAAAATATCAGAGGACAAAAATCTATCGGCGAATACAGAAACAAAGAATATTTCAGCAGGAAATGAAACTGTAACCGCAACGCCGCGTCCGTCATTCAAAATACGGCACAGGTTCCGTGGTAAGAGAGGATGACATGATGCTCACTGTTGACTTTGACGATTATGGAGAAAAAGAACTCATGAAAATGTTTGGCGGTCTGGAAGAATTGCCGTGATACTTATGCATGTCAGGATCGGGCGGCTATGAAAAAGAATAGCGTACTTGTACAAAAAAGAAAACAATTCCTACCTTGACAAGGGGAAATAATGCGTTATAATACTTATATCATATCAAATAACTAGGAAATATCAATTACAAACTAATTTAGAGATAGAAAGAGGTACAAAGATATGAGTAAACTGATTTACTTAGATAATGCAGCAACAACGCAGGTATATCCGGAAGTGTTACAGGAGATGCTTCCATATTTTTCAGAAGTATACAGCAATCCATCTGCAATTTACAGTTTTGCATCTGAGAGCAAAAAGGCAGTTGATAAAGCAAGGACTTCCGTGGCAGAACTGATCAATGCGAAGACAGATGAGATTTATTTTACAGGCGGCGGCAGCGAGTCTGATAACTGGGCATTAAAGGCAACCGCAGACGCTTATGCGTCCAAAGGAAAACACATCATCACAAGCACAATCGAACATCACGCAATCCTTCACACCTGTGCTTACCTGGAGAAAAAAGGTTTTGAGATCACGTATGTGAACGTTGACGAAAACGGTAAAGTAAAACTGGACGAGTTAGAGGCAGCAATCCGTCCTGACACAATCCTGATTTCCATAATGACAGCAAATAACGAGATCGGAACCATCCAGCCGGTCAGGGAGATCGGACGTATCGCACATGAACATGGTGTATTATTCCACACCGATGCTGTACAGGCATTTGGACATATTCCGATTGATGTGGAAGAGATGAACATCGATATGTTAAGTGCCAGCGGTCACAAGATTAACGGACCAAAGGGAATCGGTGTTATGTATATCAGAAAAGGCGTGAAGATTCTTTCCTTCATCCACGGTGGTGCGCAGGAGAGAAAACGTAGAGCCGGAACTTTGAACGTACCGGGTATTGTAGGCATCGGTAAAGCAGCCGAAATCGCAAAAAATACCATGGCAGAGAGAAGTGCAAAAGAGATCAGTTTAAGAGATCATCTGATCGACCGTATTTTAACAGAAATCCCATATGTGAGATTGAATGGTGACAGACATGACCGTCTGCCAAACAATGTAAACGTATGCTTCCGTTATATCGAGGGTGAGTCCATGCTGATTTTATTAGACCAGGCAGGTGTTTGTGCATCCAGTGGTTCCGCATGTACTTCCGGATCCTTAGACCCGTCTCATGTATTGCTTGCAATCGGACTTCCTCATGAGATCGCACACGGTTCTCTTCGTCTGACACTTTCCGAGAAGAATACCGTAGAAGAAATCGATTTTGTTGTAGACGAGTTAAAGAAGATCATTGAACGTTTGAGAAGCATGTCCCCATTATATGAGGATTTCGTAAAAAAACAGAATAAATAAATTTTTCAATCACATGATTTTACAGTAATCAAAATAACAGGTTATATTCAAAGAAAGCAGGATAAAAAGTATGTATAGTGAAAAAGTAATGGATCATTTTAACAACCCAAGAAACGTTGGAGAGATTGAGAATCCAAGCGGTGTCGGTACCGTTGGCAATGCAAAATGCGGCGACATCATGAGAATGTATCTTGACATTGATGATAACGGGATCATCCAGGATGTAAAGTTTAAAACATTTGGTTGTGGTGCAGCCGTTGCAACAAGCAGTATGGCAACCGAGCTTGTAAAAGGAAAAACAGTACAGCAGGCGTTGGAAGTAACAAATAAAGCAGTTATGGAAGCTTTGGACGGACTTCCACCGGTGAAAGTTCACTGCAGCCTTTTAGCAGAGGAAGCAATCCACGCTGCATTATGGGATTACGCAGAGAAAAACCATATCACGATAGAGGGACTGGAGAAACCGGTGAACGATATTTCTGAGAAAGAAGAAGGCGAAGAGGAAGAGTACTAAGCGCTTTTTCCGGAAGGCACATCAGACTGTCAGGCAGATTTATGAAAAAGGTAAACTGCCGGCAGTCTTTTTTGTGCAATGGGAAAATTCTCATATCTATTTCATTCCAGTTATGGTAAAATATAGCTATTGCAAAAAGCAGAATAGCAGATCATAAGGAAAACGAATTGAGGATAAAAAGATAATGGAAGATTTACAGGTAGAAGATTTTAATGATCCAATAGAACATAAAGCAGAGCAGACAGCAGACGGTATTAAGACACCGGAAAATCAGGAGAATGATGAGGAACAAACCTCCATTTTCAAAGAGATCATGAGCTGGGTGATCCCGTTTGCAATTG
>OMBL01001028.1_pt1 | contig 10776 bp, 7 predicted proteins | sample 1644871 | NCBI WGS metagenome assembly OMBL01 (sample SAMEA103958115, study PRJEB25191) | human gut metagenome | biome: human-associated habitat [ENVO:00009003]; feature: intestine environment [ENVO:2100002]; material: feces | place: Germany | collected 2013/2015
CCCCGCCCCTGCCTTTATCTACTACGGCAAAGAGGTGTGGGAGCAGGCGTTGGCGGCTATCCTCTGCGGCGAAAACCTGCTGCTGGCCGGCGGCAAGGCCACCGGCAAAAATGTGCTGGCTGAAAATCTGGCCGCCGCCTTTGGCCGCCCCGCATGGGACATCTCGTTCCATGTGAACATGGACGCGGCCTCCCTCATCGGCATGGACACCTTTGAGGGCGGTGCCGTCAAATTCCGGCCCGGCCCGGTCTACCGCTGTGCTCAGTGCGGCGGCTTTGGCGTGCTGGATGAGATCAACATGGCAAAGAACGAGGCGCTGGCTGTCCTCCACGCGGTGCTGGATTTCCGCCGCGCCATCGATGTGCCCGGCTACGAGCGCATCCCGCTGGCCGAGGAGACCCGCTTCATCGCCACCATGAACTACGGCTATGCAGGCACCCGGGAGCTGAACGAGGCGCTGACCTCCCGTTTCGTGGTCATCCAGATGCCCACCATTACGCAGGACGATCTGGAAAAGCTGCTGCGGACGCAGTTCCCCGATCTTGCTTCCAAGTATGTGCGCCAGTTTGCACTGCTGTTCCTTGACCTGCAGAAAAAGTGCGACAGTGCGGAAATTTCCACCAAGGCGCTGGACCTGCGCGGCATGCTGGATGCCCTGCGGCTGATCCGGCGCGGCATCACGGCAGGCGCGGCACTGGATATGGGCATCACCAACAAAGCCTTTGACTCCTACGAGCAGAGCCTGATCCGTGATGTGATCGCGGCGCGCATTCCGGCCAAGCTGGATGCCGCCAAGCTCTTTGGCTGATGGACGCCCAGAGCTACACCGCGCAGGAGCGGCGTGCGGCCAATCAAGTCTGGGCTGCTGCAGGAGCCTATGGCTTTGAGCCGTTGTTTCTGGCCCGCTATACCGACGGCACCACTGATTTTTACATGAACACGGTCGTGGGCCTCATCCACAAATATTACGGTGACGCGCTGATCCGCAGCATCTTTGATGCATGGGACAGTGATCTGCGGCAGACGATGCTGGATGACATGACATGGCTGTATCTGGAAAATGCAGCCTATCGGCTGGAGCTGCCCCGCCGCCCGGTGCTGGAAGCACTGCGCCATGCCCATGCAGATTATTTCTTTGCCATCCAGTACAAGCTCTCCCGTCAGGAGTGGATGGCAAAAAATCAGCTGGTCTACACCATGCAGGCCGCACGCTGGCGGCGTGTACTGGGCCGCACCGACCCGGTAATGACCCCTTACGAGTCCGGCCTTGCCGCCGCGCTGGCCCCGGAGCATGTGCCGGAGCCGGAACAGCTGAAAGCTGAAATTTTATCGATCTACGCAAAATTCAACCTGTTCGACGGTACTGTGCACCAGAAAGCAGCTTTGCATCTGCATCTGGACGGCCTGCTGACAAAGCTTGCCACCAAAGCCATGCCCACCCAGATGATCAAAACGGACCGCGTGACCGTGGAGCACTCAAACTCCGTGGATGCTGTGGGCGGCGGACTGGCGGTGGACAAGCGCAGGGCCCACATCACCCTGAAGCAGGATGCCGCGCAGGACAGAGCCTACATCGAAAGCTGCTTCGGCCGCTCCCTCTACCCGCCGGAACGGCTGCGCAAGGCTGAGCAGGAGCTTTGCGTGGGCGACCATCTGGGATGCCATTTGTGGTTCAGCGCCGGTGTGCCAAGCCCGGAGCAGGCCCCCACCCCGGAGGCAAAACATCTGGCTGAGCAGGCCGAACTTCAGGCTGACCGCAACCGCGCCTACTACGCCAAGAACCGGGAACTGCACCGCAGCGTCGTGCTACGGCTCACCGAACAGATCCGCAACTGCATTCTGGTGCATCAGCAGCCCAACGCCCGTGTGGCCCGCAGCGGAAACCTGAATGCCGGACGCATCTGGCGGGCACCACTTTTGAACGATGACCGGGTATTTTTATGCGCTGAGGAGGAAAACCAGCCTTCCTTCACGGTGGATCTTCTGCTGGATGCATCTGCGTCCCGCCTGCACTGTCAGGAGGTCATTGCGGCGCAGGGCTCTATTCTGGCCCAGAGCCTTGCAGCCTGCGGGATCCCGGTGCGGGTGTCCAGCTTCAGCAGCCTGCGGGGCTACACTGTGCTGCGTGTGCTCAAGGGCTTTGCGGACAAAAACCTGCAGAACATCAACCGTTATTTCGCTTCCGGCTGGAACCGTGACGGCCTTGCCCTGCGGGCCGCAGGCGACCTTTTGCAGTATGCGCCCGGCCCTGCGCCGCGGCACCTGCTCATCGTACTGACGGATGCTTCGCCCAATGACAGCCGCCGCATCCCGCCCAGCCCGGAAAAACCGCTGGGCTGCGGTTACGAGGACGCCGCCGGTGTGGCCGACACTGCCGCGCAGGTGCGTGCGCTGCAGCGCATGGGCTTCCGGGTGTCTGCCGTGTTCATGGGCGAGGATAGCTCTGCCGGTGCTGCTGCACAGATCTACGGCAAAAATATGGCACGCATCCGCGGCATGGACCAGCTGGCCCGTGCGGCCGGGCGGCTGATCCAGAACGAGATCCGTGAACTGGGCGATTGAAATAAGAGTTTTATAAGAGCAACGGCCTGCAGACGAGAGAGTTTTCTCCGTCTGCAGGCCTTTTTTAATACAACCGCGTCACAACCGTGTTTCGTCCGGGTTTTGCTTACCCTGCCGCATCCTGCAAATTCTTTCAATTTTTGATAAACTTATAGTTGTTTTTCGTTGTGAAATATGCTATACTAGGTTCACAAGATAAAACAATCCTGCGTAAGCCGCCCCGTGCACAGGGCTGTCTGCTGCAGAACCCGCCTGTTATACAACGAACCGCTGTATCAGCCTTTCAGGGAGGAACTCACGATGGACGCCAGCCGTTATTTTACCGCAATGCACAACGCCATGTCTGCCCAGCACCCCCGTGCGCAGCTTCTTTTAACGGTAAAGCTGCAGGATACCTGCGGCAACGATGCCTGTCTGGAGCTCAAGCAGCTGCCCGGTGAGAGTACCTCCATCCTGTGCTACTCCACCATGGGGCGCCGCTGCCTGAACTTCCAGCTGTTCCGCAAGGGCTGGCAGCTGTGCCACAATGCTGATGGGCAGCTGGTAGGCCGCTTTCCTTCCAGTGCTGACGGCCTGATCGATGAGACCGATTTCCGCGCCTACTGCCGGGAGGACCGGCTGGATCTGGCACGCACCCAGCGCATCCTGTCTGAGCTGCGCGCCCTTGCAGGAGCCGATCATCAGGGCAGCATCCCGCAGAACGCCCGCACCGGTGCCGTTATTACCGTGGAGAGCTTTGTAGGGGCCGGTGCCCGCTGGACCTACTGGAGTCAGGGCCCTGCACCCAGTCAGCCGCTGAGCGCCATCCTCTACTGGCTGGCAGATTTTCTGGCCGGAAGCGAGCGCCGCGCCTTGCAGGCAGACCCGCAGGCCGCGCACCTTGCGGCCCAGTGGCTGGCCAGCGATACCGCCGTATTCTTCCATCCGTCTGTGCCGCTGACTGCCATGGGCCCTGCCGCTTCCGGCACAGCCACAGCTGTCAGCCGCAGCCGTTCGGCTCACACTTCCCCTGCCCGGAGCAAGAGCTGGCAGAGCATTCTGGCTGTGATGGCAAGCATGTGAATCCTCCGCTGCAAAGCAAGGGGCTGCCGCACGTCATCTGGTGCAGCAGCCCCTTGCTGTTCTTTTGATCGCTTTCCGCAGTTTTATGCCAGATACGGGTCCAGCAGGGCATCGACCGTTTTATTGCGCTTGGGATTCGGCTTTTTGACCACATGGCCCCGGCACACCACCAGTTCCAGATGCTGCAGCGCACGCAGGTCTTTCAGCGGATCGTGCTTCGTCACAATAAAGTCTGCGCTCTTGCCCGGCTCAATGGAACCGGTCACATCTCCTACTCCGGCCAGCTGTGCATTGCGCAGGGTCGCCGTGTAGAGGGCAAACCGATTGCTCACACCGCAATACTTATGGAAATAGCACAGCTCCCGCCAGAAATCATACTGGGTGATGTAGGGGCAGCCCACGTCATTGCCCAAGCCCACCGGGATGCCGTTGGCAAGCGCGGTCTTTGCGCTTTCCACCACGCCGTCAAACACGATCTTTCCGTTGTACTGATCCTTTTCCGAGGCACCGGAAACCGCTGTATCGAACAGCGCATAGGGCAGCGCCGGGGAGATGGTCGTGCACAGGAAGGCTCCCCGCTCCTTATACAGGCGGACCGTCTCATCGTCCATCTTTGCACCGTGCTCGATGGAATCCACCCCATTTTCCAGCGCCACCTTCACGCCCTCCGGCGATTCGGTGTGTGCTGCTACGGTGTAGCCCAGCCTGTGGGCTTCGTCGCAAACGGCTTTGACCATCTCCGGCTTCATTTTCAGCTCTCCGGGCGTTCCCTTTTCCGTGGCATCCAGCACACCGCCGGTGATCATCAGCTTGACAAGATCCACCTTCTGGCCGCTGGCCTTTCTGAGCTGAGCCAGCACTTCGGCATTGTTATGGGCCGCAACTGCCACCGATCCCGCCATGTGTCCCCCGGGCACCGAAATGCCTTCGTTGGCGGCAAGAATGCGCGGTGCAAGCAGTCTGCCTGCAGCGGCATCGTCCCGGCAGCGGGTGTCAAAATCCGCAATGCCGCCCACGGTACGGATGGTGGTCACGCCGCCCAGCAGTTCCAGCTTCGCGTAGCTGCACACCAGCCTGTAGGCCACCGCACGGGTCAGGCCATTGCTCAGAATTTTGCGCACCAGCGCAGCATTGTCCCGCGGCTTTGCGCTGGGCTTGCCGTTGCCTGCCAGATGCACATGCAGATTGACCAGACCCGGCATGATGTAGCTGCCGTGCAGATCGATGACCTCATAACCATCCAGATCCACACCCTCATCGGCAATGGCAGTGATCTTATCATCCTCGGTCAGCAGGATTTTGTGCGCTACCGGCTGCATCTGCTCGGTGCCATCCAGCAGGATTCCGTTCGTATAGGCACGTTTCATTGGGAACATCCTCTCTTTTTCAGGTTTTTCGGACAGGAGTTGTTTTGTTCCAGTATAGCACGTTCCGGCAGATGGTGCAATGCAAAAACGGGCAGGAAAGGTTCAACCCTCTCCTGCCCGTTCGGTGTTTTTTATTTACTGTGCGGCTGCGCTGGAAGCCACTTCGGAAGCAGCAGCCTCAGAAGATGCGGCTTCCGAAGAAGCAGCTTCGCTGGATGCGGCATCTGCGCCGCCAGTCACACCGCCCTCAACGACCAGCTCATCCTCATAGTCAAGGCCGTAGGTATCCACCAGAGTCTCCTCATAGTCCTTGTGGAAGAAGTTCTCTTCGCCCAGAGCCTTGATCTCCTCGTTCAGCCAATCCAGAACGGTGGTGTTGCCCTGGCTCACAGCGGGAGCAATGGTGTCCTGACTGCCCAGAGAGGGAATGCCGACCGTGTAACCGGGGTTCTGCTTTGCAAATGCAATGACCTCGGTGTTATCGTTGGCCCATGCCACGCCGTTGCCGTTCTCCAGTGCATTCTTGGCCGTTGCATAGGAATCGTACTTCTGCAGCGGAATGTCGGGGTACTCCTTGGTCAGGTAGGTCTCGGCAGTGGTGCCGGAAATGACGATCATCTGATCGTCAGCGTTCCAGTTGTCCAGAGTGGTGATAACATTGCTGTCCGGAGAAATGACACCCAGTGCAACGTTCATATACGGCAGAGCGAAGTCCACTTCCTCTGCGCGCTCGGGGGTCACGGTGAAGTTTGCCAGGATCACATCCACCTTGCCGGTCTGCAGATACTCGATACGGTTGGCAGCCTCGGTAGAAACAAAGTTGATCTCTACGCCCAGATCCTCGCCCAGACGGCGGGCAAAGTAGACATCATAGCCCTGATACTCGCCGTTCTCATCCACGTAGCCGAACGGGTTCTTGTCGGAGAAGACACCGATATTGATGGTGCCGGACTCCTTGATCTGATCCAGCGTGCGGTAGACTACGCTGCTGCCGGATGCTGCGCTGCCAGATGCTGCAGTTGCGGTGGAAGCAGAAGAAGAGCCGCCGCATGCGGTCAGAACGGCAGCAGCGGACACTGCGCCCAGACCCAGCAGGAAGGAACGACGAGAAATTTTAGACTGTTTCATAGTGGATTCTCCTTTACAAAATCTTTCCCATTGGCTGCGAAACACCCGCAGTCTTTATCTTGATCTGTGACTCATTTCACAGCATCAAACGTGAATGTGCGCAGGAAGCGCTGCGCGCGCTCGGTCTTGGGCCGGTCAAAGAACTCGGCCGGTGCAGCCTCTTCCACGATCTTGCCGCCATCCAAGAAGATGACACGGTTGGCAATGGCGCGGGCAAACTGCATTTCGTGGGTGACGATGATCATGGTCTTGCCCTGCTTGGCAAGGTCCAGCATAACGTCCAGCACCTCGCGCACCATTTCCGGGTCAAGGGCAGCGGTTACTTCATCAAACAGAAGGATCTCCGGGTGCATACACAGTGCACGCACGATGGCAACGCGCTGCTTCTGTCCGCCGGAAAGCTCGCGCGGGTAGCTGTTTTTCTTGTTCAGCAGGCCTACGCGGTCCAGCAGAGCCTCGGCTTCCTTCTGCACCTCGGCCTTGGGGCGCTTCTGCACCTTGGTGGGGGCCAGCAGGACATTGTCCAGCACCGTCATGTGCGGGAACAGCTCGTAGCTCTGGAACACCATGCCGATCCGCTGGCGCAGCTGGGTGAGGTTTTTGCCGCCGTAGGCAACGGTCTCACTGCCCAGACGCACACGGCCGCTCTGGGTGGGCTCCAGACCGTTCAGGCAGCGCAGCAGCGTGCTTTTGCCGCAGCCCGAGGGGCCGACCACCACGATGACCTCACCGGGCTTGACGGCAAAGCTGATATCGTCCAGCACCGGGGTCTCGCCGTAGGCTTTGATCAAATGTTCAACGGTCAAAATAGGTTCTGCCATACACGGTCACTTCCATTTCTTTTCCAGATAGCTTGCCAGCAGGCTGATGGGCCAGCATGCAAGGAAATATAGCACAAAAACTGTGAGATAGATGCCGAAAGCTGCATTGGGGCTTGCGGTGCGGTTGGCCTCAATGATCTGCTGGGCCACCTTGATCACCTCTACCACACCGATCATCAGCACCAGACTGGTGGTTTTGATCATACGGGTGATCAGGTTGATGGACAGCGGGATCAGGCGGCGCACCGTCTGCGGGATGATGATGTACCAGTAGGTCTGGATGCGGCTCATACCCAGCGCTTCAGCGCTCTCGTACTGGTGCTTCGGAATGGCGATCAGTGCACCGCGCACAAGGTCGCTCATTTCGGCAGTGCCCCACAGCACGAACACGATGATCGATGCCGTCTCGCCGGAAAGGTTCCACCCGAACGCGCGGGTTGTGCCAAAGTAGACGAGGAACAGCAGCACCATCTGCGGCATGATACGGATAAATTCCAGATACAGCCGCAGGATTGCCTTGATGATGGGATTGCGGAAGGTCATCAGCACGCCCAGCAGAATGCCGAGCGGCAGGCTGATCAGCACGGATACCGCGCTGATCTTGAGCGCCACGCCCAGACCGCCCAGCAGGCGGATCATGTTTTTGCCCTTGAACAGGACGTCAAGACCCAAATCCAGCATAGCGCAGCCTCCTTTCGATCAGGCTGCCCACGATGGATACCGGCAGCAGGATGATGAGGTAGAACGCCACCAGCAGGAACAGGCATTCGATGGTCTTGGAATACATGCCGATGAGATCCTTGGCCGTGAACATCAGGTCCATCAGGCTGATGGCGCTGAACACGCTGGTCTCCTTGAGCAGGAAGATCACGTTTGCCATGAAGGCCGGCATACTGGTGGACATTGCCTGCGGCAGGATCACATACCGCATGGTCTGCAGACGATCCATGCCCAGACTGTAGGCGCTCTCGGTCTGGATGGGCTCGATGGCTTCCAGACCGCTGCGAAATGCTTCGGCCATATAGCTGCCGCCCAGAAACGCCAGACCTGCGATGCCGCAGATCTCGGCATTGGTCCGGATGCCCACCTTAGGCAGGCCATAGTAGATAAAGAACAGCTGCACCAGCAGCGGCGTGTTGCGGGACAGCTGGATGTAAACACCCACGATCTGCCGCAGCACCGGCACCTTGTCGTATTGGATCACCGCACACGCAAGCCCGATGATGATGGCAAAAATGATGCCTGCAACGCCCAGCCGTACCGTCAGCACGGCTGCTTTCTGGTAGAGCGGCAAATATTGCTGGATCGCATTCCAGTCCATTGCCGGATTCCTCCCTTGTATCCTGATTTGCGGGTCAAAACAAAACGCCCGGAAGCTCCCTCTTCGAGTAAGCTCCCAGGCGGTCAGCGTCAGATTTCTCTGCGTGTTCCCACACAGAATTTGCAGATATGCTCACACGGCATACCATACTGCAGGGCGGCCGGTCCGGGAAGCGTTTGCGGTACAACAACACATTGCGCAACAACACATCATAGCCGTTTCCTCCCTGAATGATCTCAATTTTCGGATTTGCTCGACCCGATGCATGTAGTTTACACCCCATTACCCATTATGTCAATATGATTATGGGACTTCTTTCGATTCTTTGCTCAATCAGCCTAAAATCGCATCATCCTGTGCGTAAATTTTATTCATTTTTCAGCTTGACCGTATGCGCTGTGCGGACAGCAAAAGCCCTCCCATCGGGGAGGGCCGGGCCGGATTCAGTTTTTCCTGACCGCGATCAGCACGCGGATCTTGCCGCCTGCCGCGCGCAGGCCGCCATCGTACCAGCCGATGAGGGTGTACTCCTCACCGTTCACCTGAGAAAGAGTGGTGGGATAGTAGGTGCCTTTATACCACAGATACACCTGCATCTCATCGGCAGTTTCATACTTTTTGTTTCCGCTCATGACCGAGGCCGCACCCACCTTGTCAATGACTACGGGCAGCAGCTGCGTCATGGACTTGACCGTACCGGAGGTGCTGGTGCCAATGGCGATGCCGCCCGCCAGCACCGGATATTTGGTACTGGTCTTGTAGGTCGTCTGTTTGCCGTTCACGTAGCACACGTAATCTGCACCGCTTCCCAGATAGTTGAGCACGGTGCTCAGGCTGCCGCTGGTATTGTTGGCGCCCAGTTTGAGCAGGTAGCTTGCCAGTTTATCGGTGCTGCCGGTCACGCTTTCCCACAGGCTGCTGCCAATGCTGCCGTCCACAAGGCCCCACAAAAGATCGCCGGTGCTGGGCAGCACGATATCCGCCACATCGCTGATGATCTGGGAATCATCTGTCGTGGTCGTGGTGGTGGTGCTGCTGCCGGTCGTGCCAGTGGTGCTGTCGTTCCCTGTAAGCTTTTTGATTGCAGTGCTGACCGTCATGCCGGAGGAAGTCGTTCCGCTGGTGGTGGTCGTGGTGTTGTTGATGAGGTTCTTTACGTCATCCAGCACGCCATAGGTCCACAGATCACCGGTCACATCGTTCAGGATCAGGCGGTCGATCTCGCCGTTTTCGTTGGTGGTGTAGTAGCGCACATCGGCGTCAGAAAGTGTTACCCCCGATAGGCGGCTGGGACTTACCGTCCCAGCCACACCCTCCGATGTCGTATCCAGAATTTCTACGTCGTCTGCAAGGGCAGTGCCGCCCAGAGCGGTGCCGTCTGCATTGATGGTGCCGGAGGTGCTGGTTTTGGTGATGGTCTCCACCTGTTCGCCCTCGGCGTTCACCGTGATCTTTACCATCCAGCCCGCCGGGTAATTCAGGCTTTTGTCCACATTCACGGTGCGGGTAACGCCGTCAGTGCACTTGACTGCCACCGCCTGCCGGACGTCCGCACCGTTTTCCTCCACAAGGCTGCGGGCGGCGGTCTGCACCACACCGTAGAATACTTCGTCCGCTTCATCGCCGGTCAGCACCGCAACGGCCTCGTTGTTCATGCCCAGCAGCAGGGTGACCACCTGCCCCACGCCGCCGCCGTTCAGGCTGGACAGCTGTGCCGCCGCCGAGGAGCTTGCAATGGTGTAGCTGGTGCCTGCCACGGTAACCGAGGTGGGTGCGCTGGCGCTGGGCGACACCGCCGTGATCCGGCCTGCTGCCTTGCGGGTGTAGATCCACACCGTCTTTGCGCTGGCATTGTAATAGTATACGTCATAGGCGGAAAGCTGTGCCGAGGTGCTCACACTGCCATTGCGGTAGATGGCCTCCGGCACAAAGGGCAGGCTCTCACCCTCGGATGCCACAAAGGGGCCCTCCAGACTGCTGAGCAGGATGGAGGAAACATCCACCTGACCGTTCGTCACGGTGTAGCCCAGCGTGGTGCCGTACACACTGCCGCCTGCCGTATTTGCGGTAAGGGCATTGTACAGCAGCACTGCGCCCTCTTCCAGAGTCATGGTCTGGCCCTGCGTGCAGCCCAGATTGCTCCGCAGGCCGATGGCATTGGCCTTGTTCAGCTGTACTGCCGGAAAACCGCCGGTCAGGGTGGTGATATCGTAGCCCAGCAGGGTCAGGGCGGCAGTGCAGGCTTCTTCCAGCGTAACGGTATTATCCGGGCGGAAGGAACCGTCGGTGTAACCGCTCATCCAGCCCTGCTGCACTGCAATGCGGATATAGGGCGCATAAGCGCTGCTGCCGTTCACATCGGTATACAGGGTGCCGATGCTGCCCTGCGTATTGGCGTTATCGTGGTAGGCAGAAAAGGCCACCAGCAGCTTTGCCAGCTGCCCGCGGGTGAGCGGCGTGCTCAGCCCGGCCGCTTCCTCGGTGGAGAAAGCGCCCAGCGTCACCGCCGTCTGCA
>OMBL01001039.1_pt1 | contig 10723 bp, 8 predicted proteins | sample 1644871 | NCBI WGS metagenome assembly OMBL01 (sample SAMEA103958115, study PRJEB25191) | human gut metagenome | biome: human-associated habitat [ENVO:00009003]; feature: intestine environment [ENVO:2100002]; material: feces | place: Germany | collected 2013/2015
AATTGAATTGTGAAAAATTAACAAAAGCTTGAGAAAACACTGGGGAGCGGTCGGTACTTGAAGGCAGGTACAACAACCGTTGTGACTGGCTTCTTAGTACCGTTACCAGCGACACGTAGCGAAAGCGTGTTTTCGAAAATTTTGTTAATTTTGAACAATTTAAAGAAGATTATGAAGAGTTTCGCAAACGCCTATGTAAAGTAAAAGATGAAAAGGAGTATAAAAATGTCACAGATAAAACTTGGTTCCCATGTGGGAATGGCTGGAAAGGAAATGTTTCTTGCTTCCATGAAGGAGGCGGAAAGTTATGGTGCCAATATTTTAATGCTTTATACCGGAGCACCGCAGAATACAAGGAGAAAAGAGATTTCAGAACTGAATATTGAAGCCGGATGGGAGTATGCGAAAAAGGCAGGGATTGAAGAGATCATCGTGCATGCACCGTATATCATCAATCTTGCCAACACTGTAAAGCCGGAAACATTTGAACTTGCGGTGGGATTTTTGGAAAAAGAGATTAAGCGTACCGCAGCGATGCAAAGCAAAATTCTGGTGTTACATCCGGGTTCTGCGCTGGATGCAGGAGCGGAAGCCGGGATTGCACAGGCAGTAAAAGGGTTAAATATGGTTTTGGATGAAAACGAGGATGATGTTTTCATTGCCCTTGAAACAATGGCTGGCAAAGGGAGCGAGATCGGACGCACTTTTGAGGAATTGAAAATGATCTACGATGGGGTTCATAAGAAAGACCGTCTGCGTGTCTGCTTTGATACCTGTCATGTAAACGATGCAGGATACGACCTTGTTAATGATTATGACGGTGTTTTCCAGAAATTCGATGAGGTTTTAGGACTTGACCAAATTGCAGTGTTTCATATCAATGACAGCCTGAATCTTCTCGGTGCGCACAAAGACCGTCACGCAAATATTGGAGCAGGAACGATTGGGTTTGATCCTTTATATAAGGTGGTGCATGACGAGCGGTTCCTTGATGTGCCAAAAATCTTAGAGACCCCGTGGCTTTGCGCAGAAGGTGAAACGAAAAAGACAATTCCGCCTTATAAGGAGGAAATCGCACGGCTGCTGAGATAAGAGAGATGGGTAAGGCGTGTTGGAGAAGCTATTTTAGACATCTTATAGTGAAATTCAAGGGGAAAGGAACAAAATGAACCAGCAGGAAAAAGATAAAATCGTAAGAAAACTGATCGACACAAATACCACGATTTCCACGATGGAGAGCTGCACTTCCGGGTTGATTGCATCCATGATCACGGATACGGAAGGGGCATCGGCAGTTTTTCCGGGAGGTTATGTCACTTATCTGAACAAAACGAAAATCTTATGCGGTGTTGACGAAAAAATTATAAAAGAGCACGGAGTTTATTCTAAGCAATGTGCGAGGGCGATGGCTGAAACTGCTCAGAAAAACCTTCATACAGAGATTGCGGTCGGAATCACAGGCACGACCGGAAATGTCGACCCGAATAATGCAGACAGCATGCAGGGAAAAGTATTTTTCTGTATTCTTGTGGGAGAGAATGCGTATGACTATGAATACAATGCAGAGGTCACCCGGATGAGCCGCCATGAGATCAAGGAGTTATATGCAGATAAAGTATTTGAAGAACTTGCAAAATTGATAAATATCGTTCATTCCAGTAGTGATCTCAGCTGTGATTCTGTATGAAAAATGATAATTATTTCATGATTTCGTGTTTTGCAGTTGTTTAATTTCGTCTATGGATAAACCGGAAAAATCAGCAATATCTTCCAAAGAAAGTTTGTTGGATTTCAGCATGCGTCTGGCAGTTTCCATTGCAGCATTCTGAAATCCAGTTTTCTTACCTTCAGAGAATCCGTATTCATATTCTGCTTTCCGTAACTTCTTTTCTTCCAATTCTTTATCATATTCAAAAATACTCATACTGATGACCTCATTTCGATTCCGGGTAAGAAATTCCGTCAGAATCCTTTTCTGGATACACTCGTCTACAGCACGCTCCACAGCTTGGTTCAAGGGCATGTCTGTTGCGTAGTGACGCACTCTGGCAACATACTGTGCATATTCGTTTAATGTATTGCAATGCTGCATTAACTCTGCATTGTGTCCCACATTGACATTTAAAACCGTGACAATTAATTCAAGCTTTGGTTCACCTGACAAATGTTCAAATGCCGAGGAAAGCCGAAGTTCTGTGCAGTCGGGAACTACCATCGATCCATTGTAAAACTCAATAAAATTTGGTGCAGGAATTTTTTGCAGAGTCGAAGAATAAAGAGATTTCTTATCCACGAGTTTCTGATATTCACTGCAAATATAAAACAGATCACGAAGAGGCATATTTGGATTGTAGGTTGACTGATGCTCATACAGATACAAATTAGTATCCATAATAAATGCCAGATCATTTTTCATCCCCATATAAATAGCATTCTCTAATGTGACGATTTCTAGATCATCTGGATTATTATAATCGCTCTGGTTTACTGCATTATAGAGGGACAGCAGGTTCTTTCGGTCAGAAAACAACATCCGAAAAACGGTGTCTTTATAATTCCGGTTTGCCGTCGGTGTTTTGACTGTAAAATTTCTTTTTGTCTTGTTACGGTTTCTTTTGCATTTTGCCATAAATTGTTTCCTCCTGAAATTGTAGGACAGCTTATTTATAAAACTGTTCGTGATTGCAGGAGAAAGTGATCATATATTTTACTAAGTTCCTTCGTCTCCTGCTTTTCAATTGTTAAATGGGTAACAAAAAGCATAGATACGAATGAAGCATACAGATTATTTGGGGCTAATCTGTCGCCGTTAGAATATAGATGACAAAAATGTCATGAAATTTGTAAAATATGCTTTAGATTATTGTAACACAAGGGTAGGAAATGAAGCAAGAAATTTTATAGCAAAATCCGTTCCACGTCATATCCATTATCCGTCAATTCTAAAATTGCAATGCCTTTTCCGTCGTGTATCAGAAATCAATGCAATTTTCATGAATCAGACCTCGCTTCGTTTGCGTGTAATTTTTTCACTTCGTCAAAGGGCAGACCTGTGATCGCAGCAATTTTTTCAAGTGAGAACTCCTGTAATTGAAGCATGCGCCTGGCAGTTTCAATAGAATTTAGTTCTATACCATACTTTTCGCCCTCGGAGAAACCAGTCTCACGTCCATGTTTTTCACCCTCAGAGAAACCAGCTTCCCGTCCAGCTTCATATTCTGCTTTCCGCAATTTCTTCTCTTCCAATTCTTTATCATACTCAAAAATACTCATACTGATGACCTCATTTCGGTTCTGGGTAAGAAATTCCGCCAGAATCCCTTCCCGGATGCATTCGTCCACAGCACGTTTTACAGCCTGATTTAAAGGCATGTCTGACGCATAGTGGCGCACTCTGGCAACATACTGTGCATATTCTTTTAACATACTGCAATGCTGCATCAACTCTGCATTGTGTCCTTCATTGACATTGAAAACCGTAACAACCAATTCAAGTTTTGGCTCGCCTGACAAATGCTCAAATGCCGAGGAAAGCCGAAGTTCTGTGCAATCAGCAATTCCCATCGAACCATTATAAAATTCAATAAAATTGGGGGCAGGAATTTTCTGTAAGGTGGAAGAGAACAGTGATTTCTTATCCACGAGTTTCTGATATTCACTGCAAATATAAAACAAATCTCGAAGTGGCATATTAGGATTATAAGTTGACTGATGCTCATAAAGATATAAATTGGTATCCATGATAAATGCCAGATCATTTTTCATACCCATATATATGGCATTCTCTAATGTAACAATTTCCAACTCTTCCGGATTTCTATAATCCGTCTGATTCACTGCGTTATAAAGCGATAACAGATTTTTCCTGTCAGAAAACAGCATCCGAAAGACAGTGTCTTTATAATTTCGGTTTGCCTTTGGTTCTTTGACTGTAAAACTCCTTTTTGTCCTGTTCCGGTTTCTTTTGCATTTTGCCATAAATCGTTTCCTCCTGATTTTGGTGGGACAGTTCATAATAAACACTGTCCTAACAGGAGAGTAACAGATACTATCTCTAAATTCGTTCGTCTCCTGCTTTTCAATTGTTGATGGGTAACAAAAAGCATAGATACGAATGAAACACACAGATTATTTGGGAAACTAATCTGTAGTTCTTAGAATATAGATGACAAAATTGTCATGAAGATTTTGTAAAATATGCTTTGTTTGATTATAGCACAAAAGCAGAAGCAGAAGCAAGAAAATACTTCTACCTTCTGTACCAACTGAGATTGTATAGACGCTATTCTCACAGTCTATAGAATAAATTTCACAGCACAGGTCGTAGAATCTACCTCTACGACCGCCTGTGTTAATTTAATTCGAGCATTCTGTCAATACAGCGTTTTGCTCCCTTACTTACTTCCTCAGGTAAAATAATTTCTTCACCTGCAAGGCCTTTCAGACAATTATATACATCTACTAAAGTTGTAAGTTTCATATTGTGGCATACACAATCCTTGGAAAGTGGATAAAACAGCTTATCCGGACACTCATACTGTAAATGGGAAACTATGCTGTTTTCTGTTCCAATGATAAATTCCTTATCTGTACTCTTCTTCGCATAGGACATAATTCCAGTTGTGCTTCCTATGTAGTCTGCATTCTTGGTTACTGCAGCGGCACATTCCGGATGGACAAGAAGCTTCGCATTTGGATGTGCTTTCTTTGCTTTTGCCACATCTGCTTTGCCCATTCTAAGATGAGTTGGGCAACCACCCTTGATAAATTTAAAAGTTTTCTCAGGAATCTGTTCTGCTACCCATGCTCCGAGGTTACAGTCCGGAATAAAAAGAATCTTGTCGTTCTCCAGCTTCTTAACAATAGATACTGCTGATGCAGATGTAACACATACGTCACACAATGTCTTCAATTCAGAAGTTGTATTAATATAAGCTACTACTGTATAATCCGGATACTGTTTTTTTAATTCTTTCAATTCTTCCACAGAAAGCTGTTCTGCCATAGGACATCCTGCTTCACCGCTGGAAAGAAGTACTTTCTTGTCTGGTGAGAGAACCTTCACGGTTTCTGCCATAAAACGGACTCCGCACATAAGGATCGTCTGCTCCTGTGTTTTGGCAGCCTGCTGGCTCAATGCAAAGGAATCTCCCATATAATCCGCAACTTCTAATATCTCATGATTTTGATAGGCATGTGCCAGAATACATACTTCTTTTTCTTTTTTTAATCTAAGGATCTCGTCCTGAATTTCTCTTGTCGTCATCTTTCCCTCTTTTATCACAGAAAGGCTTTCTTCTTCCGGTATTCGTTCTGTCTTAATGTGATCTCATTTTTAATTTGTTTTCCAAACGACAGTATCAATACCGGATCTCACTGCCTTTTGCTCACTTTAGTAAAAGTATACGATTTGAAATATACACTGTCAACACAAAAAATTTACATGTGTCTTGTCAGTTGTAAAATTAAGTGTTATACTTGGAGCAATCTGTAAAAAAACACTATTTTATTAACATAAAAGAATAGGAAAAGAATATGAAAACAGATATACTTATAGTTGGAAGTGGCTGTTCCGGATTATATGCAGTCTTAAATCTTCCTGAGGAATTAGATATTATGCTGATCACGAAGTCTGATTTTGAAAGCAGTGATTCCTTTTTGGCTCAGGGAGGCATGTGTACGTTAAAAGATCCGTCTGATTATGACAGCTTTTTTGAGGACACATTAAAAGCCGGACATTATGAGAATGACCAGAAGTCTGTCGAGATCATGATCAAGTCTTCCCCTGATGTAGTGAAAGATTTGGTAAAATACGGTGTCTCTTTTACCCGGGACGAAAATGGTGATTTTGTCTATACAAGAGAAGGTGCACATGCTCATCACAGAATACTTTTCCATGAAGATATCACTGGAAAAGAGATCACAAGCCACCTTTTAAATGCCGTCAAAAAATTAAAGAATGTAAGAATGTATGAATATACGACTCTCTTAGATATCCTTTGCGATGGCAGCAAGTGTTGTGGTGGAATTATCAGGTGGCCGGATGGCAGGGAAGAACAGGTTGAAGCTGACTATGTAATACTTGCAACCGGCGGTATTGGTGGAACATACAAGCATTCCACTAATTTCAAACACCTGACCGGTGACGGCGTGGAGATTGCCAGACGTCATAATATTGAACTGAAAAATCTTGATTATGTCCAGATTCATCCTACTACTCTTTACTCTGATAATAAAGAAGAAAGAAGCTTTCTTATTTCTGAATCTGTAAGAGGTGAAGGTGCCAGGCTTTATGATAAGAATATGAACCGTTTTGTAGATGAACTGTTGCCAAGAGATCTGCTTACACAGGAAATCTACAAACAGATGGAGAAAGACGGCACCGATTTTGTGTGGGAAGATTTAAGAACCATCCCGCGTGACGAATTAATAAGTCATTTTCCAAATATTATTGAACATTGCAGCCAGGCCGGTTATGATGTGTTCCATGAATGTATTCCCATCGTTCCGGCTCAGCATTATTTTATGGGCGGAATCAAGGTAAACCATAACAGTAAAACTTCTATGGATCATCTCTACGCAGTCGGTGAAACCGCATGCAATGGGGTTCATGGTAAAAACAGACTTGCAAGCAACTCCCTTTTAGAGAGTCTTGTATTTGCAAAAAGAGCAGCAAAAGAAATTGCTGGCGAAAGGAGATAATATGTACGATCAGGTAACATTAGGGTTAAATGTAGACCCATTTATATTAAGTGCTTTAAAAGAAGATATCACAAGTGAGGACGTATCCACAAACAGTGTTATGCCACATCCACAGCAGGGCGAGGTAGACTTGATCTGCAAAGAAGATGGCATTATCTGCGGTCTTCAGGTTTTTGAAAGAACCTTTACTCTGCTCGATTCCAATACAACCGTAGAATTTTTTGTAAAAGACGGTGACCATGTAAAAGCCGGTGAACTTATGGGCAAGGTTCATGGTGATATCCGTGTGCTTCTCTGCGGAGAGAGAACTGCTCTTAATTACCTTCAGAGAATGAGCGGAATCGCAACCTATACAAGCCAGGTGGCAAAGCTCCTTGAAGGAACCGGGATCAAGCTTTTAGACACAAGAAAGACTACACCGAACAACCGCATTTTTGAAAAATATGCCGTGAGAGTCGGTGGCGGAAATAACCACAGATACAACCTTTCTGATGGTGTACTTCTCAAGGATAACCATATCGGTGCCGCAGGTGGTGTAAAAGAAGCTGTCAAAATGGCTAAGGCATATGCACCTTTTGTAAGAAAAATCGAAGTTGAAGTTGAGACTTTTGAACAGGATGCCGTGGAATCAGGTGCTGATATTATCATGTTAGACAACATGGATAATGATCTTTTAAAACAATCCATCGATTATATTGCCGGCAGAGCTGAAATCGAAATTTCCGGAAATGTTACAAAAGAAAACATTGAAAGAATTAAGAACTTTGGTGTAAACTATGTATCAAGTGGAGCTCTGACTCACTCAGCTCCAATTTTGGATATTTCACTTAAAAATTTACATGCAGTTTAGAAAGGACTTTGACAGATGAACGGAGAGATCAGGAGAGCAAAAATAGAAAATATTTTGAAATCCAGCGCTGTGCCTGTCCCTGGAGTTACTCTGGCAAAAGACCTGGATGTAAGCAGGCAGATTATCGTTTCGGACATTGCTCTTCTTCGTGCAAATGGCCTGACGATCCTTTCCACAAACAAAGGTTATATGATTCCAAAACAATCCGCCTGCCAGCGGGTATTTAAAGTGATCCATACAGATGATCAGGTTGGAGAAGAACTCTCTCTGATCGTTGATAATGGCGGTGTTGTCAAAGATGTTTTTGTTTATCACAAGGTTTATGGTGTTATCCGGGCTGATATGAATATCCGTACAAGACGCAATGTCAAGAAATTTTTAGAAGGACTCTCTTCCGGAAGTTCCAGCCTTCTTAAAAATGTAACCGGTGGTTATCATTACCATACGATTGAAGCTGAATCCGAAGAGATTTTAGATGATATTCAAAATGAACTCGCAGAAAAAGGTTTTCTGGCCAAACTGCAGGATTATGAGCCTGTAGATTTCTGGGGCGAAGAAGAATCAAATACAAACGTTTAATGCAATCAAGGCGTCAGTCCGGTATTTCCGGAACTGACGCCTTTTAAGCATTGGAAATTGTCAATGCCACTGTTTTGTCTTACATATACTTCTTCACAATATTCTCCATTACTTTCCACTTATGTTCCATATCAGAGACAAGTTTAAACTGTGTCCTTGCCCGGTCCAAATTCTGCCCCGGTCTGTGAATTTTAAAATAAATGTCTCCCTGAATATAATCCATAAGAAACCTCATTCCACATTCATAGGTCATAAGCCTAGCGCCCATCGGAAGCAGCTTTATCTCTTCCTGTGAAAGTTTTCCACCACATCCCTCTATAAAGCCCTTCGCACATGCTTCAAAAAGCTCTAAATCGCACCACACTTTATCCAGATTTTGTTCATCCTCTAATGCTGTACTTGCTCCAATCCGCACCGCATCTCCAAAATCATTCATGGCTACCCCAGGCATTACAGTGTCCAGGTCAATCACACATATTCCTTTTTTGGTATCCTTATCCATGAGGACATTATTAATTTTTGTGTCATTATGAGTCACACGAAAACTGATTTTCCCACTTCTCAGCAAATCCTGAAAGCAGTCCACAATTTCTTCCCTGTCCAATACAAACTGAATTTCCTCCCGGACCAAATCCACTCTGCTGCACACATCCTCTTCCACTGCCTTTTTAAATCTCTCAAATCTTTCTCTGGTATCATGAAATCCCGGAATTGTCTCATGAAGTGTTTTCGCCGGATAATCCGCTAACATACTTTGAAATCTGCCAAATGCCAGACCGCCCTCATAAAGTATTTCAGGATTATCTATCAAATCATAGCTTACAGTATTTTCAATGAATACATAAGCTCTCCAATACTCACCTTCTGAGTCCACATAATAGGGTTTCCCGTCTTTTGCCGGAATGACATTTAATGTCTCCCTCTCTGGATTTCCACCGTTAGCTGAAATTTTTCTTTTTAAAAATTCAGTGACTCCAACGATATTTTCCATTAATTCAACCGGGTTTTTAAAAATACTCTTGTTCATCTGCTGTAAAATATAATGCCTTTTTACTCCTTGTTCATTTTCAAATGTAACACGGTAAGTATTATTAATATGTCCATTTCCCCATGGAATTTCTTCTTTATATACACCTTCAAAACAGAAGTTTGCAGCCGCTTCTAATTTTCCGCAGAGCTGTTTTGGATAAAAATCATTCTCTTCCAGCTTTTTCAATGCAGTCATAACCATTGGTTTGTCTTTCCTGTAGGTAACTCCATACCACTTTTCTGTTGTAAGAAGAACTTTTACTTCTGCTTTATTGCTATCTAACAGTCTGCTGACGACCGACGGAAGATAATATTCACATTTCAGTGGATTATGTTGCAGACCCTCCTGCAGAAAATCACGAAATCCATACGCAATCTCTGACAAAAATCCCTTGCTAAATCCCCATAAATTCATGGAAACAATCGTATCTCCTGCCAAATCCGTATAACTTTTTCCATCATCTTCCGTATATGCAGCATTCTCTCCACGTTTTACAATCGTTGTATGTTCTGTTACACTGACAAGTTTTCCATCACCATCAATATCACAGACACCTCTTGCCACACTTCCATTCTCCGTCAAAGTATTTTTCAACTGATATCCTACCATTGCATACTGATACTTTTCATTATCTTCATGCACACTCAGATAATCATAAATCTGCTTAAATGCTTCTCTTCCATAATAGTCGTCTGCATTAATCACTGCAAATGGTCCGTCAATCATATCTTTACAGCTTAAAATTGCATGCGCAGTTCCCCATGGCTTTACTCTTCCGGCCGGAACTTCAAATCCCTCCGGCAGATTTTCCAGCTCCTGAAATGCATATCTTACTTTCATAATCTTTTCTATACGATTCCCTATGACATTATGAAAATCTTCCGCATTCTCTCTTTTTATTACAAAAATAACCTCTTCAAATCCTGCAAGATAAGCATCATAAATAGAAAAATCAACAATAATATGTCCATATTCATCTACTGGATCAATCTGTTTCATTCCACCGTAACGGCTTCCCATTCCGGCTGCCATAATTACAAGTACAGGTTTCTTCATATTCTTTATACCTCCTGATTAAACAGCGTACCATTTAATCTCATTTGCCTCTATTTTCAACGCAAAACTGCTTCCATCTCCGCGATAGATAACCGTATTCTGTGACTCGTAGGTATTATTTACAACACAGAATTTGCCATTTTTTACATATGCATGTACTTCCACATTGAAATTTGTACTAAACCACTGATGTAATAAACTTTCGCCATGTGTACTCCACAAAATGCTTCGATAAAGAATTCTGCTGTTCTCAAAGCTATATGGCAGACCGCTGATATAGACGCCTCTTCCTTCTCCAAAAGAGTTGACTGCCATCTGCACTTCCTGGTCTTTCTGGATCAGGATCTCAGTTCCGTCAAGTGCATAGATATTTTTCTTTCCTTCACCGAAATCAACATCTCCGTCACTGTCTGCCAGGATAAAGTGATCTCTGTGTTCTTCCCAGTTGTATTTGTCTTTGTTCAGGTTGAAGCCGTTTTCTTCTTCTACTCCAAGCACATCGTCAA
>OMBL01001047.1_pt1 | contig 10666 bp, 11 predicted proteins | sample 1644871 | NCBI WGS metagenome assembly OMBL01 (sample SAMEA103958115, study PRJEB25191) | human gut metagenome | biome: human-associated habitat [ENVO:00009003]; feature: intestine environment [ENVO:2100002]; material: feces | place: Germany | collected 2013/2015
CGCAGGATAGGTAGTCCAGCGCAACTTCGACAACATTCTGGCGGATCTTCTCCGGGTTGTCAGCGTTGTCTGTCAAAGCCTGTGCATCGGCGATCATAATGAAAATCTTATCAAATTCCCCGGAATTCTGTAATTCCACTCTTCTTTTTAAAGAGCCGACATAATGTCCGACATGAAGCTTTCCTGTTGGTCTGTCGCCTGTTAAAATGATTTTTGGTTTCTTATTTTCCATATTAAAAATATCTCCTTATTTCTATACTGCCATCGTTCTTATTCCGGGCCTCCTGCCGGAAATAAAAACATACCTGTCTGTTATTATATAATTTTCTGTCTCATCACGCAAGAGCGCATCATGATTGTTTTCTGTATTGTCACGACCAGTTGAAAACATGCAAAATACGGCTGCCACACAAAATGTCCTGTGTGACAGCCGCATTCTTATTTTATATCATTATTTTACTCTTGCCGTAAGCTTATCGCCCTCGGTATCGATCAGAATGGTATCTCCCTCTCTCACTTCATCTGCAAGGATCAGCTTTGCAGACAATGTCTCTACATGTTTCTGTAAGAAACGTTTCAGAGGTCTTGCACCATAGATCGGATCATATCCGTGATCAACAATGAACTGTCTTGCACTGTCTGAAAGTTCTACCGTAATCTCACGGTCAGCAAGACGTTTGTTCAGATCGTTCATCAGCAGATTGATGATATTGCCGATGTTGTCTTTTGTCAGAGGCTTGAACATAATGATCTCATCGAGACGGTTCAAAAACTCCGGTCTGAAATGTCCACGAAGTTCATTCATGACCGCTTCCTCACAAGCCGGATTGATATCACCATTCTCATCAATGCCCTCCAGCAGATGGGCTGATCCGAGGTTCGATGTCATGATGATGATCGTATTCTTGAAGTCAACGGTTCTTCCCTGCGAGTCTGTGATACGTCCGTCATCTAACACCTGCAATAATACATTGAATACATCCGGATGTGCTTTCTCGACCTCATCGAACAGGACAACCGAATACGGTTTTCTACGGACTGCCTCCGTCAGCTGACCGCCTTCATCATATCCAACATATCCCGGAGGCGCTCCGATCAGACGGGACACGGAATATTTCTCCATATACTCACTCATATCAAGACGCACCATATTGGATTCGTCATCAAAAAGACTGGCTGCCAGAGCCTTTGCAAGTTCTGTCTTACCGACACCGGTAGGTCCTAAGAACAGGAACGAACCGATCGGTTTGCTCGGATCTTTGATTCCGGCTTTGGAACGGATGATAGCTTCTGTCACTTTTGTGACACCCTCGTCCTGACCAATGACACGTTTATGCAGCTCCTCGTCCAGATGCAGTGTCTTGTTACGTTCACTCTCGGTCAGCTTTGCGACCGGAATACCCGTCCAGCGGGAAATAATACGTGCGATCTCTTCCTCGCTGACGTTCTCATGTACCAGCGAAAGATCTTTATTCTTAACTTCCTCTTCCTCAACTTCCAGCTGTTTCTGCAGCTGTGGAAGTTTTCCATACTGCAGCTCTGCTGCTTTTTCCAGATCATAATTCTGCTGTGCAGTCTTGATCTCATTCTTGACCTGCTCGATCTCTTCACGAAGTTTCTGGACTTTTTCAACCGATTTCTTTTCGTTTTCCCATTGCACTTTCTTTGTGTTAAATTCATCACGAAGTTCTGCCAGTTCCTTCTGAAGATCCGCAAGACGCTCCTGGCTCAGACGATCCGTCTCTTTTTTCAGAGCTGTCTCCTCAATCTCCATCTGCATGACACGACGGTTTAACTCATCCAACTCTGTCGGCATGGAATCCAGTTCCGTCTTGATCAGGGCACATGCCTCATCCACGAGGTCGATTGCCTTATCCGGCAGGAAACGGTCGGAAATATAACGGTTTGAGAGCACTGCCGCAGATACCAGTGCCGAGTCTGTAATTTTTACACCGTGGAATACTTCGTAACGCTCTTTCAGGCCACGCAGGATGGAAATGGTATCCTCAACGGTCGGCTCATCCACCTGTACCGGCTGGAAACGACGCTCCAAAGCAGCATCTTTTTCGATATATTCACGGTACTCATCTAAGGTGGTCGCACCGATACAGTGTAACTCACCACGGGCAAGCATTGGTTTTAACAACTGGCCTGCATCCATCGCACCGTCTGTTTTTCCTGCTCCCACGATGGTATGAAGTTCATCGATAAACAGGATGATCTGTCCATCGGAATTTTTGATATCATCGAGAACCGCTTTCAGACGTTCCTCAAACTCACCACGATATTTGGCGCCTGCAACCAGTGCGCCCATATCCAGTGCAAATAATTTCTTGTCTTTTAATCCCTCCGGGACATCACCGCGGACGATCCTCTGTGCGAGTCCTTCGACAACAGCCGTCTTACCGACACCAGGCTCACCGATCAGAACCGGGTTATTCTTTGTCTTTCTGGAAAGGATACGGACCACATTACGGATCTCTGCGTCACGTCCGATCACCGGATCAAGCTTCTGGTTTCTCGCTCGTTCTACCATATCGTATCCATATTTTTCCAATGTGTCATAAGTTGCCTCCGGGTTATCGGATACTACTCTCTGGTTTCCTCTTACCGTTGACAGCGCCTGCAAAAACCGTTCACGGGTAATTCCATACTCCTTGAAGATTTCCTTCATTGCCTTATTCGGATATTTGATCAGGCATAAAAACAAATGTTCCACGGAAACATATTCGTCTCCCATTGCTTTTGCCTCATCCTCTGCATGGACAAGTACCTTATTCAGATCCTGTCCTACATAAACCTGTCCGCCGGATACTTTTACACGGGCAGCTAAATGGCGCTCTGCGTTATCCACAAAATGTTCTTTCTGGATCTCCATTTTCTCTATTAATTTTGGAATCAGTCCATCTTCCTGACGTAACAGGGCGACTAAAAGGTGTTCCTGCTCGATCTCCTGATTTCCATATTCATAGGCGAGCTTTTCACAATCGTTAATGGCTTCTACTGATTTCTGAGTAAATTTCTGAATGTTCATACGCTTACCTCCCTCGTATTTATCTCTGTGATCTATGTGAAAAAGAAAAACCTTCTGAAAAACTTTCTGATGGAAAGAAAAGACCTTCCCACCTTGCTGGCTGGAACGTCTTCTGTCAGTTACGAAATTTCTTTCGCAGTGGTTTTCCTTTGTTACGAGTATGTTATATCACGAGTTGTTAGCACTGTCAATAGGTGAGTGCTAATATTTTGTGAAGAAATTGTGAACTGTGGATGGAAGGTAATCTGCGCTGATAATCTTCTCTTATTCTCCCAGCAGCAGCTCCCTGACTCGCTCCATGTCCATTCCATCTAACACAAAGTCTGCATCCGGCACGATCTTCCGTTTTTTTTCGGTGCCATCCGGTAATATGACGGTCTCTTCCGGCAGCTTTGGAGAAATATTCGAATGAATATAAAAGGTATCGAGTCCGACACTCTTCGCTCCTGCGATATCGCTTATGCCATCGTTTCCAATCATGATGCTTTTTGTTATATCAAGATTATATTTATCAATCAATAATTGAAAAAATCTGCTGTCCGGTTTTTTTACCCCACAGGTTGAAGAGATGAAAATATCGTCAAAGTACTTTGCGATTCCAAGTGTGTGCATCTCATACTCTGTAAAAATGCGCTGTGCGTTCGAAAGCAGATAAATCTTTTTGCCCTTCTTTTTTAATGCTTCTAACAAATCTGTCACTCCGTCATAGAGTTTTACATAATCGGTAGAGAGGATCCGGAAGAACTGCCCTGCATGAACGGCAAGTGTAGGATCTGCCTTCACGCCTTTTTCCTCAAAAAGCTTCTGAAAGACCTCTTCAATCTGAACTTCCGGATGTGCTTCATGAGCATCATCTTTTTTCTCAGATTTCATCTTATACTCCTCGCCTGCAATGATTGCAGCATATCTTTCTTTTAATTCTTCCGATGAATAATCGGCGTCATAATAGCCATAAAAAAGCGCCAGCTTTTTCCATACCAGAGGATCATTCTCCTCGGTATGGATATCAACCAGCGTTCCATATAAATCAAAAATATAATTATCGTAAGCTTTCACGTTATTATGCCTCCTGCTTTGTAAGTTCGATCAACTGCTGCATACGATCCGTGATCTTGTTCAGTACATCCGAATTATCTTCCTGTGCACTCATTGTCTCATTTGCGTGTGCAGATACCTCCTCTGAGATTGCCGAGATTGTTTCAATCGAATGCACGATCTGTTCATTTGCAGTTTTCAATTCCTCAATATTGCTGTTTAACTGCTCCATGTTGCTTTGGATATCAAGCGTATTGCTCTGGATATCCGAAAAATTATTGGCAGTATTCTCAGTGGACTGCTTTTCCTCATTAATTGCACCGATCATCTCGCGCACCACCGAAACCACCTCGCTGATCGCATTGGAAATATTCTCGATCAGCTCTGTAATATGTACCGTTGCCTCTTTGGTCTGTGTTGCCATACCGGAAATCTCTGTCGCAACAACAGAGAATCCTCTTCCGGCCTCACCCGCTCTTGCTGCCTCAATACTTGCGTTTAAAGCTAAAAGGCTTGTCTGCGAGGTAATACCGGAGATCAGTTCCACGATGGAATGCATCTCTTCAATGTATTTGTCTAATGTCTCTAGCTGTCCTGCAACGCTGTCACCTTTTTCTACGGAATGATCTACCTGTGATACGAGCACATCCATATCTTTTCCTGCGCTCTCAAGTACCTGCAAAGTCTGCTGCATACTCTGGTTAATGCGTTCCGCAACACTGCTGACCATCTCAACTTTCTGCTGGATTGCTTCTGTCTGCTGCATCTGTGTCTGCACAGCGTTTGCGGTTTCCGTCGTACCACTGCCAACCTCTGACATTGCATCTTTGGTCAATTTAGAAGCACTGTTGAGGTTCTCAACTTTTCCATAGATATCTTCCATTCCACTCTGCATCTGTTGTGACATATTGGAAATATCGGACAGCAAAAGTTCTGTCTTGCTCTGCGCTTCCTTAATATTCTCCATTTTCTGCTGATTGTTTGCATTCGATGTCTGCGCTGCATAGATAGAATACACTGCGACAAGTATCATGGCTGTCACCTGCACGATTGCCTCATCGCTGCCCTGATAACCGAACTTTCCGGTAAAAGCTCCACCAATCGTCATGATCAGGCTTAAGATAACCGTTCCTATATTGATCTGCACGGAAAATTTTACATCATTAAATACACTTACAAGTAAAATCATCGGTATGACAAGCACATAAATGTTCGCTTCCTCGGTCGTCAGCACCATGAAGGAATACGTAATGGCAAATCCGATTCCTACCGTGTGTTTGATCATACCTGTCTCTCTGTCCTTGAAAAAGAAAAACTGTCCCAGTATGACTGGGATCAGTGCCAATGCCGTGATCACCAGAAAATATCCAAGACTCCGCTCTCCCCTGATAAATCTGCACGCATAAAAGACGACCACGATCAACGCTTCTATGGTATGCCCTGTCAATGCGGTTCTGTTATTCCTCTGTGTATCACTGATCTGTGTTCCATTCATCTGCTCTTGTACTCCCTCTCTCCTGACGCTCTGTCAGTCTGCTATCACTGCCGGTTATTGTTTGAGTTTCCTCCTTTCACTATATCATTGATGGTTTCGCTCTTCAAGATTTTCTTTCCGGCAAATGACGTTATAACTCCAGTTTTGCCCGGAGTTTTGCAAGGATTTTACGCTCATTCCGGCTGATCTGCACCTGTGTCACTGCAAGTATTCCTGCCACCTCGCACTGCGTTTTATTTTCAAAATACCGCAGCCGGATGATCTGCTGTTCTGTCTCGTCGAGCGTATCCATCAGCTGCCTGATCACCATTTTGTTTAAAACAGCCTCCTTCTCCGGCTCCTCATAGACATCGCTCTGATCTCCAATCTGGTCAATGAGTAAAAGTTCATCTCCGTCTGAGCCGCAGACCGGCTGGTAAATGGACTCCACCCCACGGTTAGCGTCCAATGCCATCACGATCTCCTCTGTGCCAAGTTCTGTCATGGCAGATAGCTCCAAAAGACTCGGATCTCTCCCAAGCTCTGTTGTGAGAACTTCTTTTGCCCTGCTGATTTTGTATCCATTTTCTTTTAAACTCCTGCTCACTTTCACCATGCCATCGTCACGCAGGAAACGCCGTATCTCCCCTGTGATCATAGGCACTGCATAAGTGGAAAATGCAAGGTTTAACGACAGATCAAAATGATCGATCGCCTTGATCAGCCCGATACATCCAATCTGAAACAGTTCCTCCCTGTCATGCCCTCTTTTTTCAAATCTGCGGACAATTGCGTGCACCAATCCAAGGTTGTCCGAAACGACTTTGTCCCTGGCTTTTTTATCCCCATCCTGTGCCTGTCTGATCAGTTCCGCCTGTCGCACCATAGGCTAGCCTTCCTGATTTCCCAGTCTTCTTACCATATGTACGCTTGTCCCTTTTCCCGGCTCGGATACTACCTTCCATAAAAGAGAATCCCATCCCGGAACGCTCTAACTCCGGTTTTGTCGTATAAAAAGGTTCCATCGCTTTTGACACATCCGCAATGCCTGCTCCTGTATCCGAAACGGTGATGGAAACCTCATCCCCACAAATCTGACACAGGAGTTCCACTTTCTGTTCCGGTTCATGGTAACCATGAATGATCGCATTCGTCACCGCTTCGGACACGGCCGTCTTGATATCCGCAATCTCGTCTAACGTTGGGTTTAATTCTGCTATAAATGCCGCCACCGCCACCCTGGCGAAACTCTCATTCACCGACCTGGCATCAAATATCAGTTTCATCTCGTTCTGACTGCTCATTTTTACTTCCTCCACTATCTCCTATTCTTTTACCTGAATGATTTTTTTCAACCCGGATACGGTAAATATCTTGTCCACGCGCTCGTTCAGATGGCACGCACTCACATCCCCACCGGAATAGCCTAAGTTTTTGCACCGCCCGATGATCACCCCAATCCCGGAGCTGTCCATAAACTCTGTCTCTGTAAAATCAAACACAAGATGTCTGACATGGTAGGTGTCGATCAGAAGATCTGTCTCCGTGCGGATGCGGTTTGCCTGATGATGGTCTAACTCACGCGGCACATAGACAACTAAACATCCTTTTTCCATAATATACTGGCTTTTCATGCTCTTGTTCCTCTCTTTCCATTCTGCTTATGATTTTCAACAATAGAATGCTCGCTCCGCAGACATTTTATTGTCATGAATAAAAAAAGAAGGAGTCTCCCCGGAATTTCCGGTTCGATCTCCTTCGTACTTTTTTAACGGGCGGTGTCTGTCTCACTCTGATCCAGATAGTTCTGTGAGTTTGCAGCGCGCTCTGTATTTGGATACAATTCTACCACTTTCTGATAATAGATTTTGGCATTTTCCATATCCTCGTTCTTGCGGTATGCCTGTGCAAGATAGTACAGTGCATTTCCATTCTCATAGTTTTCATCCATCTCGACGACTTTGGAAAGTGCACTCACGGCATCATCATACTTTTTGCCGGAATATGCATCATAACCTTCCTTATATAATGCAGCCATGTATTCGGCATTCACCTGTGCATTGATGGTATCATAAATACTCTTTGCATCTGCACTCAGGTCATCCACATTGACACTGCTCAATGCATCTCCTGCCTTCTCAATGTCTCCTGTGGTGTATGTCTCATATGCAGTCAGAAGTTTGTCATAGCTTTCCAGTTTGTTGGCAGATTCTTCCTCGCTGTTCTTCGCATCCGTAATCTGACTGGTAAGGTCATCCACCTGACTCTGCAGGCTTGTGATCGTCTGATTCTTGGAAGAAATCGTATTATTTGCATCCAGCACTTCTGCTTTCGTATTGTTCATCACGGTTCTTCTCACGCCAGGAACCACAAGGAAACAGGTGATTGCAATTCCGATTGCGATTCCGATCACCATGTTAATGATCGTACCGACTGCAGAATTGTCCTTCAGATATTTTGGCTGGATGATTGTCTCATTGCCACTCTGATAGGAAATGAGTTCATCATTCTTCTGCTTCCTGCTCGGATTCTGCTCTCTTAAAGCGGTATTGGCTTCTTTCAGATAACGCAGTGTCAAAGTGTTATTGGCATCGATTTTGCCGGCATTCCGCAATGACTTCTTTGCGAGATCATAACGTCCCTCCTGAATATATAAAAGTGCCAGAAGCTGATGTCCGCTCACTAACTTTGGATTTAGCGACAATACCTTTTTCAGCTGGATGATTGCGAGATCACGGCTGTTCTGCTTGCAGTAAAGCAATGCCTGATTGTATTTCTTGATCGTCTGATTGACAGAATCCAGTCTTGCCTGATTCTTCTGCACTTCATCTAAGTACCTGCTCGCAAGATTATCCTTCGGCTGATAATTCTTACTGATCACCCACTCCGTGAGGGCAGTCACCACTTCTCCCATCTCGTAGTAGATCAATCCAAGCAAATTTCTTGCATCAATATTTAATTTATTAAAACGCAGACTGATTTTCAGGCTCTCAATTGCCCCTGACAAATCCCTGACACCGGCTTTCTCCAATGCATCATTGTAATAGGCATTAGATGCCATCAAAATCTTTTTGTATACTTTTACATTCGTTCCGCAGTTCTGGCAGTTATCTCCCTTGCCAAGTTCTGCACCGCAATTATAACATCTCATGAAAAACCTCTCTATCTGTCATGCCACTGTGCATGTGATCTACCTGTTATCTGTTCTGCTGCTTTAATTCCTGCAGCATTTCCTGCATAACATCCGTCATGTCTGTCAGCTCATGATTATAGATTGCCTGCTCTGCCTCTTCCACTTCCAGACTTGGTTTAAAGTTTTTCAATTCTTCTTCAAAATTTATCATCTTAATTTCCGTACCTTTCCTGTACTGACTGATCATTTCTCTCCTGATCCGCCTGTACATGCTTAACTGCAGACTGGCTGATCATTTCTTTCTCACTGATTGATTATAATATAGGAAGAATTCACTTTCAATGTCAAATTATGAAATTTCCATTAAAATAAAGTAGTTTTTCGTCAATAATATAAAATATAAAAATAGCATTTCAGGAAATTTACGGTTGTAACCCGTTTCTCCTGAAATGCTATCTTATCTTTTTTACCTTCTGCCTGTTATTGTCCGTTAATCCTCAGCTGTTCTCGTACAGATCTTTCCGTTCAGATGATAGAACTCCACGCATTTTGCATTGTTCTTCACATTTAAAACCTGATCCCTGATCGCTATGGATACCCCAGGGAATACATCTCTTGTCACACAGACCGTTGCATTCGCCCCATCTGAAATCATGCGCTCAAGCCGCTTCACTTCGCCCTCATCTCCTGCAAGTGTAGCCGTATTCTGGATTCTGGTACGCAAGAGTGCCACTCTTCTCGGATCTTCCTTATAGCTTACTCCGCGCTCCTTCTGCATCTCTTCGAACTTGGCAAGTCCCTGTTCGATCTTATCAAGTTCCATTTTGGTAATATCCATCTTCTTCTTCAGCAGATTCAGTCTTGAAATACAGTCCGCACTTACTCCAACGGTCACAGCTGTCCGCATCTCTGCGTCATTTCCAATCGTGGTTGCCTTGATTCCCTTGACTGCGCTGACATCTCCACCGATGATCTTCGCTGTTCTGCCCTGGATCAGAATAGATCCTCTGCACGCAACTGTGCAGTTGAGCAATACGTCTGCCTCCATATCTCCCTCTACCTGGATGACTGTATACTCAATAAACTTTGCATACAGATTTCCTTTGGTTCTGACATGTGCCTTGTTCCCTCCGACCATTCCACTTCTTAAAATGATATCCTTACCGGCTTCCAGATTACAGGCTTCCACGTTTCCATCAATCGTGATACTTCCGGTTGCCTTGATCGTAACTCCGGATTCCACACTGCCGTGGATCACAATATCTCCTGTAAAATCTATGCTTCCGGTAGTAAGATTCGCATCTCCGCTCACCTCATAGATTGGCTGGATCCTGATCTTATCATTCTCAATATCAATCTTCCCATCCATCAGCGAAAAATAGGTAAGGTAATCCTCACTTCGTCCAAAACCGGTTCCGCGAAGTGTTCCCTGTTCTCTGGCAACCCTTGCGGCAATCGGTTCCCTTTACAGCCGGATGATATATCGCAATGACCTGATCCTTCTGAACCGACTGTACACTGTACATGGACCAGTAATCTACGGATCCGTCCGGCAGTATCTTTGGCTTTTTCTCAAGGTTCATATTCACCTTATACTCATAGAATCCATCCTGTCCCTCTACTGCCGGTATGCCTCTTGCCACCAGTACGTCCTGTTCATAGATTTCTTCATCGAGGATCTTCTGAAGCTGTGCTTCATCAATTCCATAAGTGATCTGGTTTACCCGTAATACATCGTGCAGATACTCGATCGTATAGTGTTCTCCTTCTTCCAGTGCAGGGAGTCTGATCCATGCCTCTAAGTCTTTATTCACGATCTTCACTTTTGGTGTAGAAATACTTTGTAATGCCATTCTTCCAACTCCCTTCTTCCTACAAAAAACGTATATATACTATATAATACTCGTTTCCAGTCTTTTTTTCAAGCAAGTTTTCTGCTTTTTCGCACATTTTCGCTCTGTAATTTGTGCATGTTGAACAAACCAATGAC
>OMBL01001048.1_pt1 | contig 10665 bp, 10 predicted proteins | sample 1644871 | NCBI WGS metagenome assembly OMBL01 (sample SAMEA103958115, study PRJEB25191) | human gut metagenome | biome: human-associated habitat [ENVO:00009003]; feature: intestine environment [ENVO:2100002]; material: feces | place: Germany | collected 2013/2015
CCTCGCCGATCGTGATGCTGGCCAGGATCCCTTACGGGGTTCCGATGTGGCAGCTTGTGGTCTCGATCGTCCTGCTCCTTGTGACTTTCTTCGGCTGCGCCTGGCTCTCCGCCAAGATCTACAAGGTGGGAATCCTGATGTTCGGCAAGAAGTCCACGTTCAAGGATTTGTGGAAGTGGCTGAGGATGAAATAGCTTCTTGTCAGTCGCACCGCCGCGGGCAGCCGCGATAATGTGCTACTTTATTAACCATATTAATATTCACTTATGAGGAAAACACTAATTATGATCATGTTCCTGGCGGGAGGGCTTTGCCTTTGCGCGCAGGAGCGGACAATCACCTGGACGACGGATCCGGTTGACGGCCACCGCACAGGTGTCGTGGCTTCCAACGCATCGAACGTTGAGGAAGCGATGGGTACGGTAAAAGGATGTACCTACTATGCGCCGAACGGCAGGAAGTTCCGCAAGGGGACTGTGAAGAATGTGGCCCGGATAATGCTTGACGCCCAGCCTGCGATGGCAAAGGTCAAGACCGTCATCGGCCATTCGACACGTGAGATGGTGCGCACCTATCCGGAGTGCGAGATCTATGACTGGTACATTGACGAGCTGATTCGCGCGACCGCCGACAGCACCGGCAAGAGGGTGGACATCGGTATCGCCAACAGAGGTGGGGTCAGGATCGACATGCCGGCGGGAGAGGTTCTCTACGATGACATAATGTCGATGTTCCCGTTCCGTAACAACCTCTGCTACGTGGCTTTGCGCGGGCGTGACGTGCGCGCGCTGCTGGACCAGATGGCGGCTTCCACGTTCCAGATCGTCGGTGGCGTGAAGGTCGTGGCCAGGAACGGCAAGATTGTCTCGGCCACCATCGGCGGCGAACCGCTGGACGATGACAGGCTCTACGGAGTGGCGACACTCAACTTCCTTCTGGACGGCGGCGACGGCTACAAGGTGGCTAGGAACGCCGAGGAGGTCATAATGTGCAACGGCTACCTCTACGACACGATGCTCGCCTATGTGCAGAGCCTCACCGCCGCCGGGAAGCCTATCGAGTACCAGAACCAGAACTGGATCACAATCCATGAGGAGGGGGACAGCAAATGAGACGTTTTATTTTAGGAATATGCCTGCTCGCGGCCATCGCTAACATCGACGCCGCGGCCCAGAAGAGACTTACCATACTCCACGTCAATGACACCCACAGCCATCTTGAGCCGGAGCGCTCAGGTGAGCATGAGGGTATGGGCGGAGTGATCGAGCGCGCCGCCTACCGCGACAGTGTCGTGAAGGCTGACGGAAAGAGGAACGTGCTGCTCCTCCATGCCGGCGACTTCGATCAGGGCACGTCCTATTTCTCCGTGCTCGGAGGCGACATCGAGATCGATCTGATCAACGCGATGAAGTACGATTGCGTGACTTTGGGCAACCATGAGTTCGACAACGGTGTGGATGAGCTCGCGCGCCGACTTGCCAAGATCAAGTGTCCTGTGGTCTGCGCCAACTATGATTTCTCGAAAGTGTCTCTGTCTCAGTATGTCAAGCCGTACACTATCCTGAAGAAGGCCGGAATGAGGATCGGCATCATAGGCCTTATGCCGGACATCACCATACTTGTCTCTAAGGAGGTCTCCGACATGATCCCGGGCTATGAGAACTCCGAGGTGGTCAACAAGTGGGCCGAGTACCTGAAGACCGAGAAGAAGTGCGACCTTGTGATCGCCCTCACCCACATCGGTTTCGAGAACGAGCCGTATCTGGATCAGATGCTTGTCCGCCGCACCCGCAACGTGGATCTCGTCGTAGGCGGCCACTCCCACACCTACCTCAAGGCTCCTCACTACGAGAACAACCTTGACGGTGTCCCGGTTCCGATCGTACAGGACGGCGAGTGGGGACTCTATGTCGGCAACATGAAGATTACAAGGTAGTTCCGGATTTCAGAGTAAGAGATGGTGGCTAAGAGGAGACTTTCAGCCGCCATCTCTTTTCGGTGCTGGATTAAGAAGAGACTTTCTGTACCAAAGTCGCCAGGAGATATGATTGGTACAGGAGGGGCTTGTTTGGTGTACCAAAGTGGCCAGGAGATAGGCTTGGTACAGGAGGGGCTTGTCTGGTGTACCAAAGTGGCCAGGAGATAGGATTGGTACAGCTCTTTGCGAAGCGTCGCGGACGGCTCAGGAAATAATATTTCCCTGTTTATGCGAGACTGAAGACCGCCGCGGTCTTGTCCACATAAACATATCCACCTTCGCGGATTTCCGAGAAACTCTGCATTCCTATAGGGTACAACATAGCCAATTCGTTATCTGTCATTCAAAGATAGTAAACATTTTCCAAACCACAAATCACGTATCCGTCGGATTGAAGTGGAATGATTCGTCGTCTCTGCTCCTGTCGTTGGGAGGGGGCAGGGGGCCGGTCGCATGGTCGTGCGGCCATTATATCCGGCATATTCGTTTGATATTTGGAAATTTTTATTATTTTTGTCCTGACACCTGCCACGACGACACGTCCCGTGCCGGTGACGCAAGGCAGGAGCGGGATACAGACCGAAAGGGTGACCGATGGCCGCCAAGTTATTTACCAAAGCATCGCTGAACTCATAGGACTCACGAGATAATAACCAAAACATCAATCGATATGAGCGTTTTACACACACACACACACACACACACACACACGGCGCGCGCTGCTGACGGCTGCCGCCGCCATCCTTCTCATCACCTCCTGCGGTAAGAAGGAGGTGACTGTCGGAGTCTCATCCGTGACCGTCACCCCGTCCCGGATAGAGATCATAGAGGGCGGATCTGCCGCACTGTCCGCCAGGGTCTCTCCCGAAGCCGCGTCCGACAGGGTAGTGAGCTGGTCGTCGTCCGACCGGAGCGTCGCCACTGTGGACAAGACCGGCACCGTCCAGGGCATCAAGCCCGGCACCGCGACCGTCACCGCGACGGCGGAGGGCAAGTCCGGCACCTGCGCTGTGACGGTGAAGGCCAAGGCGGTAAACGTGACGGAGGTCACTCTGGACAAGACGGAGCTGACCCTGACCGAGGGCGAGACGGAGACGTTGACGGCCACGGTGAGGCCCGACAACGCTGACAACAGGAAGGTGACGTGGATCTCGGACAAGACTGATGTCGCCACGGTCGACGGTGCCGGCAAGGTTACTGCCGTGAAGGCCGGCGAGGCTGTGGTCACTGTGACGACCGAGGACGGCGGGAAGACGGCGACCTGCAAGGTGACGGTGAAGGCCAAGGCGGTTCCGGTGACCGGCGTGGAGGTCAATCCGTGGGCGGTGACCCTGTCCGTACGCGGCACCTCCAAACTCTCTTACACGATCAGACCGGCGGACGCGACCAACCAGAATGTGAAATGGGAGTCAGAATCACCGTCCGTCGCGACAGTCGATTCCGAAGGCAACGTGCAAGGCATCGCCGCCGGAACGGCGAAGATCTGCGTGACAACCGAAGACGGCGGCTTCAAGTCCTACTGCACCGTTACCGTGAAAAAAGCGGAATCAAAATTCGAGGTTGGCGGACTGTGGTATGAATATTATTATGCTCCAAACCTGGCAAGGGTGATTCCCGATCCTGACGGAATCAAATACGGCGGGAATATCTCCATCCCCGGACAGATTGAATATGGCGGGATCACATATTCGGTCGTTCATATAGGAAGCCGCGCGTTCTACGAGTGTGCAGATCTTAAGTCAGTGACCCTTGGCGAAGGAATTGGATACATTGGCGCCTGGGCTTTCTATAATTGCCCAAATCTCGAAAGGATAACATTCTCCTCCACGATGAATTCGTTCGACACAGGCAATCCGGTGTTTGAACGCTGTCCGAAACTCGAGATAGTCACAACACCTAAGACCTCGGAAAGCCAGCTGTATTATTTCTACACCCACGACGGGGCGTTGTATAGGCACCGCTATTATTCAGCAGATACTGGAGAGACAGAAGTACTCTCCTGGCTTCCTGAAAAGACCACCGGCGTGTTCGCCATCAAGGATGGCGTGGAGGTTATTGATGATTATTCGCTTACTTTCACGGGTATCGACAAAATCATCATCCCGGAATCAGTAAAATATATCAGGACAAGATTCTTTAATGACTCCAAAACCCCTCTTGAGATCGAGTTGAACTGGAGAACGAAAGAGGACATCGACAGGATTTCCACAATAGAGTCGGATCCTTCGAGATTCTTTTTCGTCCACACGGACCGCTCAGCCGTCAAGGTCACCGTCCCGAAAGGCACCAAGTCTCTCTATGAGTCGCACTGGCTCTGGTCTCACCTCGGCGGCATCGAGGAGCGCCCGTAGAGTTTCCATAGAGTTCCCGTAGAGTTCCTGTAGCGCACGACAGCTCCAAGGTCGTCTCGTGAGTGAGACGGCGCATTCTGCTCACGGGAGAGTCTTCCGAGGTTGTCTCGTGAGCGAGACGGCGCGTTCTGCTCACGAAAAGGTCTGCCGCTATGCTTCTGGGCGACGAAGAGTGTGTGTTGTCACCGAAGAGTCCCGTCATCCTTACTTACGTAATTCTGCCCTGCACCACCGAGCGACAAAATGGTACGAAAGTGTCGCCCAAGCGTGCCTCGCTGCACTCTCGGGCGACGATAAGTGCCAAAAGCGTTGCCCTGGAGTGTCGTCTTGGAGTGGCGCGAGGAAGGGTTCTGGAACGATCAAAGGAGCATAAATGGATGGTTTTGCTCTTGTCAAAGACAAAAACGCATACGACGGTGGCATTATATGGAGAAAATGCGGCCGTCGTGATTGGTCAAGGCTCCGGGGGTGCGTTTCAGGGGATTTAGTTCCGATGTCTTAGGCTTATAACTTATTATTTTTTGTATATTTGTGAATCGGGATGGCTTCGGGAGGCGAGGATGCCGATTGGAGGAGGCCTTGATTAACCATTTAAGATTCTGGAAAGCACTATGTACAAGAGAGTTTTGCTTAAATTGAGCGGAGAGAGCCTGGGCGGGTCCGTTGGAAAGGGACTAGATCCGGAGAGTCTGCGGAAATATTCAAAGGAGATCGCGCAGGCGGCGAAGGCCGGGTTGCAGATCGCCATTGTCAACGGAGGGGGCAACATATTCAGAGGTCTCCAGGGTCTTGACAAGGGATTCGACCGCGTCGAGGGAGACAGGATGGGAATGCTGGCTACGGTGATAAACTCATTGGCGCTCAGTCAGTTCATCAAGGACGAAGGCGTGAAGGCAGAGGTGTTCTCAGCCACTCCGATGGAACCGCTTGTACGCTACTATAACCGTGACAACGCCGTCAAGGTGCTGGAGGAGGGGGGCGTTGCCCTCATCGCCGGGGGAACGGGCAGCCCGTTCTTCACTACTGATTCCGGCGCGGCTCTCAGGGCTCTTGAGATCAAGGCCGATGTCGTGCTGAAAGGAACACGTGTCGATGGAGTCTATACCGCTGACCCAGAGAAAGATCCTACCGCTGTCAAGTACGATGAACTGACCTTTGACGAGGCGATGGCGAAGCATCTCAAGGTTCTCGACCAGACCGCATACGCCCTATGCAATGACGGGAATATGCCGATCATCGTCTTCGATGTGAACGGCGAGGGCAACCTGCTGAAACTGGTCAACGGAGAGAAGGTCGGGACGCTTGTCCATAAATAGTCTTGTTGGAAACGGACAAGGGTACGACCACAATAGATTGATAAATAACAATTAACACAATACACTATGCTTACAGACAAAGCGAAAGAAATCATCAGCGGAGTGAAGTCCAAAATGGAAGACTCAGTGCTGTTCCTTGAGGAAGACCTCAAGACCTACCGTGTCGGAAAGGCCAATCCGTCTATCCTCAACAATGTGACCGTGGATTACTACGGAACTCCGACACCTGTCCCTCAGGTGGCTTCGGTGACTGTTCCTGACGCCAGGACCATCGCCATCCAGCCTTGGGAGAAGAATATGATCCCTGTGATCGAGAAGGCTATCATCAACGCCAACCTCGGTTTCACCCCTTCAAACAACGGTGAGGTCATCCGCTGCCCTGTTCCGCCTCTCACAGAGGAAAGACGTAAGGAGCTCATCAAGAAGGCCAAGGCTACCGGCGAGAACATCAAGGTCGCTGTCCGCAATGCCCGCCGCGATGGAGTTGACGCTCTGAAGAAGGCCGAGAAGGCCGGAGAGTTCTCCGAGGACGTGCGCAAGGAAGGTGAGGACGAGATCCAGAAGGTCACCGATGCGAAAGTGAAGGCGGTTGACGAGCTCGTGTCAGCGAAGGAGAAGGAGATACTGACCGTCTAATGAAAGCCTTGAGGCGGCTTGAATGAATGTTCATCCGCTATTTTGGTATATTCATTAAATTTTTAGGAACATTTTCTTCCGATTTTGCTATCTTTGCATCGTTATGATGATGAGCACACGATTTTATTCTTTCGGATTTTATTTCTTTTACCGCGGCAGGTAGAGGACCGGACGAGCGTGTGCAGGAATATTCAGAAAAAAGGTAGATGAATATACGGCTGTCCGGTGCTTTTCCGGGCAGCTTTTTTTATTTGGTTGATTTCTTCACCGCTGCGGTGAGAGCAAGTCCCTCCCATAAGGGGAGGGTGACGTGAAATGATGATGAATATGACAAAAGTCGCGATACAAGGCTACAGGGGGTGCTTCCACGAGCAGGCGGCACGGGAGTTCTATTCCGCGCGAGGGGAGGAAATATCCATCGTGGAATGCCCGACCTTCGAGGGACTGTTCAAGGCTGTGGCATCCGGCGAGGCACAGGCGGCGGTGATGGCCATCGAGAACACGATCTCCGGAGGTCTCATCCCGAATTTCGAGCTGCTTAGGTCGAACCCCTACAAGATCAAGGGTGAGGTGTATATCCCCATACATCAGAACCTTATGGCTCTTCCGGGACAGGACATCCACAACATAAAGGAGGTTCGGACGCACTATATGGCCATCAACCAGACCCGTCAGTTTTTTGAGCGTAACTGCCCGTGGATCACGATGGTGGAGTCCGAGGACACGGCCAAGAGCGCAATCGACATCGCCGCTGAGGGCTTGAGGGGAGTAGGGGCTGTGGCTTCAGAGCTTGCTGCTGAGCAGAACGGGCTGGAGATCTTGGCCCGCAGCATCGAGACCTACAAGCAGAACTTCACCCGCTTCCTGATTCTGGACGACGCCATCACGGTTCCCCGCCGTGAAATCAACAAGGCGTCCCTCTGCTTCACCCTGCCTCACAAGCCGGGTTCTTTGGCGCAGGTGCTTACGATTCTCTCGTTCTACGACATGAATCTCACCAGAATCCAGTCCCTGCCGATCCCCGGACAGGAATGGCAGTACTTTTTCTATGCAGACATCAAGTTCGCGACCTACGGACGCTACCGTCAGGCACTCAGGGCGGTCAGACCTCTGATGGAAGGACTTAACATTTTAGGCGAATATAAATCTTCGATGTAATCATGATCATTGAACCGGCAAAAAGAACATCATCTGTTCAGGAATATTACTTCTCCCGCAAACTTAAAGAGATGGACGCACTCAATGCGGAGCGTGTGGCTCGCGGGGAAGACAGGATAATCAATTTGGGAATAGGCGCTCCGGACGGGATGCCGCCACAGGCCGCTATCGAAGCTTTGGTCGAGGCTGCCCGCAAGCCAGGCAACCACGCCTACCAGAGCTATAAGGGGCTTCCAGTGTTGAGACAAGCCTTTGCGGATTGGTATTCAAGATATTACGGAGTGACGCTGAATCCGGATGGGGGCATCCAGCCGCTTGTCGGATCCAAGGAGGGAATCCTTCTTATCTCTATGGCATTTGTCAATCCGGGAGACAAGGTGTTGGTTCCGGATCCGGGCTATCCGACCTACACTTCGGCATCTAAACTTGTTGGAGCCGAGATTGTCACGTACGATCTGACGGAGGAAAACCATTGGTGGCCGGATTTCGACGCTTTGGAGAGGATGGATCTTGAGGGTGTGAAGATTATGTGGACGAACTATCCGAATATGCCGACCGGTGCCAAGGCTACTCCCGAGCTTTATCAGAAGCTGGTGGATTTCGGGCGCAAGCACAGAATCTTGATAGTGAATGACAATCCATATTCATTCATCCTTTGCGGGAAGCCGCTGTCGATTCTGGCGGCGAAGGGGTCGGAGGAGTGTTGCCTCGAACTGAATTCGCTTAGCAAGGCGCACAATATGAGCGGCTGGCGAATCGGAATGGTAGGCGGCGCTCCGGAATATATCGCTGAAGTGCTGAAGGTCAAGAGCCAGATGGACTCGGGGATGTTCAAGCCGCTGCAACTCGCGGCGGTCGAGGCGCTTAACCAGTCTCCTGAATGGTTTGAGGAACTTAATTCTGAATATGTCCGCAGACGTGTCGCCGCGGGTCGTATATTCAAGACTCTGGGGGCGGTTTATGACCACGACACCGCGGGGCTGTTCCTTTGGGGGCGGGTGCCTTCGGAATATGCCGGGAACGGAATGACGGCAGGGGAAGTGCTTTCGGAACGGGTTCTGCGGCAGGCAGGTGTGTTCATCACGCCGGGCTTCATATTCGGAAAGAATGGTAATGACTACATCCGGATTTCGCTTTGCGCCAAGCCGGAGGTGCTTGAGCGCGCGAACAAAAAAATAGAAAAAGTAATAAAGAATATTTTATGATAGTAGGTATTATAGGATTAGGTCTGATAGGCGGCTCGATGGCCATCGACCTGAAGAGAAGAGGATTCGCCCGGATAGTTCTTGGGGTGGAGGCTGACCCGGTGAACGCCGCCGCGGCCGAAAGGATGGAACTTGTGGACGAGATCGTCCCGTTCGAGGAGTGCGTCCGCAGGAGCGACATCACTGTGATAGCCATACCGGTCGGCTCCGCTGTGAAGATGCTCCCGCAGGTACTCGACATATTCAAAGAGGAAGGGAACGGGAAGAAGATCGTGATAGACACTTGCTCCACGAAGAGCAACATTGTCCGCGCGGCGCACTACCATCCCCTCCGCTGCCGCTTCGTGGCGACACACCCGATGGCTGGCACTGAATATTCAGGGCCTTGGGCCGCGATGCCGAACCTCTTTGATGGCCGCGCCTGCATATTCGCAAACACCGAGGATTCAGATCCGCAGGCGGTCAAGGTGGTTGAGGGACTGTATGATGCGTTGAATATGCGTCCGCTCTTTATGAACGCTGACAGCCACGACGTGCACACCGCATACGTGTCGCATATCTCTCACGTCACCTCTTTCGCTCTGGCTCTGACGGTCCTTGAGAAGGAAAAGGATGAGAAGCACATTTTCGACCTTGCGTCGGGTGGATTCTCCTCGACCGTCCGGTTGGCCAAGAGCTCCGCCGAGATGTGGACCCCGATTCTGGAGCAGAACAGGGACAATGTGCTGCACGTCATTGACACATATTTGGAAAAGATGAGGCTGTTCCGTGACGCTATTGCTGACTATGACGGCGGACGGATCACGGAACTCATCCACGAAGCAAACAGGATTAAAAAGATTTTGAGATAGTTATGGAACGTACACTTGACATCATCCCCGTCTCCGAGTGGGGATTTTTCGACGAGAGCATTCCCCCTCTCGTTATCGCCGGTCCTTGCAGCGCCGAGTCTGAGCTGCAGGTGATGATGACCGCCAAAGGCCTTCACGAATTCGGCATCCATGTTTTCCGCGCGGGAATATGGAAGCCCCGCACCCATCCCGGATCCTTCGAGGGTGTCGGCACACCAGGCCTTAAGTGGCTCCAGAAGGTGAAGAATGAATATGGAATGAAGGTCTGCACCGAGGTAGCCAATGAGAAGCACGTCTATGAATGTCTGAAATATGGCATAGACATGGTCTGGATCGGAGCACGGACTACGGCTAATCCGTTCCTCGTGCAGGAGATCGCCGACGCGTTGAGGGACACCGATATCCCGGTCTTGGTCAAGAATCCGGTGAATCCTGACATTGATCTATGGGTCGGGGCTCTCGAAAGACTCAACCGGGCGGGGATCAGAAAACTGGGCGTTATCCATCGCGGATTCTCCACCTCGCAGAAAATCCCGTACAGAAATTTTCCGGGCTGGCAGATGGCGGTTGAGCTTCGCACCCGTTACCCTAAGCTTCCGTTCTTTGCGGATCCGAGTCATATGGGGGGCTCACGCCAGTATCTCAAAGAGTTGTCACAGAGGGCTATGGATCTTGGCTTGGACGGCCTGATGATCGAGTCCCATTGCGATCCTTCCTGCGCGTTGAGCGATGCCAAACAGCAGTTGGTTCCGTCAGATCTGAAGGCTTTGCTTGAGAGCCTGACCGTCCGTCAGAAGGTCTCCAATGACAAGGAATATAACGAAGGCATCGAGCAGCTCCGTTCCCAGATTGACATCATCGACGAGAACCTGCTTGTGGCCCTTGGTTCCAGAATGGAGATCTCCCGCAGGATAGGCGAGTTCAAGAAGGCGCACAACATCGCCATTGTCCAGGCCGCCCGCTGGGACAGCATCCTCTCCTCGATGATAGAGAAAGGCAAGGACTACGGCCTCTCCGAGGAGTTCATCACAGCCTTTTTCACCGCCATCCACGATGCTTCAGTCGCGGAACAGAACAGGATTCTGGAGCGGTAGTGTCGCTGCCAGGTCGTGGATTGATGAAAGGGAAATCTCTATGGCAAATTTTGGTAACGTGCAAAATTTGCCATTT
>OMBL01001056.1_pt1 | contig 10625 bp, 7 predicted proteins | sample 1644871 | NCBI WGS metagenome assembly OMBL01 (sample SAMEA103958115, study PRJEB25191) | human gut metagenome | biome: human-associated habitat [ENVO:00009003]; feature: intestine environment [ENVO:2100002]; material: feces | place: Germany | collected 2013/2015
GGGTTGCGGTGGCGGCTCCGCCGCGAATATATATGGGCGATGCCCGAAGGTGAGTGGGTTGCAGGTTTCCCGTTTGGAAATTCCAAACATTGTCCGACAGACCGCGAATGACAAAGATTTCTCGCTTCGCTCGAAATGACGATACGAGAACCTCTGGAGTCTCCCCATCTCCTAGCCTCTTAGGCTCCAGCCATTCGAGGCTCCTGATCCCTAGCCACTAGTCCCTAGCCACCAGTCACTTATTTATTTAACCAACGCCATAAACTCTGCCATTTCCTTCTGCTTCATCTTATACGATACCTTATTACAGATGAGGCGGGCGGAGAAATCCATGAAGTAATCATACGCTTCAAGGCCATTCTCACGAAGCGTCGTCCCCGTTTCCACGATATCGACGATGACATCCGAGAGACCGACGAGCGGCGCCAGCTCGACCGAACCATTCAGCTTGATGATATCAATGGGCTGGAAGCGATCTGCGAAATATTTTCGCGCGATCGACGGATACTTCGAAGCCACCGTCAGGATCCGCTTCTGCATGACCTTCTGATTTCCCTTGATACCGGACACCGCCATGCGGCAACGGCCGATCCCAAGATCCAGCACCTCATAGACATCCTCTTCCCCATCTTCCATGAGGACATCCTTCCCGACGATGCCGGCATCAGCTGCCCCACGGCGCACATACACCGCCACATCCGGGCTCTTCACCAGCGTCACGCGGATGCGCTCCTCGTCATCGGTGAAAATGAGCTTGCGGCTCTCATCCGAATAATCCGAAAAATGGAAGCCCCCCTCCGCCAGCCGTTTCATGACCGTCTTCGCGATGCGCCCTTTCGCCAGTGCAATATGCAGCATACTACAGACCTCCCAATTTTTCTTCCAGCTCTTCCTTCGTGAGCGCCGCCCCCTCTAAAAGGAAACGCCCCTCTTTATAAGAAACGATCAATTTATAATCACCTCTGACGATCGCATTCGTACTCGCGACCCCCATCACCGAGTAGCCCTTCTTGCGCCAAGCCATGAGCGTCACGATGAGATCCCGGTCTGCCTTCTCATAGACCACCGCCAGATCGCACGAGGGTGCCATCTCTTCCAAAAGATTCGAGTCCGCCATCACTTCATAGAGCAGATTCATATTCATCCCGAAGCCGCACGCCGGACGCGGCACCTGGAACTGCGCCGCCAGCGAATCATACCGCCCGCCGGAGATCAGCGAATACAGCGCGCCATCCGCATAAATGCGGAAAACCAAGTCCGTATAGTATCCCATGTGCGACGTGAAGCCGAAGTCCAGCTGCACGCGATCCGCATAGCCTGCGAACGCCAGATACTCATACACCTTCTCAAGGCGGGCGAGGGCATCCGCCATCTTATGATTCAGGCAAAGACCTTCCGCCCGCTTCAGCGTCTCTTCATAGCTGCCAAAGAGCCGCGGCAGCTCCAAGAGCACATCCCGCTGGATCTTCGTGATCGACAGCCGGTCAGCCAGCTTCTCAAAAGAAACGAGATTTCTCTTCTCCAGGAACTCACGCACCTGCGACAGCTCCTCCTTCGAGAGCCGCAGCTCTTCAAAAAGCGCATCCATGTACGCCACACTTCCGAGATCGATACGCATATCATGGATGCCCACCGACTCCAGGAATTCCGCCGCCATCACCATGACCTCGCCATCGCACTCCGGCGTCTCATCCCCCAGGACCTCGACCCCGCTCTGCAGGAAATACTTCCCGTGCGTCGACTTACCATAGTATTCACGGAAGACCATCGACACATAACCGAATTTCAAAAGCTGCCGCGCATCCGGATATTCGCGCGACGCCGTCTTCACAAGAGGCACCGTCACATCCGGGCGCATGACCAGCACCTCCCCCTCGCTGCTGATGGTCTTGATCATCTCGCGCTGCAGCTGCGGGAAATAGGTGCCATATGTATCGTAATCCTCAAAAGTCGGCGTCTGGATGATCTTGCATCCGTGACGCCGCATGACGGAAACCACCGCACTCTCGATGCGGTCATAATTTTTCATTTCCTCTTCATGCACCATTTTTAAATCGTCTATTGCATGAGCCATACGAGCCCTCCTCTTTCTTTGTTATAGTTATACTTTATCACGATAAAGAGGAAAAGTAAAGGACTTTGACGCATTTTTTACCACGCACGTACATCATTTTCATTTCTAACGTGCGCCTCACTGCTCTTCACAAATAAAAATGCGCAGACCATAGGCCCGCGCATCCCAAACAACACGTATTTTCTTACATCATAAGAGATCCTTTTCTAAGGGGTATCTCCCCAAAAGTTTCGTTAAATCCTGTCGCGCAATCAGTTTGACGCCGGCTGCAGCGGCTCGTTCTTTATCATGGCTCGTGAAATCAAGTGCATTTGTGACTACCACCCCTGAAAAATGATACCCGAGCTTTTTCTCATAAAACGGGATCGCGCTGTAGATGGCTTCCACGCTATCATGAGACAGGCTTTCCCCCATCATCTGCTGGCATCGCACCAAAAGTCCCTGCCGGGATTTCTGATCGGTTTCCACAACCACATCTACCCCGTAATTATTGGTTTGCTTCGTCTCTTCCGCCGCATAGCCGGGGATACTCGCATAGAGTTTCACCACCATGCGTTCAAACACATCGCCTGTCACCTTATCTGTGTCTTCGATTGTCCAATATGACGATGTGCTGCATGCAGATCCCGATTCCATGTCATTATTCCATCCTACCAGCTCATTATACATATCCTGCCCATCTACTTCGGTATCCGCGGTAGGGAAAATGACACTCTGACTCAGTGAACGCTTGTACTGCAAAAGCTGATCCAGCTTCACATCGAAGGAGTCACCCCCTTCATACTGAGCAATCGGCAAGTACACATGCACCTCTTTTTTCTGCCCGATGCGATACACGCGATCCGTTGCCTGATCCTCCTTGGCTGGATTCCAGCAGCGACTCAAATGGATAACATGGTTCGCTGCCGTAATGTTAAAGCCGACGCCACCAGCCTCTGCAGAAAGGATCAGAATCGCAAACCCCTCTTTTTGATTGAAGGCATCCACGATCTGCTGTCGCTTCAGACCTATTAGTTCTCCATTGATGGGCGGCTGGATGGAAATCCCGAATGCCTTTTCCAGAAAACGCTTCAGGATTCGCTGCATTTTTCGGCTCGTCACAAAGATCAGTACTTTTTCTTTTCTGGCTTTGATATTCACCAGGGCCTGAAATGTTGCTTTCAACCGCGCTGACATATTGAAAAAAGCATCGACACTCATATTTTCAAACGTACTATCCGCATATGAAGTCAGATGCGGGCAAAGCGATGTATCTCGAAGCATCGCAATCACTTTCAGGATATCTTTCTTCTTTCCTTTCTTTGCGAAAGCTATTATTTTTTCATACGCTTCTCTCTGCACAGGAGGCATCAGCACAGGTTTCGGTATGACCTCTTTATGCGGCAGTCCTTCCAGGTAGTCAGTCTTCTGCCGCCTGAGGAAAATCGGCTGAAGCTCTTGTTCTAATTTCTTTCCCAGCGCTTCCTGTCCGGCCATGTCTCCTTGCAGTTTCTTCAGTTGGTTTTGGTAGGTGTTACAGAAATTCTTCAAATCCCGCAAACGTCCTGGCTCTACGAAATCCATGATACTCCACAGATCCACCCATGCATTCTCGACAGGCGTCCCTGTGATAGCGATTGCAAAATCATATTTCATGGATTTCACTGCATTCGTGATGAGTGTCACTGGGTTTTTGATCTTCTGCGCTTCATCAAGCACCATGAATGACCAGTCAATACAGCCAAAGCTGATATCGTAATTACGAAGCGTTTCATAAGAAGTCAATACAATCCTGTTCTTTGCCACCGGAGAAAAATCAAGGCGCAGATCATGCCCTCTTTTGAAATCTCTGAAACTATTTCCATACAGGGGGACTATCTCTTCAAAAACGCCTTCTTTCACAAAGTGAATGAATTCGCTTTCCCAATTTGCCAAGAGCGATACCGGGGCCACCACCAGAACAGAATTCATGTCTTTTTCACCATAGGCATTCTTGACTCCGGAAATCAATCCCAAAACCTGCATGGTTTTTCCAAGCCCCATGTCATCGGCGAGAAGTACCCCCTGATACCCTGCCTTCCAGTTTTGTGCCATCCAGCGAATGCCCTCTTTCTGATAGGAAAAAGGCACTACGCTATCTTTGAAACCGGATAATACCTGCTCCATCGATAAATCCGCGCCCAATTTTTGAAAACGCGCCTCTCTTCGCTTCTGCCTCCTCTGCTCATTTGCCTGCTCGTAACCTACACTTTCGGCATTTTCTTCACTGATCAGGTTTCCTCTATCTTCCTTTGGCTTCTCTCCGTCTGCGCTGCCACCGGTGCTATCTGTTACGTCATCCTTCCCCATCACCTTCTCAATGAAAGCACCAGTAAGTTTGTACGTTTTTCCTTGATAAGAAATCGAAGACTTGTTTTTTGCAAAAGCATTCTCGATCAATTCTTTGAGAATCGCCACATTTTCCTCGGTCACTTCCGGTTCGTCAAGTTCATCAATCCCGTCAAGATCTTCTCTTCCTACACTCCCTTCCTCCGGCAGCCAGCCGCCTTCTATCCCGTTGAGGTAAGGATATTTTTTTGCGATAAAAGCTCCATACTCAATCACACGGTCCGAGTACTCATCCCGATCAAAGCGAAATGGAGCTCCGGTAAAGACACTTTGTGGAGACAGAACCAAGGTTTTGGCCTGCTCCTTTGTCAGTTTCCGTGCCTCCTTGATCTGCTGCAATCCATCTTGCTGCTCCTGATCAAATACGTAATAGGTACGATCTTTCCCCATGTACGACCGCTGCGCTTTGCTCCCGTTTTTAAACTTGCGTCCAAATTCACTGGCATCCTTCTCCCCATAAGGACTGCCATCAGCATTCAAAATGACGGGAGAGGCATAATATGTACCATCCGTATCTTCTTTTACCGAGATACTTAAATAATCAGGTGCCACTACATCGATCTTTTCCAAAAACGGATCGAGTCTGGCGTCAATCTTTTTGGCATTCTCTTTGATAAGTGCCACATATCGCAGGCTGCAAGCTAAGATTTTCTCTCGCTCTTTCAATCGACCAATCTCAGCATTACATGACGATGCGCTTTTCAAGATGGCATACTGCGCCTCACTGCACATATAACAGCACCCGGGACGAACTTCTATATAGGAGCCAATCACTTCCGGATTCATGAAATATGTCCCATCCGCTTTTTGAAAATTCACTTTCAAGCGGAAACTGTTATTCTGCGGCAGACCTTCTTTCCCTACAAACAACGGATAGGGAAATATGGGAGGCAGCGTCAAGAGCTCCCTTTCATCACGCGAAAAAGAGACAGCTGTCTCGTGAGAGATCCGATAGGAATCTCCCACCTTCACTGCCTTTCCTTCCATTTCCAACATATCCAGTTCTGTATGGATATCTTCCCACTGGGGGCTATCCCCCTCCCAATGAAAATGGTATCCCTCTTCGCTGCAAGTCCAGTAGGATATATCCATGGCTATACCTTCCATTGCTGTTCCTCTCTCCAAATGCCGCAATAATCATAAATCCAGTTTCTCACCTTAGGCTGCCAGTTCGGTCCTCTCCCCATCGGATTGGTATGAACAAATTCCTCTTCTGTATCTGAATTTATTAAATCGCTGTAGTAAATCGTACGGTGCCTCTGAGAAAAAATCTGGATTGGTGATTTTTCGCGGCTATAGACACGAAGCTTCCCGTTATGACTGACCTCTATAAAAGTATACTGCCCTATCGTAAATACCAAGAGACTCGTGTCTGAAGATTTTCCTTCCAGATAATCATATGCCATCAGCTTGCTCTTCTCCTCTTTCGGCAGGTGATTCAGGATAAACTTCGCCTTTTGGCCTATGATGATGCGGGAAGCACGTATTTCATCCATGTACGCACTCCAAAAAGCCTGCCTGTACTTCCACATGGCATCTGCGGTACTCGCAATAATATGAAAGAATACAGCAAAGTCATTTTTGACCAGCCAATGCAAGAAAATTTCCTTTGCTTCTTCTTCCACGTATAGCCAAGCCGTATCATTCCCTCTCGGATCTCCCATGTACCGAAAAATAAGCTGCATCAGCCAGTTTTTCGCACTGTCACTGCCTTCTTCATCCACGCTGATGATGACAGGCCCGACTACTTTGGGAACCAACACTCTATAACTCCGATTTTCAGTCAAATCTTTAAGCAGGTTCTGCTTCGCATCCAATCCGATATCCATTTGAAACGCATTCACTATAGCGGCTTTCACAAAATTGCTTCCATATAAAGTAGACGGAAAAGACAATATTTGGAGTCCGCCATAGAGATCCCCCTCAGAAAAGAATTCTGCCATTTGAGAAACACCATCTTGGGCAAGAAGCTGCGGAAAATCCTGCAGAAAATGGATACTTCTTATCCTCCGGTCATTTCTCTGCATTTGTTTCCAAAGCACGGTACGTATCCATTCCGTCTTACGTTCTTTGGGCTCATAGTCACGAAAATAAGCAAAAAGCAACCGCCGAAAACAACTCGTTTTATCTAAATCCACCTGACGCAAAGCAAATTTAGCAACTGGCATGGATAACTCAGAAGAGGTTATGACGAAAGGAAGATTTCTGATTTCCCTTCGCGTAAATTCTTCTTGACTTCCCTGGTACATACGTACTGTCTTTTTTACCAGCACTTGTAGATCCAAGGGGTCCACCCGGATCATCTTATCTGCCTTCTCTCTGAGTTTTCTGAGCACCATTTCTGTCTGAGGAAGGCGGAGCGTATTCCACCGTTCTTTGCTTTCTCTCGCTTGACGGCTCAAAGTGTTCGCTTTCATGTTGAGTCTGGCAATGCTTTGACTTAATTCACTCATCCTCTTCACACCCATTTATCGGAATAAAATCATCATTTGGACTCATCTACAGGAGGCATCATTGTAAATCGCAAATCAATACGCCGGTTCGCCTGCCTGCCTTCTTCTGAGTCCTCATCATATTCATCATCCACGATGGGCCGGGTATCTGCATAGCCGGAGCAAGAGAATATCGGCTGCTCATTGGCATTCTTTTCTCTATCCAGCTCCGGCACATCCCCACGCATCAGATTCCATGTATTGATGGCTCTCTTCGTAGACAGCTCCCAATTCGATGGAAATTCATCCGTATGAATATCCACATTGTCCGTATGCCCTTCGATAAAGACAGTTTCTACCACATTTTTATACTCTTTTTTATCGAGCAATTGGTACAAGACATCCCCCAGATTCCGGATGACCTGCTGCCCTTCTTCTTTGACATCGGCTTCTCCCTGTGCAAAAAGTGCGCCTTCCGGAATACGGAGAACCCCCTGCTTCTTATCGATCTTAACAGAGATTCCCCGCTCACTCATCTCCTCTTGGATTTCTTCAAGCAGCTGGTCTCTTTTGGCATTGTTTCCCATATATTGATCTTTTACCTGCCCCAAATTCAGCATGAAGTAGCAGACCGCCAAGATGAAAATAGAGAGCATCCCTGCCATGAGATCACTGATGGACAGGTTAAAGGCATTTTCATGATTTTCCTGCATTTGTGTATTTCCACGAGTTCTTCGCATAGTGAACTTTTACCTCGATTATCTCATTTTCTTAATGGCATCTGTCAAATCTTCAATGTTCTCATTTACCTCCTCCGTTACGCCGGCCAATGTATCGACCGCCGTCGAAATCGTTTCATCAAATTTTTTCAGCTTCGCCATCAGGCCCTCATTGGTGACTTTGTTATAGTTCTGCATCCCACTATCCAGCTGTACAAAAGCTTTCTCCAACTCTCCGCTGACACCTTTGAAACGTTTTTCGTAGGCAGTCCAAGAGTTCCTCGCCTCTTCCAGTGCGCTTTTTACATACAGAGAAGATTCCATATAATCGCCGGAAATCTTCTGCATCGACTCTGCTACGCTCTTTGCATCCGCCTGCTGCTTTGTCATAGACTGAGCCAGCACCTGCACACCGCTGTCCAGTGAAGCAGCGGCCAGCTGCAGAGGCTCAGCCGCCTTTTGTAAAGGTTCTGCCGCTGTTTTCAATTTCATAGAAACATCATCCGCCGCTTCTACGAATACCTTGGCGGTCTTGCCCGCCGCCTCTACCGTCTTACCAGCCGCATTCACTACATTCCCAGAAGAGGACACCGCCTGCCGCATCTGATCGAGCGTTTCCTGCATATGTTTTTCATGCGTATCCATCATAGACTGCATCTGCTGCATCTGATCAGCAATTTCCGCCATGAGTTTCTTGACACTGGCATTGATAACGCCCAGATTTTCTTTCGTCTGGTCAGCACTGTCTATAGCAAATTTCCCAATAATCGACTGCATCTGCTGCATCTGTCCGCCAATCCCCGCCATGAGCTCCTTGACACTGGCATTGATGGCACTCAGATTTTCTTTCGTCTGGTCAGCACTGTCTTTAGCGATTTTCCCAATTTCTGTGCGCTGTTCCTTCGCACTCGCTGACATCTCGTCAAAAATATCCTTCATGGTCGTTTTCATCTCTTCCATGAGAGCTGTCATCCTCTGAATATTTTTATCTGTCTCTTCCGTCTGTTTATTCGCCATGCCTTCCATGGTCTCATTCATTTTGGAAATCGCCTCATTCAACGCATCCAGCGTTTTCTGATTGGCTTCCGAAGAGGCCTTCGTCGAGCGGTCCAGAATGTCCCGAATTCCTTCAGCAAGAGATGCAATATCGGAAGACAAGTTCTTCAGCGAATTTCCTAATTCTTCTGCCTCCTGACCAACACCTTTTTTCAGAACATCCCCCAGCTGGTCAAAACAGCCACTTACAAGGGAACTGGTATTAGACGAAATCTGCATCAGCTGTTCAGTTTGCTTATCCTGTCTTTCTGAAAGTCCCGCAAGCATAGTATCCAGATTGCCCTTCATGGCACTATCCATCTTCTCCGCCAGCTGATCCAACACATCCGGCAGGTGATCGCAAATAGAGATAGCCATATCTGTGCTGAGCTGTTCCATCGCTGCCCGCTGCTCCCGGCTTTCTGCCAGCTCTTCGAGCAGGATTTCTTCCACGCTTTTGCGAATGAAGACCTGATCCAGTGCATCAGTAAAACGGGAAACCGCATCGCCAAACCTTTTCATATTCTGACTATGCCACACGCCAAATACAATAGCGCTCACAATACCGAAAATAGATGTCACAAACGCAGTACTCATCCCGCCAAGAAGACCACTGATACTGGAAGAAAGCGCGCCAGTACTGCTGGTATCTACACCTGCCAGACCAATAGTCAACCCTATAAAAGTACCTAAAATGCCGATACCGGTAAAAGTCCCCGCTAACCCTGACCAAAGTCCGCCTTTCATGCCCTCGGTAAATGCTGCAACTGAAAAATAGGACTCAGATTCAACAGTCGAATACTTCTCTAGCCCATCTTTTCCGGGGATAGAAATCAGTGTCCGCTGATACTTTCTCCAAATCCCCTTTATGAGATCACTATTCTCCATTACCTGAGATAATGACTCAAAATAAACATTGACATTCTGCGGGTTGTATTTTTTTCAATATATCAAGATATGTCTCTATTTCTTTATACCGAGCGTCCAATGGTTTTACAAAATGGTATTTATATAAAATGAATGTAGCAACGAATGCCACAATGAACACCCAATTTATCGTTTGAGAAAAAAACATTTTACAAAACTGAATAAATTCCATCACGCACTCTCCAATTCAAAACACTACACTAAAAAAGCGCATTTATAGAAAATCAACGTCTACAAACACGCATGATAAAATGAACAGGGAGATAAATGCCCCACAAGACTTCTGGGCAGGTCAAAGTACGTTGCTAAATCACATTTCATATGGTTTCGTCTCATAATTTCCATCCTCCTCATCTCCTGCATATTTTATTTTTAATTATATACCATATGTAATGACAAAAACAGAGTTATTATAAAATTTATTTTACTTCATCCTCGTTTGATGCATGACCTTGCAACATCAAAAAAACGCCGGAAGGTGATCCACAAGGGATCCTCCTTCCGGCGTTTTTATCCTGTACGCAAAGGGCTACAGGATGTAATTCGAAATATCAATATTTTCCGTGACGTCACCGAGCTTATTTCTCACATAGCTCTCGTCGATGGTGACGTGCTTGTCTTCGAGGTCCGGCGCATCAAAGGAGAGGTCTTCTAAGACGCGCTCCAAGATCGTATAGAGGCGGCGGGCGCCGATGTCTTCGGTCTCGGTATTCACGCGGGAGGCGATGTCGGCGATGGCGGAGAGGGCGTCTTCGGTGAAGGTGATGTCGACGCCTTCGGTCTCAAGGAGCGCGGTGTACTGGCGGATGAGGGCCTGCCTTGGCTCAGTCAGGATGCTGCGGAGGTCATCCTTGGTGAGGCTTGAAAGCTCGACGCGGATCGGGAAGCGTCCTTGGAGCTCGGGGATGAGGTCGCTGGGCTTGGAGACGTGGAAGGCGCCGGCGGCCATGAAGAGGATGTGGTCGGTCTTCATCTGGCCGTACTTGGTCTTGACGGTCGCGCCTTCGACGATCGGGAGGATGTCGCGCTGCACGCCTTCGCGCGAGACGTCAGCACCCGAGCTGTTGCCCT
>OMBL01001059.1_pt1 | contig 10611 bp, 10 predicted proteins | sample 1644871 | NCBI WGS metagenome assembly OMBL01 (sample SAMEA103958115, study PRJEB25191) | human gut metagenome | biome: human-associated habitat [ENVO:00009003]; feature: intestine environment [ENVO:2100002]; material: feces | place: Germany | collected 2013/2015
AAGCAGGTCGAGAACTTCTACCACGACCCCGCCAAGACCGCGGAGCTGGCCATCGTCTGGGACGGGCAGGTGCGTATGGCGAACCTGTGCATCGCGGGCGGCATGGCCGTGAACGGCGTGAGCGCCCTGCACTCCGACATCCTGCGAAACGACGTTTTTAAATACCAGTGCGCGATGGAGCCGGAGAAGTTCAAGAACGTCACCAACGGCATCGACCACCGCCGCTGGCTCAGCGAGATCAATCCCGGCCTGGACGGCCTGGTGCACATCTCCCAGTGCGCGCAGAACCGCGTCGCGAAGGTCACTGACGCCGTGCAGGAAGGTCAGATTGTCCGCGTGAAGGTGCTGAGCGTTGACACCGAGAAGAAGCGCATCTCCCTGTCCATCCGTCAGGCCGCCGAAGACGAATTCTCCTTCGACGACGAGGCGATGGGCGAGGAAGCTCCCGTGGATGCGGAAGAAGCGCCCGTGCAGGAGTAATTGCGGAATTTCTGATTTCGCCCCGCAGCAGGAGGCAAGTGGGATACTGCTTGTCTCCTGCTTTCTTATTATATTGAGGGGGATTTTTGGCTTCTCGAAGCGAACGAGGGGGCAATGAAAAACATCATCAAAGCGAGGAGAACTGCTATGCCGCGCTGCATCATCCTGACGCCGCTGTATGCGGGCGAAGAGCTGCCGTGGATTGCGCCGCAGCCGGGGGATTTCCTGATTTGCGCGGATGGCGGCTGGGCGCGTGCGCGGCAGTTCGGGCTGACGCCGCAGCTGGTTGTCGGGGATTTTGACTCCATGCCGCCTGCAATGCGCCCGGATGTGCCCACGCTGACCTTGCCGACGGAAAAAGATGATACGGATTTGGTCGTCTGCCTGCATGAAGGGCGCAAACGCGGGTACACTGAGTTTATCCTCGCGGGGGCGATTGGCGGGCGCTTCGACCACACGCTATCTTGCCTGCAATGCGCGGCGGACTGCGCCCTGCGCGGCGAACGCGCGTGGCTGGTGGATGGGCAGAATCGCGCGACGATTCTTGCGCCGGGCACGCATCATCTGCCGAAAATGCCGGGGCGGAAGCTGTCGCTGCTGGCGTATTCGCCGGAGGTGCGGGATGTGACGCTGACGGGCGCAAAGTGGACGCTCACCCGCGCGACGCTGACATACCGCTATCCGCTGGGGTGCAGCAACGAGTTCGCGGCGGATATGGTGGCGGTCACCTTCCGCGAAGGGCTGCTGATGGTGTGTTTCAGCGCGGATAAAAATCCTTGACTTTCGTGAAAAACCGACAAACTTTTGCAAGCTGCGGAAATTCCCTTGTCCTGCGGGGCGAAAAATGGTACAATAAACCCTACCCGCAGAGGAGTCTGTACGCAATGAAAGGGGCGCTGGCGCGATGGAACTGGGCAAGCTGCTGACGGAAGGAAAAGGCAAACGCGTTTACGCAACCGACGATCCGGATCAGGCAATCGTGTACTTTAAGGACGAGGCAATGGCGTTTCATGGGCTGAAACGCGGGCGGATTCTGGGCAAGGGCGAAGTCAACAACGCGATCAGCGAACAGTTCTTCAAAATGCTGGAAGAAAATGGCATCCCGACGCACTATCTGCGACGGCTGGATGCGCGGCAGAGCCTTGTCAAGCGATGTCAGATTCTGCCGGTATCCGTGAAGGTGCGCAACCGCGTGGCGGGGTCGCTGGCGAAGCGCATCGGTCTGCCGACCGGCACGAAGCTGGACACGACCGTCATCGAGCTGGAACTGAAGGGCAGCGAGATGGACTACCCGCTCATCAACATCACGCATGTTGAGGCGCTGCATCTTGCGACGCGCGAGGAAATGAACTACGTCATCGAGACGGCACGGAAAATCAACCAAATTCTGTCGGATTTCACGTCGGAAATCGGCGTAGAGCTGGTGGATTTTAAGCTGGAGTTCGGGCGCTACCACGGTCAACTGCTCGTTGCGGATGAAATCAGCCCTGATTCCGCGCGCTTCTGGGATGCCCGGACGCATGAGCCGATGGACCTCGACCGCTTCCGCCGTGATTTGGGCGGCGTTGAACAGGCGTATCAGGATTTGCTGCACAGGATGATGGGCGAATAAAAACTGTATTTCTGCCCGTCTGCCGCGATAAAAAAATCGTTTGCAAGGCTTGATTTCTGCGGAAATCGGGTCTTTTTTTGTTGACAAAGGCGACAATTATCGTTATAATAATAGATATGTTGTTTGCTTTTGTGGGGGGCAAAATATGGAAAACATAGGCGAAAAAATCATGCAGGCACGCAAGACAAAGGGCATGACGCAGGACACACTGGCGCAGCTGGTCAACGTGTCGCGGCAGACGGTGTCGCACTGGGAGAACGGGCGCGCCATGCCGGACGTGGCGACGGCGGCGCAGCTGTCGAAGGTGCTGGATGTGAACTTTCTGGCGGATGAAGCGGCGGAAGACGCGGCAGTCCAGCCGCCTGAAGCCGTACCGACGGTGCAGGAGCCGGTACAGGAAACGCAGGAACAAACCGACGGTCGGTTTGTTAATCCGCCGGAGCAGCCGAAGCAGCCCAATCAGCGCAAGCGAATCGCGGTCATCTGCGCGGCGGTCGTCATCATCGTGGCGGCGGTTGTCGGCATTGTGCTGCCGATGCTGCCCAAGGCGCAGGCGCAAATCGAGCTGTCGTATCCGCCGGAAAATGCGTACATGATGAAAGAAGACGGGTTTGTCGGCTGGATGATTCACTTTTACAGCACGAACGTCAGCGACGTGCCGTTCACGCCGACCTATGCGCAGGCAAAATGGTATGTGGGTGACAAACTAAGCGGTTCGTCGCCTGCTGTTGATTACAATTACATGCGCAACTGGATGGAGAGCGACGCGCTCGTCAAGGGCGAAATGCCGCTGGATTTGTACTGCGGAACAGACAGACAGAATGTCGATCGCGGCGTGTTTATCATCTCCGGCACGGATGCGAATGGTCACGAGCTGAAATTTTCTATCAGCATTGACCTGATTCACGAGTTTCCGCCAGAATCAGAAAAATGAACACTTGTTCGCAAAAATCGTCCCTTCGGGGGCGATTTTTTTGCGTTTTGGCGGAAAAAAGCGCGATATAAGGCAAATGTACACGTTTTGAGCGCGATATCGGGCGAATGTAAACATCGTGAGCGTGACATTTGGGGGGTGCGGCGCTACAATGCAGACAGAACCAAACGACAAGGAAGGGAGGAACATGACGTACTGGGGATGGTTGCTGGTAGGCATCGCGCTGCTGCTGACCGCGCTGAGCGGAACGCAGACAAGCCTCTGCCAGCGAATGAGAAGCGTACCTGTTTACCGCGGCTTGACGTACTGGGAGGTTCAACAGATTGCGAAGGCCGCACTGACGAGCATCACCCCGTGCGGGGAGGACACCATCCGCCGCTGGGTGAGCGAACGTTACCAAATCGCCCTGCGCTTCAACAGATACGACATCTGTCTTGGCGTGGAGGAAGAAATCGACGGATAAGGAAAGGGGAAAACAATTATGATGAAGAAACTGACGGCGCTGGTCATGCTGCTGGTGATGGCGCTTTGCTGCTGCACGGCACAGGCGGATGGGACGATGAAAAAGTTCCAGCCGTACACCGATGTGAAGATGGACGTGCTGGAGAAGTACGGGTTTACAACGAAGAGCTACGACGATTTTGCTTTTACGGCGGAATTGCAGCCGTCGATAGACACGATTAGCTATGCGGATTCTTACGACACATACACCATTCAAATGGACATTAAGGCTGTCTATTCTGGAAAGAGCTGCACGCTATACCCTCGCTTGATTTTTACCAGAGAGGGAACGTACACATATTATGATAACCGTATGGAAAATGTGTATATTCGCAATGGCGAAAATCGCTATCAAGTTGATGTGAGCGGCTGCTCTCGTTACAGCAAGAGTGATAAATATGGCGGCGGGACTGCCACGGATAGTTCCGTGGAAATTTTATGCGGCAATGGTATCGCCGTGCTGAAAGACATTGCAAACAGTGACAATTCCATCCATGTAAGATTTGACTATTATGGCGGAAAGGACATTACGCTTAGTGTTACCGATAAAGCGGCGCTGAAGAAGTTCTACGACGCCTGTGAAGAAGCGGGAATCTTTGAACAGGATGCGCTTTACACGCTTCAGGATGATTTTTCTGCGATTACCCTGCTGAACAAATAACAAAATCCCCCAACCGACCCCTTCAAGGAGGCTTTCACCATGCCCACCATCGTATCCTTCTACCAGCGCTTCCCGAACGAAGCGCCGCCGCTGAACCTGTCCGCTTTCGACCGCACGGGCTACACCTATGCCGAAAACTTCCGCCGCAATGAGCGCTGCTATGAAGCGGAACAGTGCGAGGTGACGAGCGACGACGGCAGCGTGGTGCTGTCGCTGGACGTGCACATTCGTCCGCGCGGCGGCGAAATCGAGGCGCTTCCGCGGGTGATGCTGTCCGTGTACAGCGAGGGAATGCCATTTCAGGTGCGCCGGATGGAGCTGCGCACGGGGGATACGACGTACGCGATTCTGCCCGACAACGTGCAGCAGTACACCATGCGCGGCGACACGGACGGCGGCTTTCTGGAAACGATGGCGATTCCGCTGGGGAAAGTCGGCATGAAGATGCTGCTGGAAGCGTCGGATGCGGCGGAGGCACGGTGGGTGATTCAAGGCGCGCGGACGGCGCAGACGCTGCCCCTCACGGCGGCGCAGAAGAAGGCGATTCGCCGCTTCTGCATGGACTGCGAGGAATCCGCCATCACCTACCAGCCCGCGTTCCTGTGGTACAAGGATTACTGCACAAAAGCCTGACACACAACTTACTCTCCCTTCCTGCGTCCACGGTCTGCATCTGTGGACGCGTTTTTTGTGCTTTGTGCTTGACAAAAAACAGACAGATGCATATACTAAAATTGCGACGAAAAGGCGCGAAAAAGGAGGCTTTTTTTCATGTTCAATAACATCGGTCACAAGATTCAGGTGCTGGCGAAGGTGCTCTGCTGGATTGGCATCATCTGCTGGGTCATCACGGGGCTTGCCCTCATGGCTGGCGGCTCATCCATGACGTATCGGCTGAACGGCGAGTTTGTGCGGGCTAATAGCGGCGCAGGCGTTGTCGCGGGCATCATGACCATCATCGTCGGTGTGCTGGTCTCGTGGATTGGCTCGTTCCTGCTCTACGGCTTTGGTCAGCTGGTGGAGGACACCCACGCGATTCGCGCAAACACGGAAAGCAAGAAAGACGCATAAAAAGGGAACCCGAATCCTCACTTTTCAGCAGGGGAAACGGGTTCCTTTTCTTTGCGCTTATTTCTGCAAGTCCGTGCGGATAATCAGCAGCATGTCATGCGCCATGCCGTCCGCCACGAGGTCGAAGCTCGGCAAATTCGCCATCTGGCTTTCGAGGTTGTCGAAGAGGTCAAGCGCCTTCTGCACGTCGCCGCTCAGCAGGTCGAGCCCTTCTTCGGTCAGCTTCGCCTTGAGTTCCGCCAAGCCGTCGGAAAGCTCCGTCATGCCGCCCGACAGCGTGCTTGCGCCATCGTAGAGCTGGGACGCGCCGTTGCCCGCCTGCGCCACGCCGTCGGTGTACGCCTTCAGGCCGTTCACGAACGTCTCCACGGATGCCAGCTGCTCCTTCAGGCGCTTGAGCGAATCCACCGCCGCGGCAATGGTCGCCTTCTTTTCGCGGACGGTGTTCTGCACGTCCTCGCTGGCGTAGTTCTCTTCCACCAGCTTGTCAATCTGCTCGGTCACAGCAGCTTCCAGCTTCGCCTGCACATCGGCGGATGCGAAATTCTCTTCCACCAGCTGATTTTCCTGTTCGGCGACGGCGGATTCAATCTTCGCCTTGATGTCGTCTGATGCCATGTTCTGGGCAATCAGCTGATTTTCTTGCTCGGTGACGGCGGATTCAATCTTCGCCTTGATGTCGCCTGACGCCATGTTCTGCGCGACCAGCTGATTTTCCTGCTCGGTCACAGACGCTTCGATTTTCGCCTTGATGTCATCGGACGCCATCATCTGGTCAACCGCCGCGCTGATCTGCTTCTGCTGCGCGTCCGGCACCTGACCCGCCGCGACGGCGTCCTGATACTGCTGCGCCGTCATATTGAGACCCGCCTGCGCCAGCACGCCTTCCAGCACTTGCGCCTGAACCGCCTGCGTCACGCCGGCGCGGATGGTGTCCTCCTGCGCTTGAACCGCGTCCTGCACCTGCGCCTGAACCGCCTGCGTCACCGCCGCGCGAATGGTGTCTTCCTGTGCCGCAACTGCCTGACGCACCTGTTCCTTCACTACGTCGGTCACAGCGGCGCGGATGGTTTCTTCCTGCGCTTGAACCGCGTCCCGCACCTGACCGCGTACCACTTCGGTCACGGCCTCGCGAACCTTGTCCTCCTGCGCCATGACCGCCTCGCGTACCTGTGCCTTCGCCAAAGCCTCGATGGTCTTGTCAATGACAGCGGGGTCAAGCTGGGCAATCAGGTCATCCAGCACGGTGGCGTAGTTGCTGGCGGTCAGCGTCGGCACTTCGATGCTCAGCGCATCCAGCCCCGCGGCGGCCAGCTGCGTGTTCGCGGTATCCAGCACAGCGGCAAACAGCTGCGCCGCGCCGTCGTTGAGCGCGCTGCTGTTGCTGCTTAGCGTATCCAAGCCGTCTTTGAGCGTCTTTACGCCGTCCAGCAGGGTGATGGAGCCGTCTTTGAGCTGTGCCGCGCCATCAAAGAGCGTGTTCAGCGCGGTCAGCAGTTCGTGAATGTCCTCATTGCTTTCGGGAATTTCCGAGCCGTCCGCCAGCGCGTTCAGCCCCGCCGTCAGGTCGCTGACGAGGGTGTGCGCGTCCGCCGCGTGGTCGGAGAGTGCGTCGCTCAGCACCTTCACGGGCTGCGCTGTCGCAATCGTCATCATCCAGTTCAGGTCGGCATGATCCACATGCGCCGTCATGGTGAAGGAATCGGGCAGTTCCAAATCCGCATCCGCGCCGGGAACGCCGAAGCCCATCAGGAAGCTGTGCGCACCGTCGGTCAGCACCGCGCCGTTGTCCACGGTCACGCTGGTCACGTCGTCCGTCAGCGGCATCACCGTCACGGCGAGGAAGGGGGATTCTGCGCGGTAGGAGACGGTCAGCGCCAGTTCGCCGGATGCGTTTTTCACGTCCGCGGCGGTGACTTCCTTGCCGTCCAGCGTCATGTGGACGACGGGGGTCACGTTCAGCGCCTTGTCCGACGTGCCCTGATAGATGATGCTGTTTCCGTCGGCTTTCCACGTCACGGTTTCGCCGCTCTGGGTGAATTTTTCCGTGCCGCCGACGTTTTCCAGCGCGGTCAGCAGCGTCCGGTCGTCGATTTCCGTCAAAGCGTCGCCGTTTTCAAGGCGAACGTTGTCAATGACGGTCAGCGCGTCGCCGGTGGCATTCGTCACGGCATAAACACGCTCGTGTTTCACGGTTTCCGCGCTGGCAAAGCAGGTCAGCGTCATGCAAAGCGCAGTGATAAGAGCAAAAGCACGCTTTTTCATCGGAGTTTTCCATCCTTTCTGCCAATAAAGTCAGTTCTTCACGTTCATTTTCAGCGTCGTGTGGATAATCACCTTGTCCAGCACCAGCAGTACCGCCGGCAGCAGGAACAGCACGACCAGCACCGAGCACAGCGCGCCGCGCGCCATCAGGGAGCACATGGAGGAAATAATATCGACATTGGAGTACAGCCCCACGCCGAACGTCGCGGCGAAGAAGCCGATGCCGCTGACGAGAATCGACTGCGCGGAGGACGCGACCGCCTTGCTGACGGCCTCGCGCTTGTCAGATCCCGCACGGCGGTTCTGCAAGTAGCGCGTCGTCATCAGGATGGCGTAGTCCACCGTCGAACCCAGCTGAATGGTCGAAATCAGAATCGGCGCGACGAACGGCAGCGTCACGTTTGTGTAGTAGGGGATGCACAGGTTCGCGGCAATCGCGGTTTCAATGACGGCGACCAGAATCACCGGCAGGGAAATCGAGCGCAGCACCAGCGCGATAATCAGGAAAATGGCGATAATGGAAATCAGGCTGACGACCTCGAAGTCGTGGTCGGTGCAGGAAATGAGGTCTTTCGTGCAGGGCGCTTCGCCGATGAGCATCCCGCCCTCGTCGTACTTTTTGAGGATTTCGTTCAGCTCATCAATCTGCCGATTCACCGCGTCGGAGGAAATAATGTATTCCGAGGAAATCAGCATCAGCTGGTATTCGTCGCTCTTGAGCTCGCTGAGAATTTCGTCCGGCACGATGCTTTCGGGGATGCCCGCGCCCAGCAGCGAGTCAATCGACAGCACCTGCTTCACGCCATCGACTTCCGCCATTTCGTCCGTCATGGCGACAACGTCCTTCTGCGGCACGTCCGCATCGACCAGCACAAGGTGGTTCGTGGACACGTCAAAGGTTTCGGACAGCTTCGTGTTCGCCTTCACGCTTTCCAGCTCCTGCGGCAGGCAGGCGGACATGTCGTAATACTTGCCGACGTTATTGTAACCGTAGAATGCCGGGATGCACAGCACAATCAGGACGACGAACAGCACCTTGTAGTGCTTCGTGACGAACTTGCTGATGCCCGCAACGCTGGGCAGCAGCGGCTTGTGCGAGGTCTTTTCCAGCGCGCGGTCAAGGATGCGGATGACGCAGGGCAGCAGGATGACCGTGCCCAGCACGCCGAGGATAACGCCCTTGCTCATCACGATGCCAAGGTCACGGCCGAGCGTGAAGCTCATGAAGCAAATGGCGACGAAGCCCGCGACCGTCGTCAGGCTGCTGCCGACGATGGAGGAAATGGTCTTGCAGATGGCGCTTGCCATCGCTTCGTCCTTGTCCGAATAGGTCTGTTGTTCTTCCTTGTAGCTGTGCCACAGAAAGATGGAGTAGTCCAGCGTCACGCCCAATTGCAGCACGGCGGCGACTGCTTTGGTGATGTAGGAAATCTCACCGAGGAAGTAGTTCGTGCCCATGTTCCACAGGATGCTCACGCCGATGCACAGCAGGAAGATAAACGGCAGGAGGATGGAGTCCATCGTCAGCATCAGCACGACGCAGCACAGCGCAACGGCGATGGCGACGTAGATGGCTTCCTGATCCTCCACCAGCTGCTTGGTATCGGTCACAACCGCCGACAGACCGGACACGAAGCACTGCTGCCCCGCAATCTTGCGAATCTGCGCAATGGCTTCCATCGTCCCTTCCGCCGACGACGTGTCATCGAAGAACACCGCCATCAGCCGCGCGTCGCCCTTCTCGAAGATGTTCCGGTATTCGTCCGGCAGAATCTCGGAAGGAATCGTGCCCTTGGTGATGGACGCATAGCCGATGACCGTATCCACATGCGGCACGTCGCGGATGGCGTCCTCCAGCGCCTGCTGGTCGGTTTCGCTCATCCCTTCCGTGATGCACAGGGAGAACGCGCCCTTGCCGAACTCTTCCATCAGGATGTTCTGCCCCTTGACCGTGTCAAGGTCTTCCGGCAGATAATACAGCAGGTCATACTTGACCTTTGTGGCGTTCATGCCCAGCACCGACGGAATCAGCATCAGCAGACAGATGATGACGACGACGACACGGTGCTTGACAATCCACCTTGCGAATCGGTTCACAACAGTTCCTCCTTTTCTGGAATCCATAACTTTTAGTGAACAATGTGTTGACTTTCTCAACGAGGGATAGTATAATAGCATGTGTACCGAAAATCAATCATCAGATTCAGTTTCGGACGCTGATAAAGCAACAAAATGAACGACGATTGCGGAAACAATCAACAAAATTGGCAAAAGAGTTGAAAAATAGGGGGGCCGCCATGATGACAGAAAAGGATACGATGCAGGTTAAGCCGGAGAAGAAGGAAGACCGCCGGGTGCGCCGGACGAAAAAGCTGCTTACCCACGGGCTGATTCAGCTGATGAAGGAAAAGCAGGTGCAGGACATTACCGTGCGCGAGCTGGCGGATTTGGTGGACGTCAACCGCGGCACGTTCTACCTGTACTACCGCGATATATTCGACATGCTGGACAGCATCGAGCAGGAGCTGTTCAATCAGGTGAACCAGCTGATTGCCGCGCATAAGGGCGAAACCGTGCTCACGCACACGCTGCCCGTGCTGAAGGAGCTGTTCCATTTGGTGGAGGAGAACAAGGAACTGTGCCAAGTGCTGCTGGGGCAGAACGGCGATATGAAGTTCCTGAAAAAGCTGTCCGACGTGGTGCAGGAGGCCTTCCGCCGCGAATGGCTGATGATGAAGAAGGACGAAGTGACGTTCGATTACAGCTATGCGTTCGGCGCGCTGGGCTTTGTGGGTCTGCTGCGGACGTGGCTGGAGCGCGACTGCGTGGAGAAAGCCGACGACATGGCAGTCCTCAGCGACCGCATGATTCGCTTGGGGATGACCAGCAGCCTGCAAACGCCATAAGCCATTATTAAGGAAGCAATTGGGCAGGGAAGTCCTGTGCAAGCAGCTTTTTTGCGGAACATGCTGCCCACGCGCCATCTGTATCGTCAAAACTTCTGCCCAAACAGCGCATGGAGAAGGCGTATTGTCTGCTGGCGAAACAGATGCACATTGCAACCGGAAACTTTCACGGCGGGGGGGG